>Ga0123353_10004553_pt1 | contig 17870 bp, 8 predicted proteins | sample TergutLab28metaG_3_FD_92763 | JGI IMG/M metagenome (GOLD analysis project Ga0123353, IMG submission 92763) | Labiotermes labralis P3 segment gut microbial communities from Petit-Saut dam, French Guiana - Lab288 P3 | ecosystem: Host-associated > Arthropoda: Insects > Digestive system > Gut ... | reverse complement strand
TATACTCTCCGTTTTTTTCTCTTCAAAATGCAGTTTGTTTCATAATTCTAACGTATTTGGTTCCTGTATTATTCACATTTTATATACAGGTGTGCTAAAATTAAAAAAATAATTCCGGCGCCCAAAGGTTAAAATAATAAGAACTACGGCCCTGCTATCCGATTTGTCACTGTCAGACCCGCTTTCAGGAACGAATTAAGAGTCGGATAACGAGAGTTAACTGCATGAGTATACCGTAGTTGCGGTAATCAAATAGGACACAATTATCCCACTGTCTTAGAAGGTCCTTTATTTGTATATAAGACCCACAGGCCCAAACTTAAGATATCGTCCTACGTGTATCCGACTCGCTGTAACTTAACAAGGCTGTCGTATCTGTTTGTCGTGTGCGTTCTTTAACTTTTGCTGTTCCGCCTCCAGATGGCAGGCACCCTTGTGTTCGTCATTGTACAGCGGTTACCCTTTGTTAGGAAGGTACAATTCGAGTAACCTTATCCGCTCCCGCTACCTCCCAAAGGTATGTATTAAGCTGTTTGCAGCGTTGTTTCTTAACCGGCAGGATTTGATCGGCTGGATGTTACGTGACATCTAAAAAATGAGACCTTTCATGAACGATTAATACTGATATGTGTATTGTTGCAGAGATGCACTGCGTCGTCGTGTTTGCTATGAGGATGCTGCTGTTGGACAAAATTGACCGTAATATTGAAAAAGAAAAGAGTTAAAAAAATTACTAGTCTGCAGCAGTTCTAAGACTAAATACTGGTTCATAAACTCGTTGAGTAAAAGGTGCGAGTATTTCTATTTACTGTTATGGGAGGCCGTGCGGTCTATGACGTAGGTCTGCAGCCGCTAGATTGCTGGGACCACGGTTTCGAAACACACCGAGGGCACGGATGTCCGTCTCTTGAGTTTGTTGTGTGTTTTGCATGTAGCGGTCTCAGCGACGAGCTGATCACTCGTTCAGAGGAGTGCTACCGAGTGTGTCGAATTGCGTTTGATCTAGAAACGTCAACAACGAGGCGGCCTAGGCCTGCACCACCCCCCACCCCCCCACCCCAAAAATTCAGACCACACAGATAGACAGTTGGTTCCGTCTGGGTACATCTAGGGGACAATCTATATTCGGAGCTGTGAAGACGTTCTTCAGTATACAGCCACACAGTCCCATTCTGTTTCTGTGTGATCAGTTTTCTAATGTGCGCCCATGTACACACGTGTTTTACAGGTGATTTTCGTTTTCTCTCCGTTTTTCAAACAGAACTTCGAATGGATGTATCCTCTTGTGCGTGCTGCATTCTCTTCCCATTTCATACTCCTTGATTTGATCATCGTAATACAGCGGTTCTCACCCTTTGTGTGCTTGCGGCACACTTAGGATATCCATTTTGTTTCGCGGCGCACTGGAATTGGAATAGAGAACTGCCATTTGTAATAAGAATACACGTATGTTTCAGTAATGTCACTGATTGTTTCAAATCATTTTAAAGCAGAAATACGATGAAGTTTTTTTATACAATTGTCAGTTTTGAAGTTTAAGTAAACGCAGAGGTTTCTGGGTTTATATTTGGAATTGGGTATTAATCGACAAAGTAACATGGGGACATTGCGTACTTGGTAGAGGGTTTGTAACTTAGCTAGAATGTAACGTTTATTGAGATGTGTAGTGCATGTACAGCCTAGCCTCCGGTGACCTGGGTACAGCTATGTAACTGACCACGTACGGTTCAGCCCCCGGTGAACTGGCTAAAGCTGTGTAAGTCTGCCCATCCACCGCCTAGCCCGCAGTGTGTTAGCTACAGATCTATAACTGCCCGTGTATAGAAAAGCCTTCGATGTTCTGCCAAAAGCTGCGACACTGCCCATTCGTGGCATAGCCTGCTGGTTAAAGCTGTGTAAGTCTGCCCATCTTGCGGACGAGCCTGCGGTGAGTTGTCTCAAGCTAGATGCTTCAGGGTAATTTGAGGGATCATTGACAGTATTATCAACGCGTGATGATAAAATACAACTTTGGTTATTAGGTATGATGATGGTCAGTGCAGTGTTCTGTTATTGCTCAATCGACCGCGAAGGAAGCAGTTCCAAGCGTGGGTCTGTCCGACTGAAAGACTGACTGCCCCGTGCTGTGATCACAAATCTGCTAGCGTCTAGCCCTCTTAGGCTTAATGACTTCCCGAGAGACCCAGTTTTTACGTTCTGAATTTCAGAACTATCGGATTTAATTGCTGCAGTTAAACGGCTTATTGCAAGCGTTGGGCTGAATACGTTAGATCATCTCCTTTTATTTGAAGATGTTGCAGGCTACAACTCCCAAATTTATTTATTTACTTATTTAGCCATTCACCTTTCATTTTCTCTTAGATCTATGTTTAAATCTTCCCCAGTTGGCCTGAAGGACAGCAGTAACGTAATTAGTAGTAGTCATTCATTTATTTGCGTATATCACATGTTCTGTCGTTTTTGTGTCATTGCCTATAGTATTTGTTGTTGTTTCCGTTTATATCTCTTTTTTGTTATCGTAATGTTGGCGACTCGATCCGACAAATACGAAAGGGAAAGGCGAAATCGTATTCCATGTGTCTGTCTGTTGTACAATTCAATCACCAGCTTCAGTAATATGAACAGCAGTTGACTTTAGTTAACCTTGGTGTGGCTATCATGACGCTGGATACAGCTCCACTTTGATACCATGATCAGAAGTGATGAGTTTCTTACGGAAACAGGTTGTGACGATGAGAAGTAGATGTATCCTAGTTTTTGTCCATCTGCGATGCTGAATTTTCCTGCTCATGTAAAGGTAAAAATGGTAAATCGCCTTGCAATAGGGCGCGAAGGCCCAGAGGCTGAGTAGAAGTGTAGCCCTACTCTTTCTTTAACCTCGGCGGTATATGGGGTTGGTGGTCAACGCCACGGCCCGACCTCTTTACTTCCAGGGAAGACCCGGTACCCATAGCATAGGAGGCTGGGTGGGCCCTAGGGCCGGTCTGGACGGCTGCTGAAAATCTCGCCTCCACCGGGACTCGATCCCCGGACCGTCCACATCGTAGTGAGTCGCTATACCGACTAAGCTACCCCGGCCTTTTTCCTGCTCATGTGTGAACAGAAAGGTTGTTCAGTGAATTAAATAAGTGGAAGGGTTAGTAAGGTGCGTACGATTTACATATGACGACTGTAAGGTTTTAACAGTTCAGTTATTCTAGTAATTATGTAGCTCCACGGTGTCAAATAGGTAATGTTGCTGTTAGTATTGCTGTTTTTTCGTAGAGAGCCAAAGTCCTGTTTAGGCCGTTCACAGAAGTCTGAAACACGCGAAGTGTGACGCTGTGCAACACGTCGTCAGATAATGAGTAATTCGGCCTGGGGGTTTCGTGGTAAAGTTTCGTATTCTGGTCGTCCAGGTTGCGACACCGTATGGTCTTATAATATCTTCCACCCTGAAGATGGAGACAACGCGTTACTTCGAACCTTTTGTACCCTGACTGCACGGCGTCATAACCCAACAAGACAGGCAGTGTGCGTATAACGTGATATTTAGGCGCTTTCCTGCTACCACTGTTGCAGTGGAAAATCAATAAGTATTACATATTCTGAGTGTGTGTCTGTAGCCTTAAGGACCCAGCATGCAATGCGCATGCGCCTTATTGCCATCTGTGGCCTGCCCCCTCTACAATATTTTTCCACATTATCTCATAAATGGCACGATTTTCGGAGGGAAAAAAGTGACTGGAAATAAAACGCGTTTTGAATTTCTCTACAACTTTTGTCTGAAGCAATTTTCATTCTAAGAAGAATTGAGTCATGTATTGTCATAAAGTTATATTTGTCTCCATGTGCAGTACCCGTTATTCTTGTCAGAATGTAATGAAACTTGAATATTCTTGAAAGATTTTCTAAAAATGCTCATGTCATTTGAATAAAGGCAGACCAACTTGATGACACTTGCTTATTATGTCAATTTACTGCTCAACATGTTTCGGATGTTAATACATCCATCTTCCGAAACATGTTGAGCAGTACATTGACATAATAAAGCAAGTGTCATCAAGCTGGTCTACCCTTATTCAAATATCAAGATGATGCACGGTCCAATGCATAAGATGCTCATGTCAGATTTCATGAAAATCCGTCCAGTGGGAGCCGGATTGTTCCATGCGGACGGACAGACACACCTGAAGCTAATAATCGCATTTCGCAATTTTGCGAACGCACAAAAATTATGATATAAACATTAAAACTCGTATTATTCTTGCGACCATTGAAGCAAGGTGGATAATGCAGTTTCCTGTAGTTACCGTACCTGATATGAACCCGTCTGTATCATTGTTGGCGCAGTTTGATCATACCAACTGCTGGATGGGCCAGCCTGTTGACTCGGTAACTTCACACAAGTGCACAGTACGATATGTGTTTTATGATCATACTGTCTGGTACTGCCATTCCGTTACATGCTCCCCTGGTCTTGTCTGGAGCGGATAAGGACATGTTACCCAAAGCAATTCTATCGTGAGCCTAAGGAATAAGTAGAGTTATACTCGCACGTTCTTCACACACGGACTATAAACCGAATAGTTAATAGAGAACTCACTTTTGTCTAGTTTTATGTTTTGTTGACCGTGCATCCTTGTATAATCTTGTAAATAACGCCAGCTTTGTACACATTTTTTCCTAGTATGTTTATTTCTTTTTTCTACATTTTTTTCGGGCGACTGTGTGTTCATTCCACCCTGCATACTAGACAGTCATCCACACAGAGTGACAGTTACCAAGTGTTGCACAGATACTGTTATTTCTCCTGATGATGGGCACATGGTCGCCCGAAACATGTAGAGAAAGTAAATAAACATACTAGGAAAAATTGTGCACTAAGTTGGCTTTATTTACAATATCACTGTTGTCTGTCTTATATTACATCTCAGCACAGTCTACGATCTACTTTGGTATAAGTGGCGTGAGTCTAGGACTGTCACGTTAAGCGTGGAATATAGAGAGTGCTGGGAACAATATTTGGACCTAATAAGGATTGGGGTGGGACTGGTAGTGGGAGGATGAAGATAATTACACATTGAAGAGATTCGTGATTTATACTCCTCTCCAGATATTGTTAGGATCAAATCATGGAGGATTTGGTAAGCTGTTTTTTTTTTGTGGTGCGTGGGGGAGATAAGAAATGGACACAGGGTTTTGGTGGGAAAACGTGAAGGAAAGAGACCACTTGGAAGATCTAGGAATGAGTGGCTAGTATTAAAATAGACCTTAAAGAACTGGCATGTGAGGGTGTGAACGGGAATTATCTGGCTGAAGACAGGGACCAGTGGCTGTCTTTTGTGAGCTGAGTAGTGAAACTTTGGGCTCCATAAAAAGCAGGGAATTTGTTGAATAACTGAGGAGCCATTCGCTTCTTACGTTAGCTGGCATAAAGAGCCTACAGGTGCAGGCAGATCTGCATTTCTGTAAGGTTTTTGACGGCAGTTCTTAAGGGAAGAACCCATTTGAGAGAGGTGTAGAGTGGAGATTACAAGCCTCGTTTTTTTTATTGTGAAGACTGTGTCAGTAGTTGACACTGATAGAGCCAAATGTTAAGTTGGCTGACAAACTGACAGGAAGCCGTCATGGTGTGACCAAGGATACATTCGCGCGGAGACGCTGACGACGACCACGAAGAGTCTTGTTAAGATAAGCCGGTGACGAAACGGAGACGCAACAGAGGTTCGAACCGGGTACAAAGCTAATATTAAATCAATTTATGTGAGGTTGTTGACCGGGTTCAGGTGGCTTACAGTATTGTTCAGTAGTGAAGTTTTGTAAACACTGTATTGAACCTTCGAATTACATAAATGTGACGTATTTTTTCCACAGTCCGAGTAGCGGTCAGCTACTGAACGTAGACCTTGCATCACGAAATTAATTAGCATATTTAATCTAACCAGTTCTTGGGAGATGAATAATTAGTGGAGAAAATGTTCCCGAACCCTCGTGTTCATTATCCTGTTTACAAGAACCCGCATCTGGGCCAAATCTGGTGCCCGCTGAGTCCAGTCCATCCTTCACAGACCCTTCTTATTTTAACAACCTTTTTAATATTATATTTTCTACTGTGCATGTAACTTGCAATTGGTTCTTCCCTTTACGTTTTTATGCCAAAGTTTTCGTGTGTTCCACAGCCCCACTGTTGCTGTGTATAATTTTACAAGTTCTTATCATTAGCTTCACACAAAAACGTTCTTGTTTTGAATACTAGAGGTGGGTATAAAGTATCCAGGTAACAAAAAATGTGAGGCCTCTGTAGAAGGGTCAGTTTATGTGTGGTTGTCTGTTGTGTGGTATTTATGCTTCGAGGAGAGGGAGTCAGAAACAAAAACATACATAGTACTCTCAGCATGTGGTCCTATAATGAGGGTGACTGCAGCTTTGGGATGAGGAACCCAAGTTGCATGGAAACTTGGTCATCGGTGGTGCTTCAGATGGATTTGAGAACATTACTTTGTTTACAAGCCAGGACCACTTTGTTCCACTGGGAAACTGGTAACGTGGCTTCAAATCCCACACGGCTTTCAACTGTGTGTCCTGGTTTCTTGTATTCTCTTAGATCGACTAGCGCCTGAAATACGTGTTGGACTTATGATCCTTTGTTTTTAATAAACTCCCTGAAGATGGCACCTTCGTGCCGAAACATGTAGGAGTTGGCACGTAATATGAAGTGTGTCTTATGGTCTGTTTTATTGTATTTTTAGTAATGCATTTTGTTGGTTTAAAATATGGAAATGTTTTTCCTGGTTTTTCAATGAAGGTTATTATTCTATTACATCACAGCCGTCTTTCCATAGAGGTAGAGAGGCCAGGGCGTGAGGCTAACTACTCACATGCATCTAGTGCCGTGGTTAAGAGCGAGTGGAGCTGTACATCCCCTCCCTCTTATGCCTTTAAAACATGCACAGAGACAGCTTTGACATTTAAATCACTGTGGTTAGTGTACTCAACATGTATAAACTCTGCATTGAACACACACATTGTGCAAAATGTGCGTCACATGATTCTCAGAATAAGCAGCATGGACAGTATGAACCGGCTGTTTAGTGTGCGAATCATACGAAACCCATAATTACCCTGTGTGGTAAAATGCAGTGTCCTAATCGTACAGCAGGTGGTACATGTAGTTACTATTGTTATTTAAAAGGTTATTGGTTTGTATAGCAGTTTGCGAAAATGGTTAATTCATTATACGAATGTAGTTGTGTTGGGGATTGACCTTTTTCGAGGTACTCGTACATTTGTTGTTCACCACGTTTTGCGAGTTGACTGTACTGTCTATGCTAACCCTTTACCCTCTTATCCAGAAAGAGACTTCTTGTTAGCACACAGCTATAGCCACAAAAGTGAAACTTAAAAGAATAAGAATAAATCTTTTTTCTCTCCGCGGAATCTGCGATTTAGTCTGTGTTAAATTCAAGGTGGACAGCGTGGCACTTTGAGACTGTTTTCTCCTAGTACTGTGCTTTTTTCTGTCAGTTATTATTAATCCCCGTAATGTTTAAAATTTATATTAATTAGTCTACCATAGCGTAGTCGTTACAGTTACTGGGCTATGGTCGGGACGGGCGAGGGTTCGTCGTGTCGGGGGAGGAGGCCTTCTCTCCCTTGGCGGTCGTCTGAGAGCTGTGTTCAGAGATGTCCCAAAAAATTTTGTATGCATTAGAGCACCTTTCATAGCTACATGCCCAGCTTACAATATTATTCTAACTTTCATACTATCGTACCTACATCAAGTTTATTATGTAGTATTTTCCACTTTACATTGAATGTCTTTTGGCTATTTTCATAAGCAGTTTCCTCACCCGTCTGATCTACGTTTCTTACGTCACAATAGAGAGACCATAGTCCTCGACAACCGGTAGTTTAAGCAAGATATTTAGGTAAAGTGCTTTTCTGAAATCCGTCGTCTGATACAATCTCTGAAGATTCCCCAGTGAAGCCCCCGTATTATGCTAATGTGTTCTTTTACGGGGGGGCTTGCTCGAATATACCGAGACCCAAACCCAGGAGGCAGTGATGTGATCTCCCAGCACCTGGCCCTTCCCTGTACTCATCCGGACATACCTGAGATAACTTGCCTGTCAGATCGCTGTACCTTCCGAGCGCTGCCGAACAGAACAGTCATACGGGGTTTGGTTTTTTATTCCCGAGTGTTGTCTGTAGGCGGCGGGGAAGGGAGAGGAAGCCGGCGTAGTGCCGAGGCAGGCTCGTTCTGGTGTGTATCCTTCCAGTCAGTAGTGTGAGGCTGTGCGCGGTGCTTGTCCGCCATGACAGCTTTTCATGGCATTCAAGACGTGCATGATTTCTGAAGTAATGCACAACAGATATTGTGGTAAAAATGTATGTTCAAGTTAGATAGTGGTACATAGTGTTATTGGTGTGGGCCATACTGCATCCCAGCAAGAATGTGGTGGGTTTATACCTTGCAGACACGTGGATAGTATTGTGAAAGCATGTGTTGCAATATCAGAGTCTCGTGTTTGTGCTGTAGACCAAGTGATTCTGAAAATTATTAAAGTTGTAGAAGATAAAATGAAACATGGCAGTGAAATGTAGGTCCTTGCAAATGTGTTGACGTGTTTCACCGGCTTCTAAATCGGGCCGACACTTGTCGATATAAGCATGAATGCTTCAAGACTCGCGTGTGGCTTCGATGCTCTTGTGTCTCGGATTTAATGCCCGAAGAAGGGAATAATTTCTGACCGATTAGGTATAATTTTTCCTTACCAACTAAAGTATTACAGGAATTATAATAAGTATATCAATGTGATTGGGCCAAAATCTGGCAGAGACAGAGGGCTTCTTTGTTTACGAAGTCTAGCTACATTTATGTGGGGTTGGTGGTGATCGGCGACGGATTTTTTTACGGGCAGAATGGTGATAGTAAACTGAAAGGGAAAAGTGTTAGTTTTGACATTAATTTGTGCTACGTTTCAAAGGAGATTAAATTGAAAGTAATGCATTTGCTGTAAAATATCCGTCCTCAAAATTTTTTGAGTATTTGTGCCTGATTCATTGTGACCTGTGTGCCGTATTAAAACATTGTAACTGCCGTTAAGGGACAGCGAAAACATTGCGATGTGTTCTTCAGGCTTCATTGCGTAAAGTGCTTTGAAGCAGCGATTGAAACCGTAATGTGCTGTTGTGTTTTGCTGCCATTCTCAACTACTTCCTATCACGTTTACTGACGCTGCTGGACTATTCAGGTTTCTCTGTTGACGTGCCAATGACTGCATAGGTGATACAGACTGATGGTCAGTATGTTTGGAAGCATAGTCCAACGCCTCCAGTCACTGAGCCCCTTGGGTTCCCCCGTTACGAGCCCCGTCAGCTCCCCAAAACCTTACCGACGTCGCTTCAAGAGTCCCACAAGGGCCCAAAAACGACACCCCGCAGCGCGTCACAAAGAGGAGTATCGGGAGGTCCAGTCAGATCCAGAACTTGATGAAACTGATACAAACAAGGCGTTTGGGCGTACCAGCCACCACTTGTTGGACAAGCGAAAGAACAAGTCACGTGTCTCCGCCCGAACCGAACCCGGGATTAATAACAACATGTATTCAGATCGTTCGGGATTTGTCCCACTTCAAGGATCCAAGTCACTGGGTCGACTGGATGGGCTCAAAGAGGTAGGAAATTGGTTTGACTGACGTTTTAACAAAGTCGACAACTTTCATTCTTGTAGTACTAACAGAATGTCTGTTCCTAGTGCGTATTTTTGTAATAATAAACTGTGCCGAAATAATTCTTATTTTTGTACGTATTATTACTCAACTAATTGCACTTTTAGGCGTATAAAGGAGGCTTACTGAGCCCGTCTAAAAGCCTAGATGCATCGGGATCGAATCCAATCACTAATCTAACATGTTCTAATCGAATCTTCCGTCTTTTCTCAGCCAAGAATGGAGCATTCCCTCTATTTCTGAAACAGCGTTTAGTCATTTTTCCGGTGGCTGTTTAATACAGTTTTTAACTTGTAATCAGTGCCTTCCATTCTTGATGCTTTTTTTCGTCTCAGTTTTTCCCAGAGTTTCGGGCGTTTTGTATGTTGAACTTGCAGGCGTTCCCCTATATCTATATTTCTGTGCCAGTTTTGTGAAGCCCTGCAATGGATGACATAATAAAATTTGCTATTTTGTTATAAGAAGCTTATGAAGTGTGTTCGGGCTGCTGTTCAATAATATATACTATATTAACTGCCCTGACGCCGTGTGAGAACATGAGGGAGAATAACGTACATCGTTTGTGCACTGCAAATCCGTTGGTCGAGCAGTCCTAGGAGACTGAGAAATGGAGGAATCTGGAAGAAAGTATTCCTTTGCGTGAAATAACGTGCTTCCTCGATCTGTATATCATAATCGTGACGTGTGGGTACGTGGAATCTAACACACTCCTGTTCACCTCTTTCAAATAATGCATGTTAATTTCGAAATCCGGGCTAACGAGCTTTCTCAGACCCTGCAAAACACGTAATAAGGTCAAACACGTCTACGCGACTTGACAGGCCATTGTATTATTCATTCTTCTTTATGGACTTGTGTTTAAGGGAACAATTTCAAAGGAGTTACAGTTCGAAAGGAATTGTGGGTACTTGTAAAACTCTCATCCATCAATTATTTGTCGTGACTAGTCAAGGTTGGCGGCTTGAGGAAGGTATTCACTTGTCTGCTTTAGGCAGTGGGCATTGCGACATGGCGAAATATTTGTACGTAACGTTTCGGTTAGCATTCAGCTACGTTTTAAAATCCTGGTTAGAATAAACGTACGAGCGTATAAAGTAAACTTGCGATGTAAGATTAAACCAAGTAGAGAACATGAGCAACTTTTATTAGATTTTATATAATACTAGCAGGAGTACCCGTTCTTCGTCCGGGTTATGTTGCTTGCTTTCACACTTTTACATTGTGTAGTTTATTTATATATTTAGGGTTTGTTTAACGATCCTGTCAGCAGTTCGACGATAAGTGGAAAGTGGAAAGTGGGAGGGGGGGGGGATAAGCCGGTACAAATTACCGGGTCCAAGCGATCCGGAAGGGGGCCCGACTGTGTTGCATGTGTTTTGTCGTTTTCGGTAGTATCATGATTTATCGATTGTATAAATTAGCCGTTTCAGACCAAGCCCAAGTCACTCTGCGAAGTGAAAGTCTGTCTTTCTGATTTTGTGTAAAGACTTTGACGGTCGTCCTTGCTGGGGGGGGGGGGATCCGCCCCTCCACACCGGGGCCCGAACGCTGTCTTCGCGGCCCTGCCTGTCGGTAGCTCAGACTGTAGGCTACACATCGGGTGGCAAAATTATTAGAGAATAATAAATTAGGGAGGATTTGGAAGGATGCGGGCGTGGTCTGATACGTGCACTTATCTGGAAAAAAAAAAAAAAACCCTGGTTCCCGGATTTTAACTCTGAACCTACCAACTATGAAGAAGACGCGCTACTCCTTCGACAACAGTGTCGTTTGTTATATACAGAGTGGCTTAGAAGTCACTTAGGCGCTCAGAGGCAACATGTTGAAAATCAAGCGTCTGGTGTATTTTGCTCCACGCTGTATAACGTGTGCATCGTATGTCGTCGTAGTTTGGTTAGCAGCCCTACGTCGTAGTCGTTCGGGAGGAGGTTCCATTTTCAAATTTCGGCTCGGAGACCTATCCAGACGTCGATATTATTGTGGTCTTGTTCAGCCGTCCAAGCGATTACCGGGATAGTGACCTACAATTACGCCACCACAGTTTCAAACTCAGTCAGTACTGGTCATGTTATTGGACGCTGTATAATTTGAGCTATTGGCACCGCCAGCAAACAAATATTAAATGAACCCTGAAATATATATAAACGTCAAGCGTAGATCACACTGTTTGGGCAACGCGTTATTTGACGTTAGTGATTACAAAGTGCAAGACCAGTTTAGCGTAGTCAGTATAACGACTCGCTACGGCCTGGATGGTTCGCGGTTCGAACCCCGTTGGGGGAGAGAGATTTTCTTTTCACCACAACCGTCGAGGCCGACCTTGGGGTCCAGCCAGCCACCTATAAAGTGGATACCGTGGCTCTTTTCATGGGTGTTAAGCGACCGGAATATGTTGACCACCCAGCTCCATATAGCGCCGAGGTTAATGAGTAGAGCAGTGTCTGTGCTTACATCTTTGTGCCTCTGTGACATGTTACGGAGAGACTTTTACCTTCGAGTTCACAGTAATGTGTCTGTGCGCATGGACATGTACCTTGGGGACCAAAAGACGAAAAAATTTACTCTGTGTATTTCCATCGTCTGGATGTTCAAATAATGAATATTTTTACTAGTGGATTTATAGCTGAGGGCACATTTTTAACTTTTTACCGTCAATAATTGCAGAGATAATGGAGGGTCCGTTTTTTCAGAACGCCACTGTAGTAAGAGAATATTTAATATTTGTAATGTTAATACAAAAGATCCAACATAATTAGAAAATTTATTAGAGTTATTTTGTAATTTATTTGCTTTTAATAAAACATGACATGATTTTAATTCATTTTATTAATTGCAGTTGGAACATGACTTGAAAAGCATATGCACTGGAAACAAAGTGCAAAAGAAAAAGTTGTGGGAGAATTTAATGTCGAGTAATAAATGGTATCACATACACGTTTTCTTTCAAACTTTTGGCTGCCTTATTGTAGGAAATTAAGAAATACGGTACTTGATTTCACTCTACGGCATTGAAGTTCGTACAGTATAAATTTTTTTTGAAAACCGTCCACTAATTTACAGATTTAAGTGGACACTTACAGGCACGCTGGCGCCCGCGCGCGCGCGCACACACAACATGGTGAGTTCGTAAGCCTGCTGCCTTTCCTTGCGGGGAATAAAGTAGGCCAACTTTTTTGTGTATTTCCTGTTCAAGTCGCGAACCTGATGGAGGATACCCAAAGATGAGAAATTTAGCCCTTGGTCTTGTCAGTACGCACAGCAGCTACGACCGTTCAAGCACTGTGCAGATGTTGAAGTAGAGCCCTGGGTTTGATCGGAATCTATATCCAAATACTCTCCTTGGTTATACAAATAAATTTTGCTTCTTAAAATTCGGGTTTTAATGACTCCTTAAAATTTATGATGGTTACAAGGAAAGCAGACATATTCGGCAATGAATGATTACTTCTGTGTTAAATAAGTATTATTTATACAAGGATCTGATTTCTGTCTGTACTCAGTAATATATCGAGCACGTTTATGAGCCTAGCACGCACCTAGCAACGAATTAGGACCATTATCCAGCAGAGACCTAGCAACCTGTATGGGTCGGCATTACCACCGACAAGAAAAACAGCATATACTAAATAATCCAGATTTCAGAGAGTTGTTACTGTTAGTTTACACGAGTTATCCGTGATCCCAAGAGTTATCCGTGATCCCATGAGTTATCCGTGATCCCAAGAGTTATCCGTGGTCCGTAACGTCGACGTTAATCCTGCGGTTGAATCCACCCAAATCGGGGGGATTTTTTACTTTGAGTAGAAAGACTTGTACTAGTATAAAAGGTACAGCAATCCCTTTAGTATGTGCGTTTCGAACTTGCTTTTGCATGGTAACTGATGCAGCGGGCCGTCGTATGCTGAATACGATCTCACACTTCTGGAACTATATCATGAATTCTGTCAATCTTTTAAACAACAGTATTGAATGCTGTGCGTGTAGGCTACACCACCTGCTTCAACATAAACAAAGAACCCGAGTATTTTGCCCACCAAGTGTATTTTATATACGATTCTTGAAGCGAGAGATTAGTATTTCTCTAAATAAATTTTTTGTGCAGGGTGAAGCTTTGCCCCCTTTTTTTTTTGTGTAGCTTTATGTTGAGTTTAAGTTCCAGGGAGTATTCAGTGTGTTTCGTTATGGCACGCTTCTTTTCTTGTTTGAGCGCGAACCGTCTGGTCTTTGTAATTGAAGTGGGGTGTTTTCTGTAAGATAGAAGCGCTATTTGCAGATATTATTTCCACGAATTTCATGCTCCGGTAGGTTAAGGCTGTTACTGCATGCAGATGTACGCGCGGTGTTTACAAGAAGACTATTTTTTTGTCACTTAAAAGAACTCATAAAAGTGTCAGTACAGTGCAAGTGCACAGCTGCCGAGAACTTCATTTTGTCAGTTTTAAGGAGCAGGAACTCACTGTAGGCTACAGGAGTGGGCTTTGTGGACAGCCATGTCCTCGTACTGAGTACAGACAGTAGTTTTCAAGTGAGACATCCCTGTTGTGTTTAAGTGCAAAAGTTATAATATAAATATATATGATATAGTGGTAACACAACTTTATATTTTATTTGATTATATTAGCTACATGCTGCGGCCTAATCACAAGGCCATCTTCAGGCTGATCTTTGAGTAACTGGAGTGTACAATTGATAGTGCCTTCAATGTAGGTTATAATTCAGCTACATTTTGCGGCCTAATCACAAGGCCATCTTTAGGCTTATCTTTGAGTAATTAGAGGGTACAACTGATAATGCCTTCACCATTGAAGGCATTTTCAGTTGTACACTCCAATTACTCAAAGATCAACCTGAAGATGGCCTTGTGATTAGGCCGCAGCATGTAGCTGAATTGTAACCTAATATAATCAAATAAAATATGAAGTTGTGTACGACTAGATCATGTATATTTATATAATAATTTTAACAGGCGGTAGGTATTGAAGGACCCAGCGGCGTTGTGTTTAATGTCCCACTGGTTATTCATTTACCCGGCACATCAGTCGTTTTGGAAGGGCGCTGACATATTGCTGAAGAAGAGTGGTAATGTGATTATAAAGTGCAGCATTCGTAGAACAGTTTCTTTACTTGTAATTCCTGTCGTCTTCAATTAAACCGCCATCCTGCTTTCTGAGAACAGGGATAGGAAATGCTTAGCGATTACTGTCACAGAAAGAAGACATTTTCTCCGCTCCCATACCGTGAACGACCAAGTTCATGAGATACACGACCCCGTGTGCAGTAGGATTCCAGTTAGTTGTGTCAGTGGAATGAGGCAATTTATTAGTAATGCGGCTTCAGACAGGCCACATTTACCAGTATCTGATGACAGATGAGGTATGGACCATTTGCATTATAGTTGGTAGAGGAGAACCTGCCATACTACCGCTGTGTCCACCACATCGTGGATTATCCTGGGATTGAAATCGGGCCTCCGAAATGTGAAACCGGAGGCTTAAGAGCCTGCGCTTGAAAGTGGGGAACAAAATGGTACGTTTTCACATGGCACACAAAAAGTCAGAGAGACAACGGGAAAACAGGAATGTGAAAACGTGGTAATTTAGTTTGAAAGTGTTACAGATGTAATAAACTAGTTTACATTGTTTAAGGTAAACGACAAATTAACTTTTTCTTAACTCGTCTTTAAATCATATTTCCCGCGTTCTACATCTTCTCATTTTAAATGTGAGAATTTCATAGAAGTGGGGCATCTGTTCATCATATTCAGGTTTCATGTGAACATTTTATAGCCTGTGGGAATTCGGTCCACTTTGTAACTCTGCAAATCAGCCTTGTCCTACACTTGTGAAAGAAAGTTCTCATCACACTTGAGGCACACCGGCGCGCCGTATTACTGACTTTCTCTTATTAAACTGTGCTGTCTGGTTATTGTCATAGGAACAATGGTCTATCGGCTTTTAAAATCCCCATCAATTCGGCCGAACATGTACGAGATCCACGCCGTGACTTGATCGAATTTAATCACATCGACCAAAGATTTTACACCTCGCCTGTCGCCATATAATAGTGCATATGCATAAATGTCGTATTTGTGTTCTGTTTTTCTACTCGTACTTTTTGTGCATAAAACGCAGGAAGATACCTACTGCTTAGACCCCCCTACAGAAACGACACATCAGTTCCTGGCAACAAAGGCGCGCTTCTCTGCTGACACCCTGCGTAGAGACCGTCTGGCTAAGGCCCATGTGACACGGGCAGCTGGCATAAACTTTGCAAGGGTAGAAGGAGAGTTCCACGTTCTAGGCTCTTCCTGCAGCCGTCAAGCTTTCTTGGGAAGGGTACTTTCGCTTGTGTGGAGTGTGGTTATTATATACTGTCCAGTGGACGGAAAAAGGGCTCGTGTTCACTCTCAAAAAGTAATTTATGAAATTTTGTTGTATCATGTATCTCTCACCTGAAGAAAGAGCTAGTATGTTCCTCCAGGTTGTCGGTACCCACGTACCAGACGCGATACCATAACTCAGAAGACCACAATACGATTTTTTTTTTCATATTTATTGGTGAAGAAAATACATAGACACGCAGGAAATATCTGTATTCACAGCGCGATTCAGGAAATGTTAACACTTATATTGGTTTATGGTATTAAAACGTATTAGCACGTACTGTACATACGTTGGCAGTGTTGATTCATTAAATGTTAACACGTGGGAGCGCTGAACCAAGTGCAGGGTGGTCAACGGAGAGAAAATTGGACTGAAGTCTAGTTTGTGTTGTGAAATGCATAGCAGAGCCCTGTAAGTTTGAATTTAAGGGATTGAAATGTGACTGTTCGTATGTATTTTCGAGTCGTGGCTTGGTTTTGTGGCGATGTGATTAATACTTTGGTTATTTAACGACGGTCTGTAAGCCGGAAAGGTTGTCTAGCGTGGAAATTATATGAAAGTGTGATCTTGTAATTGTTGGGTGGCATTCGTTACCAGTTTCAAGACATTCATTTGGAGAGACTGAAAAGAAACACGGAAGCCTATCAGTCAGTGTGTCGTCCAGTAATAACAAAGTGTTGCGTTATGCAGTGCGGCCGAATTCAGTCAAGACCTTCAACAAAGGAATCCGCTCACTGGTCAGTACGAATTTCTTAATAGTTGTTTACTAAATAGGGAGACTGCTTGCTGTAGATACACTCTCGTGCCACTGCTTTCACGTGGCTTGTGAGACAGGGTTTAACAGTGGCGTACCGAGGGGGGATTTAGGGGGTTCAACCCCCCCCCCCCCCGAAATGCAGAGGGCCCTCAAAAATCGTGCCAAACTCAACCCGATTGTGAAAACTGTTAAAAATTGCAGAATTTAGGACGCCAACACCCAAGATGTTCGGAAAAAGGCAGTAAAATCCTAAAACTACCGCTGGTTCGCAACTGTTTTACATTAGCAATGACAAATAAATTGGTTGTCATCATAAGTAGTCTTATAGTACCAAAAATTAAGAAAATTTCACTATATGAAATGAAATTTCTTGTACCAAATTAACGGCTGCCTCCAGAACCTCTTACTAGGGGGCTACCGCTCCCAGATCGCCTTTCTCTCTGTCCTCAACTGAATTTGATGAACCCCCCCCCCCGAACAAAATTCCTGGGTACGCCACTGGGGTTTAACACCCAACTCAGGAACTACTGTTGAGCCTGGGACTAACACCCAACTCAGGAACTAACTGATGAGGCTGGGACTAACACCCAACTCAGTAACTAAGTGATGAGGCTGGGACTAACACCGAACTCAGGAACTAACTGATGAGGCTGGGACTAACACCCAACTCAGGAACTACTGGTGAGCCTGGGACTAACACCCAACTCAGGAACTAACTTGTGAGGCTGTGATCGGTTCCCGGTGCGGTGACGCAGAATAAAAGAATTCTCAAGCGAATAGTTCTTCGGCTATTCAGGAAACTGCCCGCCTTTGTATCGAACCCGAATGCGCATTGCCGTGTTCACAAAAGCCAAATTAATCCAATGCAGGAGTCCGTATCGGGCTTACTTAATTTTAATATTATCCTCTTAAATCCCCCCCCCCCCCAGTTCTTCCAGGTGGTTCTTTTTTTCAAGTTCCCCGCAGTAATCATGTTCGCATTTTTTTTCTTGGGCCGCGGTTAAGTTTTGTCATGGC
>Ga0123353_10004552_pt1 | contig 17871 bp, 13 predicted proteins | sample TergutLab28metaG_3_FD_92763 | JGI IMG/M metagenome (GOLD analysis project Ga0123353, IMG submission 92763) | Labiotermes labralis P3 segment gut microbial communities from Petit-Saut dam, French Guiana - Lab288 P3 | ecosystem: Host-associated > Arthropoda: Insects > Digestive system > Gut ... | reverse complement strand
CCCAATCTTTTGCAGCCACAACAGCACATTAACAACTCATTTTCTCCTTTTCCAGTCTCATGTGCCACTTATTTTTCATACCATGGTAGTTATCTTAAAGATGTTAACTGCAATGTCTGCAAGATATAAAAACTTCAACCCATCAACCATCCTGTATCAGCCTCAAAGCCAACCAGCAACATTAAAAGATATGTAGTCTTTGGCCCTCTGACAGCATGTTCTTCTGAAATGCTACTAGCACCTACAAAACTGCATGGTGTCATATTCTAAAAGGACACAATCTAAACCATCAATGCTTTTAAAATCACACATGTCAAAGCATAAATATGTTCCTCAATATTATTTCTATGTAGCCGGGCTATACTTGTATGAACTTAAATACATAATTCATGGAAATTAGAACTTTCTTATTAGCAAACTCTTATTTTGTCACATCATTTTAATGAACAATTTGGACACTTCTTCCTAAGACAGAACCAGAGTAACCTGTTTTCCATCGTGTGAGTACCTTGTAACAAGACTACTGTTATATAGTCAATGATACAGAAGCTTCCCTCATTCCAGAGCACAAAGACAAAAAACATGCCAGTTATGGCCTGATGATAACACTGGTAAGGAGTATGGATTCAACTCCTAACAAACAAAACTTTTCACTTGAATCAAATCAGTAATACATAGCATTTCAGAGCTTCTTTTTTATGCTGTCATGGAACTACACAAAATGAGTGAGTACTTACAACATTAACTCTTTTCAAGACACTTTATTTTTACATGTACAAAGTACAATAAAATGACCTCTGCAAATCCAAATTCAATTATGTAATAACTTTGTATTAAAGGCAATGTTCACCCTAGAACAATCCATGATGGCCCAAAGGGGGAGTAGAGGTATAACTCTAATCTTTCCTTAACCTCGATGCTAGATGGGGGTGGGTGGTCAATGCCAAGCCCCAGCCGCTTTACCCCAGGGAAAGACCCGGTACCCACTGTATAAAAGGCCGGATGGGCCACAGGGCTGGTCTGGATGGGTGTGGAAAATCTCGCCCCTACTGGGAATCAATCCCTGGACCATCCAGCCCATAGCGAGTCACTATACTGACTGCGCTTTCATGGCCCACAATGATTTTGTATTACCAACATTGTTATTAAAATTCAAGAAAATGCCAAAAATGGACTTGAATTTTAACAATTAGTGGATAATGCCATAAACAGCACAATTGTTTCAAAGGAAGTAAGTGACCCAATTTCATGCACAAATATGATCACTCAAAATTTTTCTACAAACTGAAATACAAATTTCAATCTCTGAAGAGTTTAGAGTTGCATGTACAAGAATGTGTGTAAGAGCCTGATGGAATGGGCCTATGAAACTGTCCATACCACAGGTGCTGCCAGATGAATGCTACAAAGTAGTCTTGATATAACTCAGAGTCCACCATAAACAAACCATAGTTACTCAGCACGCTTAGTTATTTTAATATCTTAAAAACCTATTTCTCCATACCACACTGTATAGTTTTCTTATGAAAGTAATTCACAGAATTTTCTTTCATTTGTATTGGGAGTACATAGCATAGTGACAAGAATTCTTTGTACAACCATTAAAAAAAAGTTAAAACCATCTGAATACGTGTTACAAATATGTCAGTACATTTTAGATGTCCCAGCCAAAAATTCTAAGCACACTTGAAAAAAAAATGGCCTTATTTTTTTCTGGAGCAAAGCACATTTCCTCAAAGACCACACTCTGGTGCTTTAATTTCATTTGATAAAATTTGTACCCATGGCCTATGGAAACAGTCTTGAGGTACTTGCATAAAAGCCAAACTCCGACCACTGAAATCAAATACTATTAGTGAACATACGTGTACACACTCAGAAGCAAGGGACTAATGTACCAGTACCATTATCTTGAGCAACTCTGAGCAAAACTGCATCTTACAAGCACAAAGTACAGTAAACTAAGAGCACAGCACAGTGTTCTCCATAATGAATTTTCATTCAAAGACCACGACAGCCTAAAACACATAAACAAAATGAAAAATCTTTTCATCCTGATATGTAAGTTATGCTTTTTTGAGGCAAGTTACAAAAACATTTAACATAATTACACACACACACAATAGGCATTACAATTTAGGATACTTAAACACTGATTTCTCCCTTAACATCATGGTAATGCCATTTCACATTCCCTGGTTAACTGTTGGCTAATGGTTGAAACATTGGTTCCTCTACAGTAAATGGATTGACTGATGACATAGTGAAATTTTGCATCACGTAGCATTTAAAATGTGATCTTAAGCAAACTAGCATAACAGTTTTTAAACAAAGAAATTAAAAAAGCATGAACACTGGCATATGCATGGTCAAAAACTGGTGGTATTAAACCACTTTACATATGTAGGCATGAAGTTTGATGACACAGGAAAATACAATAACTACACCAACATGAAGGTGACAACATTAGGAAAAAATTATGATGATATGATATGCGAGATGAGATGGAAGCATGGGGGTTAAAAACAGATGGAAAACAAATCATATGATACAGTGGATATCTTGTATGGAAGTCTTGTGGATTGCCAGAAGTGCTAATTATAAAACAGAATGATGGGAATTTGGTAACAAAGGTAATAGAGCTAACATGTTACAACTTGTAGTGATGTAATGGTGTAGGACTAAGCAGATGGTACAGGATGAACTCATAAGAAGTTATGAGTGATAGGCAAGAAATTTTAAATTTGTTAAGTTGGGTAGTAAGCTAGAGAAGAATTACACAAAACTCGTTTGGGATACGTCTGGTAAACTACATAGAAGAGTAACGTAAAGACAATACACTAAGTTATTAAAGTTAGATTCAGAGGCATATAAAGGCAGACTGATACAATAAAACTGAATGAAACGAGGTCTTCAGTTATCTACTGGGAAGTGAAAAATTGGTGCAGAAAAGAGGAGTATATATCCTGTTGCATTATGAAGGAAGGAAGTAGAGTAGCATGGTTGTGCCTGGTGATATGGAAATTGAGGGGTTGAGAAGGGAGTGTAAAGGGTAGGATATCCACCACACTTTTGCAATATATCACAACACTAAGACAGAAAGAAAAACTTTCGAACAGTAAATGGGTAAATATAAATGAGATAGCCAAGAATGAATTAAATGTAATAAGATAACAGAACTTAAAAATTTTGGTTATTTTGTATATGATAAAATGGAAATGGGGAACCAAATAAAAAAAATAGCATAGATATAGTGGAAGAGAATGGAGGATTATATAAGAGAAGTAAGGAATTAAATATTTGTATAAATGATACAGATTTTAAGATGTAAATTGATGTGTACTGCAGAAAACTTGGTACTGGCACTTGCAACACTTGGTAATATGTACTTGAGATTCAAACACAATATTGTTTTTATTAACATTACATTATTACACACTGATAATCACACACAAGGAGAAAGAGTATAACTGCAATGGTACAGAAAGTATATCACTGTCCAGCATAAGTAAGGTACCAACAGGAATAAACCATTCAGTAGGTACCTACCTATTTCTGCACACACGATTACATCAGTTGTTTATAATCCACTGCCACCTTGATATAATAAGTTTTTACAAGTAGCAAGTGCTGTGTATAGCAAAGTCACTTGCTGTACTGCATGTAGCAGTTTTGCAGCATTTGTAATTTCAGCCATAGTGAGTATGGTTAAAATTAAATTAGAGAGAATTTTCTTTTTTAACAGAATGGAACAACAAATTTTACATATATTTTTTATTTTAATGAGCAGATAACACCTGTAGATGTTAATTCTAACTCTGCCTATTGCTGGTATGGGTAGCAGAGAATTTATGCTTGATAATTAGTTGCTGGTTTGCTTTTGGGTTTCTGTGCTGTGTATTCAATTAATATTATGTCATTTCAAAGGACTTTAAGCGACTCCATCGTAAGAGTGACTGAATCTTTTGCAGGTAGAAGCTGAAGTACTTGCAAAGCAAGAAGTGTGTCAGCTATATTGGAGATTTGGAGGAAATTTGGCCAATCAGAGCTTGCAAAGCTCCAACTGGCCAAATTTCCTCTAGCAACCACTTGAACCAGATTCAGTCATCCTGAAGATGGATAGACCCTCATCCAAAATATCACAACATTCATGTACTACACAGCACACAAACCCAAAAGGACACCAGCACTTGATCAGTGATCGCCATGACAACCTGAGAACTTGTATCTTGATAACTACTTTCACATACACCTACAACGCCATGTCCATAGCTAACACTAAGCTGATACGCATTACAAAAGGCTGTCTGTAGATGTGAGCATATGTCACAACATACATTTGTGGATGCAATCACCCACTGCACTCAGTATGAGTGGAATCTGAATCTTTTGATTGGGTCTTGCCCATCTCCAGAAACTTTTCAAATGCTGCTTGCATTTCTTCATCCATTTCATCATCTGGTTCCCAAACATTATCCACACCCTCACTGAAATCAATAAAGGGACAATTAATATATAAACAAATCAGACATGAAATATGCATGATTGTATAAGATTAAATCTTTGGTGATTTTTTTTCTTCATGTGGAGTTCAGTTATGCTGGTTACAAGATTATTATGTCAGTGTATTACATCATTCATTTAAAAATGTCATCAGACTTGCAATCAAATTCGGTGTTGGTTTAACTCAATTCATATACTGATGGGAAGGACTGGAACTTGAAGCTGACCACTTACCACTGTATAATAAGTACAAAGGGTAAGCAAACAAATCTCCACTCCCCCACAAGCTTCCATGACACAAAGTTCAATTATCAAAAGGGACAACTTTACTTTATCTTGCTTGCACTTGACTTAATGTGAGATTATTGTGTTCTAGACTGCATCATGTAGTTCTGCATGCAACTACCAAACATTCTGCAGAAAACTTACGCCTCTTTTCTAGGACAGAACAGAAAATGAGCCAAAGGGTTCATATGAAACATTGCTAATCGCAACAATCAAGCCTTCTTCTCAAGCGACATAACAGGAGACAAAATCAGGGTTTACTGTTTTGACCCAGAAACTCACAGCAGTCCACTCAGTGGAAAATTGAGGAGCAATTGTTAACCACCTGACATGTGATTCCAGTAAGTTAGTCCCAACAATGCTTCTGGCAGTGGCAGAAATGCTGGACTTACTGCATAGACTCAGAAGGTAACAACTGTGAAGGGAGCAACAATGGCCAATAACAAAGTTCAGCATACATTCCATTATCAACTCAGTCTAAGAACTTAGAATATGCCCTCAAATTGCTCATAATTCCCAAGCTTCTTTTGTATTTTATGACCAACAATTATAGGTGATACACATATTGATTTTAAAATATGGTAAAACATAAATGGGAGTAACTATTGTAGTTAACATTTGTCAATGTTGTCATGCAGTGTTCCAAACAGTTTCTACAGCAGGAGATACACCACTATGGAGGCTGCAACATCCTTCTTTCCTTCAAATTCAGATATGTTGCCATTTCATATACTTACAGAAGACCCAAATCCCTACAACCTCACACATCCCATCTGTGTTAATATTCTCTTAATGACCCTGTGTATATGCCTCAGGTGAAAATGTCAGCCACAGGCAAAGGCTACAAGCATTTTATAGTAAAAAAAAAAAGCCAATATGATCAGTCTTCATTCCACAAACTAAAAATCAGACTGGGGATTCATATAAAGTTGATACTAGCACACCATGATTCATATGCTCCAACAGCTAGATATCAATAACATAAGGAACATGCAAAAAAGTGAAAGACAAACACTTGCTTGTTAGTGATGATCTCCTCCAATACAAATGACCACTTGAAACAGCTTCTCTCTTTTTCTAAGCCACGCACGCATGCATGCACACATTAAGTTGCGGGAAATCATTGAATGGATTAATGTTACTATAAAGCTGCTCAATTGGGCCCACTGAAATTTCATGTCAGATGATGGAAAACCTTAAACCTAGACATTAAAGGAGTTCAAAAGTGTGAGGTTGTGGATTGGGGAGGGGGCTGTATGTACGCACATGTATACTGCATACATGGAAATGTCCACTCATGGTCTTATGCAGTGTAAGCTTTATAATGATCAATATGGCCGAAAATCACAAGTTTCTATTACCTTTTGGTGGAAGCCACCCCATAGTGTTCATTACTAATAAACTACACTCATTCAGTCGAACACAACACATTTATTTTAATTCAAACCATTGAGGCCTCTACTTAGGCCATCCTTGGGCATGTCAATACAAAATCTTCTTGTAAGGTTTTTGTATTTACATGCCTGAGGATGGCCTAATTACAGGTCAAAACATGTAGCACACACGTAAAGGCACAGTTTGAATTATAATATGTGTGCTGTGTTCAACTGAATAAGTGTAGTTTATTTACAACAATTTTCAATTAAATGTGCACAATGCCTTACATGACACACAAAAAAGTCAATTTACAGCCTTACATAAACTATACTTGGAGCCCAAATAGCTCAGTCAGATGAGAACAGTGACTAGGCTCTGGGCTGGTTTCATTCCTGGAAGGTTCAAAACATTATTTTCTTCTTCTAAGTGTCTATACTGGTCCTGTGGCCCAGCCAGCCTCCAATCCGAAGGACAGTGACTGCTCCCTGCCCAAAAGTAAGGTGGCCAAGAAATAAAGCTGACCACTCAACTCCATATAGTGTAAAAATAAATAAAGTATGGAACTACACATCCATTCTCCTGTCTTCATGGTGTTGTACTTAATTAAACAGTTACAACTTTACCATTAATAATATATATATATATATATATATATATATATATAATAACCTCTGATACTTGATCGATGATGTATGCCTGGATAGTATATGTGGTATAGCAACTCACTATGGGCTGTATGATCCAAGGATCAAATCCCAGTGTCAGCAAGATTGTCAGCACCCAACTGGACCAGCCATGGGACCCACCCAGCCTCCTATACAATGGATACTGTGTCTCTTTCCCAGGGGTAAAGTGGCCAGAACATGGCACTGACCACACACTTCCATCTAATGCCAAGGTTAGAGAAAGAATAGAGCTAAACCTCTACACCCACTCTGGGCCAACATGGACTATTCTAGAGTGAGCTTTACCTTTATTATTGCAGTTGATTACTTGTGGGCATTCTTAAAAGTTCTTTGCAAAGTAAAAGGAAAAATGCCTTATGTGGAAATCATGTATGTCTGTGACAATTCTAATTTTCAGCCATACTGATGCACAATAAAGGCCAGTTTACATACATCAAAATGAACATTTCTATATATCCCCTAAATTATTTCAAAGACTATGATGAAATTCAGCATGGAAGACTTCCACCAAAAGATGTCACATAATTCTGACTTTCAGCCACATTGATCCACCGATCCATAATAAAGACTAGTGTACATAAGGTTATGAATAATCTCTTCCATTCAGACCACAAACTGTTTAACTAAATAACTAACGTAACACCAAGGAGCAGTGCTGTTAGCAATGGCAGGACTTTTTGCAAGGTGGTTGGTGCTCATTACCTACATGTGAAGTGACCCGAACTGTACGTGATCAATTGTAGAGAAGCCAAGATGACCGCAGTTTTTACTTAAAGATGGCAATTCTGTAACTTATCCTTAATCTAAAACTGTAAGAACAGTATGAAATATAGTTACATTTCTGCAGAATTTTTGTTGTTTTTTAATAAATTATTATATATAAAAGACTAAATTACATCAAAATACCAAAGTGATGGAAGTGCACCATCTGCACCACCTTGCACCTCACTGCTGGTGCCTACAAGCAGAGTCCTAAGGTAGTCCAGAAATTTCATGCATCTGTTGGAACCCAAAGGTTTATTCACATGTTCACAAGAGACTAACACTTATACATGTCCTTAGCCAAATTAATCCAGTCCATACCATCTCATCCTATTTCTGTAAGATCCGTATTAATATTATTCTCCCATCTATGCTGAAGTCTTTGAAGCAGTCTCTTTCCTTCAGGTTTGCCTGCCAAGACACGGTATGCATTTCTCTTCTCCATAATACATGCCCCTCCCATCTCATTATCCATGATGAAATCATCCAAATAATATTTGATGAGAAGTAATAATCATAAACCTCTTCACTACGCAGTTTTCTCCTTCTTATTACTTCCTCACTTTTAGATTCATATACCTTCCTCAGTAGCCTGTTCACAAGAACCCTCTGCCCATATTTTTCCCTAAATGTCAAAGACCAAGTTTCAAACCCATATAACACAACAGGCAAACTTGCAGTTCTGTATGATTTAATCTTTATATTCTTACGTACTAAGTGGAAGACAAAAGACCCTAGATCAAGGAGTTGCAGGAACTCACTGAATTAAATCTGCTCTTCACTTCCTCAAAACTCTTTTAAGATTTCGTTAAAATTTGAGGTGGTAGACTTCAATTAGGTAAAGGTGTTGATGCATTCTGACTCTGAGCCAAATTCATTCATAATAAAGTCAGCTTTAAAAACGCCACAAATGGACTTTTCCACGCATCCCCTCACACCATCCCGAGAATGTGTTGAAATTCAAAATGGGAACTCTGAACTTTGCATTTCATTAATCAAAATTTTAAGTACACTTAATACAATACAAAAAACATCAATGGCAATTTTTTTTGTACATTGGAGGGTACACCCCTTCCAAACTTGTTATTGAATAGACTTCATGTCTACAATAAACACCAAGGTTAATGAGACTGCAGGAAGTTGCAAGAAGCACATCTGGTAAACATATCAGTACATTTCACATATAATGCTCAGATTTACATAACAAATGTACAGCAAATTCAGAATGATGTAATTCCAACAATGTGTGTATCACCACTCACCCATAATCATCATATTCCTCATGGTCGGGAATTCGACCTACACTTTCTTGTAAAAACTGTCTCTCCTCTGGAGTCATAATCTGTCCATCTGGTCCATAGAAAACAGGCCCATTCTGCTGTTTCAGAAACATATATAATTGTAGCTGTATGTCAAATTATTATGCTGGAAACATTATGTAGTACTTACTATATTTGCGGCTGTTTTCCTAAAATATGTTGCCTGTAATCTTCATAAATTTTACAGTCTGATCATGCAGCAAATTAGAGTCCTAATACCCAATATTATCATTTTACAACACCTTAAAGCCTACACACTATTTCAAACATAGTAACTTTTGTGTTAGAAAGCATGTCTAAATTTACTTTTATCTTTCAATGTAGTTGTGAAGGATACATTCTGTTTGTGCACTATTCTGTCTTACTTTACAGCTCATTTTCATCAGACCCTTGAAGAATATCACACCACTAGTAAATGATCCTAAATCACACCTACATCAGTACTAACATGATGACCACATAAACCTCAGCACACAACATTTCCTAATGATTTATATGCTTGTATTAAAAAATAAGTTACAAGCCAACCACATAAAATGTTGATACACTTTTTACAATTTTATAGCAATAACTGATAAAAAGCTGAGAAACTGGTTTCACCAATAAATGCAGCCACAGGTTATGATTTATGAACTATGCTGATTAAAAAAAGCATAAAATTTTGCAGAATAACAGTTTGCCACCCACTACTCCACCCAACAGGTAATTGGTGGAGGGGGGGCAGGGGCACACACCCCACAGCAGTAAAAGTGGCCAGGTTGAAAGCCAACCACTCATCCTGATCTACTGTCAATGTTAAAACAAGTGTACTTATACCTCCACTCCCTCCACCAGCCTTTGAGGTGTGTACAGGGACACCTTAAATTTTTCAACAGTTTGTCTGCTGACAAAAGTTCAACTGAAATATTATTACAGAAAATTACAAGAACCAAATTTTCAACAACAAAAACAAAGGTCTGACTTATATGAGTACAAATACATAATCTACAATTTTTTAAAGCTAAGTTAATGATATGAGAAGTGATTAAATGTAGCAAAAAGTGACTAATACTCTGGCAAAATTGGAAATCATAACTATTAGGAAAAAGAGCTTATAACAAGGGACAGTTAATTACCATGATGAAAGTGGTCATAATGATAAAGGAAAGCATGCCTTTAATTAACTATTATTACCGGGCATGGATTATAGAACTGTGATGGGCTGGTATGTGGCATGCAGTTGGATGCGTCACCCCATCCAATGGCCCTTAATTCGATGACACTACTGATAAGATGATGAACATTTGACTCAAGCATCCCATTGTTCAGTAAGTGTACAAGGCATTCCATTATTTTGTTCATGTTCATTGGGTCCTGTACGTCCAGAGGCTGACCTGTCAGCTGTGAAAAAAATTAAATATCTAGAAGCAGGTAATGTATTCAACATAAATGTTACACAAAGCAAAGGACACAACTTAGAAAACCCCAGAAGACACAAAGAAATAAATCACAACAAAAACTGGTTAACAGAAGCAAGATGTTTTAATGTACCATTGTGGGTCCAATATTAAAAATGTACTATTGTTCATACAGTAACAGTACCGCAACCTATAGCAAAATGGTTTGTGACATGGCTGCTAAGCCATGTCACAAACCACAAATTATGCATATGATCAATATGCAACCGCATTTTCAATGAGGCCTCTATAACATAGTTATCAACCTGACATGTTGGAATTCCTCCTATAATATGAAATGAAAATGGACAGTTTACTTTAAAATTAAACTTAAAATGCATGTTAACTCCACCAATCACAATTAACGTTATGTTTTCCCTCAGTTTTTTACTGTCAATACAATTAGACATACCCAAAACAATCTGTTATTCCCTGCTACACTAACAGCATTAGAAATTAAACAACAGTTTGGATCAAGCAGTAACACTTTGCACAGACTCGCACTTCAGGTGTTACTCAGTTCAAATTTAGGGCACAATACCAACTACCGAGATTTTTAACAGTTTCCCTCCAACCCTCCTGGAAAAAGGAAAATTAAAACCATTACTACTTCTTCTCCAATCACTTCAACTTCACTGGACACATCATTTAAGATAAGCATACACTGCAGGTGGTATATTGTAACATAACACATGACCTATTCATCCAACAAGATAATTTTGCATAACTGTCATACAACAGAAAAATTAAAACTGTGAAATTTTGAGGCTCTGATAAAGACTGTCTTCTAGAATGTTACACCATGTTGACTGGTAAATGGTTATCAACATCATGGAGAAGCACAGTATTTCATCAGTCTTCAGAGTACATCCCAGAAGATTTGAATCTTCAGAGCTAAAATTCTAACGATCTTCTTTTGGTCTTCTAAGTTACAATTTTATGCAGTCTGCTATGTGGGTACCAGAAGTTCGAAGGAGAAAACTAGCTCCATCTTCTACCATGAACATGATGGTAGGCTACTCCTGCAGTATTGGTACCCACATATTTGATTACACAGTAACATAACCAACAGGAAAATATGAATCTACACTTCTGCAAAAACCTCATGTCACTGTTTACAAATTTCATAGCTTCCCAGACTAAATACATAGACATACATACATTCCATGGATCCGTAAGTGTGTCACAAAGACAAAAGAATGCAGAAAAAGTCATAATAGACAAATATACACAATTTTTAGTGTAAAGTAGTATAAACATTTTACAAAACAGTATTACAGATCATCTTTATATATTAAAAAATCATCTACAAGGTAAATGGGGTGTGTATTTTATTAACAATATATTAACTTTTGTTGTCGCATTCTTAAGAATTGTCAGGCTACGTGGTAAACCGTTAAAAATTTTGATGCCAGCATAAAATGTATTTTTGAAAACAAGAAAGGGTGGTATTTGGTCTATGAAGATGGAAGATAGAGTAATGAGAGCAGGCTGTTATGTTTCATATTACAGTCAATTATAATCTGATAAACAGGAGACGGGAAATGATAATTATTATTAATAATGCAAAATTGTTTTCATTTCAGTCCAATCTCAGAATACAAAACAGAAACTCCCAATTTTGTTTCTGTGGTGCCACTGATATGAAAATCCCACAAGACTGTATACCATATTCTAAACACTGAATGTATCAGAGAACTCTCTTTAAAGACATGTTTAAAGATACTAGATGTTGAAAAGGAAGAATGTCTAAGAACAATACATAATGCCATTGAAACACAGAGTAAAAATGTTTTGCACAATACAAACTCAGGTTTATCACAAACCTGAACTGCAAAGTTTAATTTTTTATGTTCAATTTTACTTTACATGAAACCACTGACCTTAAGGACTTGACAGACACATTTAATGTTCCCAGATGTAGGGTGACTGAGTAATAAAGAAAGAACTTCAAGTAATGCTGTTCCCAGGATTGCTATCCGATTACCATAACCCTTTACACACTCCAACTGCATAAACAATTCTGCCACAAACAATACATAGCCATGTAATCTTCCTGGATCTGTATTAATATACTTTGATATTTCCATGTGTTCTTCTTTACACCTGTAGAACCAACAGATATACACCAGTACAATAAAGCTAATATGCCATAATTACACAAAATGTTTCCTGCAAAGTGACTATCATTGACAAACTCATTCCATTCATCATAACAATACTGAAATTATATACTGTGTATACACAGAACTCAACTAATGACTTCCACGCTCTCTTTCAAGTCACACTTCTTGTTTTATCCAAGTCAGGGATGCACAACATGAACAAATTTTGGAGCCAACTCAAAATTCTAGGCATCAGAAGGGTGACATGATTAAAGTTCCATACTGAAGACCCACAAACACTGTACAAAATTTAGTCACCTTGGCAACCTCAGATTAGTGCTCCCCTGATCTGAGTGCTAACATACAGGTATTCTTATATCTTTAAATACAAGCTCTGCTAACACAGTGTTCACATGATAAACATCACTGTAAAATCACTTAAACTCTGCAAACACAAGTCAAAAACATAAAACCTACCTTCAACACCAGCACCATGACCATTCATAGCTAACATTTTGACAATGACAATAAAGTTACCTCATTTTAAGGAAAAAAGGAACAAAGTACCAGCCAAAAGGAATAAAGTGTGCACACATCAAATTGCAAACAACTGTTGACATAGGTATTAAGTGTTTGACACCATAATTAAATGCCCAGCATCCTCTGCAAGAGATCCCCGATTTAAATGATTGTTTTTACTTTGCATGTTCTTGATGGCAATTTCCATTGATGTTTGGTTTTGTCAACATCAGACTGTGCATTGGTTACAGCTGACTTCCAGCACCATAGCATTATAAGATAGGGTGTTGGCTGACCTGATCATGCAGGCAGATCTCCAGATATTTCAATACAGCATTTCACAATTATCATAAACAGTATATGGTAGAAAATGTGCCTGTTTCATTACCTATTTAGAAGAGAACTTCTGAATGTTCTTTCTTCCATTGGAAATTCATTGTCAAGAAAGTGACAAAGTCTTGCTCCATTGTATCGGAAATTTGGTTCCATTATTGACTGAAAATAAAGTTTATAATACAACATTATCAAACTTGTTTAGTATTTCCAATCGTGTCTGGTGTAAGTTAGGTAAGCAAAGTTTCATCACACTACATCTACCAAAACGACTTACTCATTAGTGTAAAGTTGGGTGACTTCATTGCATGCTTACATGGATTAACTCCTTCCTGTGCCTGACATAGTACAGCACAGTAAGTAAATCAGAAACATCCCACCAACAAATAGCACACAAAAATGTAGTGTAAGGAAGGGCTGTGAAATCAACTGGCCTGACAGAATATGAATACAGTGAATTTAAATGGCATTAACACAAAGACATTTAACTGCAACTCACCTGCTCCACAATTGCATTAACTGCATTAGCTATAGAAGACACTATGTCTTCATCTCCCAACCAGAGACTGAAGGTGTCTACTAATGGAGTAACTAGGTCATCAAACATTCCTGGATTCAATGTCAAATGCTGCATTAATTCAATGAAATGATTTGTTGTGTACTCTTCTTGTTTCGTCTCCCACATTGGATTGACAGAATTGTAATAAGAACAGTCACCTCCTTCTGGAACAGCCTGCAGTGAAAGATATATTGTAAGCAATAACACCAGAAATAAGTAAAGGAACAATTACTCTTCCACCTAAGCACTACTATGACATCAAGGTTATACACATTCAGATCAGCTACTAACACTTAAGCCAGTGTACTGCACATACTCTCCAATACTGCCATAAATAACATTAGCATACACTGACATAGTAGCACATTAAAACAACTTCCAGGATCCCAAAAAGAACTTAAAATATCAACTAAAACAAGAGAGAAATCCAGGAAGAACTCTCAAAGAAGACAAAGATTCTGTTTTATGATACTCATAAAAGGTTCCAATGTTCCTGACACAGGACAGGGTAATGGTGAAACAAGCCACACTAAATAGCTGGCACAAGTATGCACACTGGAACGTTCTTAGTGACAACTCAACATGATGCCATCAAGCACACTCAGACATTATAACTGCACTGAAGGACTAATGGTTGTTATAAAAAATTCTCATTCTTGCAGATACATGCACCTCCCAAGTCTGAAAATGGCACAAATGTGGTCATACAGAGTCCTCATTTAACATTAGGATCATATTCCTGAAAACTGCAGGACAGAGCAAAACAACACAAAATGGAGTATTTTTTCCCAAAAGACACATTCTTCAATGTTTCTAGCATACCCATTACCTGAGTATTATATGGCTATATATAATTATTTATAACATATATCACCTTTCCTTTTTCATCTAAACATAAGAGAAACATAATAAAAACAATGAACACAGTATATATAATCAATATTTTTAAAATTACTCTTCAATTCACTAAATATGACACATCAAGCAATGTCAAAGATTTCCATATTCATTACAGGAATGATAACTTTGAAGCCTTTGAAATTAAACACAAAATCTGGTCTAAGCATACCCCAGGCAGCATTCGTACAGCTCTCTGCATCATCTTCACATGCCTTAGCAATGTTACGGGTAGAGATAAGTGCATTTGGAAGCCAGGGTGCTGGGTAAAGCAAACGGGATATGTAGAATATGTGCGCCAAAATGCACTGCGCACGTAATGACAGCCCAACAACAACAGAGCCGTCAGGTCAGGCCATCCACAGAGGATGCTACCAGCTGCCAGTGAACATGGCCTTAATCTGAGTGTGGGCAACATCAATCAAATTTGTCAGTGTTAAAGTGAAACAATGCTGTACACACCAAAGTTAAATGAGGACTGCCTGCTTTTGTATGACACAGCAGAGTTTGCAAAATTTCTGATTCAAAAAGGGCATAATAAACTGTGGCCCCCAAAGTTACTCTAGGGGGATGGGGGTGTGTACTCATGAAGATAATATGATCAAATTAAAAAAGAGCAGGGTGAAATACCTCACTGTACAATATTATGTAACAGAGGAAACATTTGATGTTTTGCTGACTGTGCATCTCAGTATATTTATCTCAGTAATTAACCAACTTGATGCACAACATTTTTGTTTTACAATAAGTAAGCCTCTGGTATCTTCACACCTATAGGTGTGATGATACCAGAGGCTGTGTAATGCAATTTTAACCTCCTGATGATAAGCACATGTGCTAAAAACATGTAGAGGCATGAAATAAACTTATTGTAAAACAAAAATTTTGTGCATCAAGTTGGTTAATTGCTGAGATATAAAAAGAAATGAGGAAACAAGTTTGCGTATCATGTGTATCCTGCTTAAATCCCTAAGCTGTTATCATCACACCCATGTTTGTGTGTGTCTCCAGCTAGCAGTTCAAGCAGGAATGACATTTCAGAACGTGACATGTGGATGGGTGTGTGTACGTCCACATACTTTGAGGAACACAAACCATCAAACAAATGTGCAAACATTAAAAAATAGCCAATGTATTAATGTTCAAGAGGAGGCCAAGGCCCACCCAGGGCTGTAGAGCCGATGATGATGATTAATGTTCAAGACAACTGCAGCTTTTCAGCAGCAGAAGTTATGAACTACTCTGAATCATGCACATAAGAGACCGCATTTGTTTTATGATTTTGCACCCACCATTGAACAAGTTAAGCAACCTTTTATACAAACAAATCTATGCAATTGTGCCTCTACATTCTTTTCAACATGTGAAAAATGACAGACCATGACCTTACTGAACACTTGGACTAGATTTCAATACGAGATAGCACTTCTGGTCTGATGTAAGACTACGGTGCACTGAGGAAGTCGGCTATGGAAACTGTCCTGAATTCAGAAAGTGTGCAGATCAAATCTTGACTGGAAATGAACTAAACTGGCTGAGGTTTTTGTGGTTTTCCTCAGCCCCTCCATGTAAATGTCATCAAAGCAGCTTACATTGCACCAGGGGTGCACAAATCCCAGGCACCAGATCACCAAGGTGACCTAATTTTGCAAAGTGGCACATAATATTTGTGGGTACAAAGTATGACTTTGATGTCACCCTTCTGGTACCTGTAATTTTGAAGTGATGCCTAGATTTTTGGAAAATATGTGCACCCTTGAATTAGGCCTTTAATGCTTCCTTCCACATCCTTTCCTTTCTGTACCTGTCATCCAATCTTTCAACAGTACAGACAGGAGTTACTGGCAGCACAATTATACAAATTACAACAAAACACAAAGGTTGAATTAAAAAATGTCTGCCTCAAACCACGTATGTTTTTGACATTTAAAAGCATGTGAATGACATTTTGTTCTGTCATACCTACAAATATAAACATCATGCACACCTTCATTAACACATCAACATGAGGTGTGTCTATGAAGTTCCCAGAATCATTTTACTTCAAATATTCCTGTACATTTATGGCCTAGTGAGTGGGGCCACATTCAACATAATGCATCTGAGCAGCCATACTCAGCCCAGTAATGCTGCCACTGCTGGACACATTCATGGAATTCTTCTTTCAAAACAACCTTCAGTGCTGCTGTTATATTTTTCTGAATGTCTTCAATGTCCAGGACTGTAATTAATTATGAAAAGAACTAAAAGTCAAAGAGAGCCAAATAAAAGAATACAGGGGATGTTACAGCCCAACAACAGACTTCATTTTGCCATATACAGCTTAAGAGAGTGCTTAGTGACCCAGGGCATTGTCATGATAGACAAACCGACTGTTGGGCCAGGCTTCAGGCCTTTTTGACATACACTTTCATGCAGCCCCATCAATATTTCTTACGTAAGTCCAGCTGACTGTTTGGTCCTGTCTGAACAAACAATACTGGACACTTTTCAATGCTTTCATCAGATATGTGCAAACCACACTTATTCAGTCTAACATAAAACAGGTTTTATTTTAATTCAGTTGGTTACCATTATGTGTATGTTACATGTTTCAGCCTGTACTTAGACCATTCTCAAGCACGTCAATACAAAAACCATACAAAGAAAGATACAATAAAAATCTAAGGGGCCTCTTTTTACCGTCACTAATTTTATAATGTTAAAGCATAAAATAAACAATATCAGAGTGTAAGACCTGTTTAACTTTAAAAATATGCATATAAAGACTTTTACAAGATTAGGTCCTTGTGTGTCATAGTAAAAGGTCATATTATAATTTTCTACAACTTGGTGTATTTTAACTGATGCAGCATGGCCTCAATGTAGTGTATTCTTTTACAAAATCCTTTGAACTCAGTGTGTAAATTATGGGCCAGGATAGAGTTTAACATGGTGGTGGATCAATGTTTTTCTGCAGGGAGTTGGTGTGTCTCTCTGCAGATAAACATCCAGACACTTTCTGAACAGTTTATGCCACTCAGTTAACACTTTGGTTTCTGCACAACTTCTGAACCACATGCTTCAGTGAGCACTGCACAAGTTTCATTT
>Ga0123353_10004551_pt1 | contig 17876 bp, 19 predicted proteins | sample TergutLab28metaG_3_FD_92763 | JGI IMG/M metagenome (GOLD analysis project Ga0123353, IMG submission 92763) | Labiotermes labralis P3 segment gut microbial communities from Petit-Saut dam, French Guiana - Lab288 P3 | ecosystem: Host-associated > Arthropoda: Insects > Digestive system > Gut ... | reverse complement strand
GAGAACAGCAAGGTCGGTGATAAATGCTACCCGTTGACGAACGCCGATACAAAACTCGGAATGGACGTCGAAATAATCATCACACCGGCGGACCCGCTATGGTGGTCTGATGACAAAAAGGCTCACGAGTGCTGGACTTCTGTGCTTGGACGCGTGGGTTATTCGGAAACGAAGATAAAGTATCCGGGGAAATTCGCGTAAATCGTTGGAAGAAGGTGCAATTATGAGCGAAAAAACGCTAAATACGGCAAAAGTGGTATTGTCGACATGCATGGCCGCAAAGGAAGAGGAAAAAATCCTCATACTCACAGATGACGGAAAATTTGAATTGGCGCATATTTTTGCAATGGCAGGCAGGGCTTTAAATCTGAATACTACCCTGGTCGAGGTCGCTCAACAAAAAGGCGGCGAATTGCCGCTGTTGGCGGTAGCTGCGCTTGAAAAGGCGGACGTTTGTCTGATTATTACCTCCAGTTCATTTTCTCACACAAAAGCGCGCGCAGCAGCCACCAAGAGAGGTTGTCGTATAGCGAGCATGCCGACAATAACTCAGGAAATTGTGGATGAGACATGCGGAGCGGACTACTCAGAGATAAAATGCATATCGGAAAAAATAGTGTCGCTGCTCGACAAAGCTTCTATAGTACGTATAACATCCGAAAAAGGTACCGATCTAACATTAAACATAGGTGGCCGCAAAGGTATTGCTGATACAGGTATACTCGAGAAACCGGGGGCGTTCGGCAACTTGCCGGCGGGTGAAAGCATGATTGCGCCTGTTGAAGATAATGGAGACGGGATCCTAGTAGTGGATGGCGTGGCCGGTCCGCTCGGTAAAGTCGAAAAACCGGTTACACTTCACATTAAGTACGGGAAAGTAGAATCAACAGAAGGCGACGATGGAAAGCTGAGCGAGTTTTACAACAAATTCCAAGCCAATGTTGATAAGATAGCCGAATTCGGCATTGGTACAAACAAACTTACCCGATTGATCGGCAGCCCGCTTTGTGATGAAAAAGTATTCTCAACCATCCACATAGGATTTGGCAACAATTTGTTTATGGGTGGCAAACAAGACTGCGACATGCACTATGATATGATTATTCATAATCCCAGTGTATATCTCGATGACAAATGTATAATCGAAGAAGGCAGGCACCGTTATTAGTCATTGTATTTGTTTGCGTATTGAAATTGAATGGAAAGGGGTTGTTATTTTTGTCTCAGAACAAAAAAATTCTTGAAATAGAACGAAAAGCCATGAGTAGGATACCTGAGCAGGATAAGCAAAACTGGTACAGCATCGCTTTCATTCAGACCGGAGCAATAGTTTGCGTGCCCGCGTTGATGGTAGGCGGCATACTTGCATCGTCTATGACATTTCGGGAAGTCATTATCAGCGCCATTATCGGTTATGCCGTTCTTGCTCTTATTATGAGCTTGATGAGTATAGTTTCATCCGACATGGGCATTCCTTCTACAATGGCTTCTACCAAAGGGTTCGGAGACCGCGGCGCAAGCTATGTCAGCAGTATAATATTCTTTATCGGTTGTATTGGTTGGTTCGGCGTTCAAACCGCAGCATGCGCAATGGCATTCTGTACATTGATGTCACTGATCGGCATTGCTGGTTTTCCGGTTTGGCTGGCCGCCGTTATGTGGGGCCTTGTCATGCTTATAACATCGGTGGCCGGATTTAGTTCCATAAAATGGCTCAACTATATCACCGCACCGTTTCTGTTGCTAGTATGTGCATACGGCGGGTGGTACGGAGTGGATCAGACAGGCGTCGACACACTTTTTTCGTATTTTCCGGCAGAGCCGCTGCCGTTGACATTTGGCGTTTCTTTGACTGTTGGCTCCATGGCTGTAGGCGCTGTCATAAGCGGCGATTACGCACGATATTCAAAAAGCCGCGGTCATACTGTAACGGCATGTTTCTGCGGCGTATTGCCGACAGGCGTTTTTATGTTTACTATTGGTTCCATGATGGCCATATGTGTTCAGGAAACAGATATAGTGATGATTTTTGCCGGACTGGGGCTTCCAATATTAAGCATGTTAGTCCTGATAATCGCAACATGGACAACCAACATGGGAAATGCGTATACCGCCGGGCTGGCAGTCATGAAAATCAGCGGATTTAAGGACGAGCTTCGGCCGAAAGTCACGTTTGCTGTCGGTATACTGGGAATATTATTGGCGATAAGCGGCCTCGCCAATGCGTTTGTAAGCTTTCTCAGTATTATTTCAGCTATAACGCCTGCGGTGGCGGGCGTCGTTATTGCCGACTACTGGATCATTGGAAAAGGCAAACCTGAAAACTGGTACAGGGTCAAGGGCTTTAATTGGATTGGAATACTATCATGGATTATAGGATCTACGGTAGCGCTATTTTTCAGCTTCTTCAGTCAGGGGCTGGACAGCATTATTACGACAATCGTTGTGTATGTTATTTTATTTGCAGCCTTTGGCAAGACAAAGTTGGCGGGACAGGGCCGCATACCACTCCCGGGTGAGGAAGAATAATATTCCTACTGTCTTCTGAAAACTCCGCTTTTAATCAGCTTTTGGAATTACCTCAAAATGAGGGAATTCCAAAAGCTGTACCGAAAATCAATATTCGCCAACTGAAATTGTCCGATAGGGTCGCCCCGCAAATTCGAGCGATTTCAACATTTTGCGGATATTTGAATTTTTGACGCTTTTCAACTTCTTGATAACCACTTTTCACGCTTGGGCATTTGCCACGAGGTTAATATTCTTTTTGACTATATGGACAGTTACATAAAGCGCTTGTGGTCTTGGGCAAGGGAAAGAATGTAGGTATATCGCACGGTTATCAACAATATGATGTTAACGTGCAATTTTTGTATTTATGGTTCATGTGATATGTGTTATATTAGTGATTACAGCAAGCAACAAGGAGAATACAATGAAACTTATTAGCAAAATGACCTCAAAAAGACTTTCAATATCAGACGCCGAAGAATCCGATATAAATCTCATAATCGAAATTGAAGAACACCCGGACAATCGGGATTTTATCTGGATAGGTACACATGAGGAGCACTTGTCCGAAATAAACGACAATCAACATCTTTTGCTTGTTTTTCGACGAGCGGACGATAATACTCCAATAGGATACTCGCTTTCGCGGATTGATTTTAATTCCGAGATTTATGAACTGCGGCGTTTTGTTATTACTGATAAAGGCAAAGGTTATGGGCGCGAAGCGATGAAGGCACACTTGAAATACGCCTTCGAGAGCTTGAAAGTGAATCGGTTTTGGTTGGATGTATACCCTGACAATGCCGTCGGTATAAAACTGTACGAAAGCCTGAACATGCACTGTGATGGAGTTTTACGGCAAAATTACAAGGCGGACAGAGGATATTTGGATCAGATAATATACTCAATGTTAAAAAATGAATATTTTGCCGAGCCATCTCCCATACTATCTGGGGCGGCAAGTCCTCGATGGCAGCATTGATCAGAGGCATAACCCACAGTTCTCTGGTTACAGCGCACCATCAGGCCGTTCATCTTTAATTTTTTGATGTGAGCCACATGTAAATTATCCCCGCCATAATAAACAAACCCAAAGAAAACAGTACATAGATGCTCAAGGAGACCACTTCGGGAAGCCCCGTTATCGGCAGGTTGCTGAGGGCGGGTTCGTCTTCATCTGCCAGCGCAATAGCAGGCATAAACGATAGCGCCAGAGCTGTCGCAAAAACAATGCAAAGCGATTTCTTTACCTTTTTCATTATCATATGTAAACTCCCCCTAACACCTACATTTTAAGGGTTAAAGTTCCTTTAATGTAAATAGGAATTTTCAAAATATAACGCGGAGGGGCCCCGTGATTTTTGTCAAAAAATGTGATATAATATTCATAGACCACAAAAAGCAAAGGAAAAAGCATGGAAAATAAAAAAATCGTCAACCGGTCTGAAGGCGCAGAAGTGTTCGTTCGTACGCACGAAAGCAGAAATCGTGCAAAGCCGTCGAAGAAAAAAATGTTCATTTCAATAGGACTCGTTATTGCCGTTTTGTCAGGGCTTGGGGCTTTCTTGTCGACCCGCGATACAGAGCGCGGGCTGCCTGTGAATGTGGGAACTGTGGAGATTATGGATATTGAGGAGACGGTTTCCATCAGAGGGACGATAGAGGGCTCCGAATCAGCGGCGGTATCTTCGGCTTTGAACTACAGAATAACGGCTGTCAATGTAAAGGAAGGCGACCGCGTTGACAATGAACAGGTTTTGGCGGTGCTTGACGTTAAAGACGTGCAGGACCAATACAACAGAGCGGCGCTGTCGCTGCGTGAATCGCAACGGACATATGAGTCCGCGGAAACATTGTACAATGAAGGCGCGATGGCAAGGGAAGAATATCTGAGATTAAAGGCGGCCTATGAAAACGACAGGCTTACGCTATCGACATTTAATATATCGGACATAAAAAATATAAGAAGCCCCATAAGCGGCACGGTGACCAGGGTAAATGTAACGGTTGGAAGATATGCGAGCGATACGGAAAGAGGGCAGCCTATGTTTGTAATCGAAAATCTGGACGAGCTTCAGATGCGGGTCAGCATAGGTGAACACGACATCAGCAAAATCAATGTCGGACAAGCGGTAACGATTACGGCGGACGTGCTGGGCGGAGACAGCGTGGAAGGTGTGGTTTCAAGGATTTCACCGACAGGGGAGGAGAGCATGTCGTCAGGCGAGAAGGTCATCCCCGTCGTGATAGATATAGACAAGGGAGATAAAAATCTCATCGCGGGAGTGACGGCGAGAGCCACCATACTTATCGACCGGCAGGAAAGGGCGACAGTCGTATCGATCGACGCGATAGCGAGAGACCCCGAAACCGGACAAGACATGGTCTTTGTAGTTGACGAAGGGGATCTGCTGAGAAAAGTGGCAGTCGAGGTGGGGCTCGAAACAAACATATACGCGGAAATTTTAGGCGGCGTTCTCAAGGCGGGAGAAAAGGTCGTCCTTGCGCCGGCACTTGACATGGAAGACGGGATGGCGGTCACCTATGAGCCATGAAACCGGAGAAATCATCAAGCTTTCTGACCTCGGTAAAACATACAGAAACGGAAACATAGAAGTAGAAGCATTAAAGAACGTCGATTTGTCTATAAAGCAAGGAGAATTTGTCGCCGTTATGGGAGCATCAGGCTCGGGGAAATCGACGCTCATGAATATTCTGGGTTGCCTCGACAGGCCGACCGGCGGAGATTACTTCCTGGAAGGGATAGACGTAAAAGAAAAAACAGACGACCAGCTTTCATATATAAGAAACCAAAAAATCGGCTTTGTATTTCAATCTTTCAATCTTATTCCGAGGATGAGCGCACTAAAAAATGTGGAACTTCCAATGATCTACGGAAAGATATCGTCGAAGGAAAGAAAAGACAGAGCCGCCGCGCTCCTTGAAAACGTAGGCCTTACCGACAGGGCTCTCCATATGCCGAACGAGCTGTCCGGCGGACAAAAACAGCGGATCGCCATCGCGCGGGCCCTCGCCAACGAGCCGATGATACTGCTTGCGGACGAGCCGACCGGAAATCTGGATTCCCAGTCAACCGTTGAGATAATGGAAATATTTACAAAACTGAACAGGGAAAGCGGGAACACGGTCATCATAGTGACGCATGAGCGCGATATAGCGAAATGCACCGACAGGATAATCACCTTCAAAGACGGGATCATCATAAGCGATGAACCCCAAAGGGAGGCGACGTAATGTTGTTTTTAGAAAACATAAAGCTGGCGTTGTCAGCGATAAAGGCGAACAAACTGCGATCATTCCTCACGATGCTCGGCATAATAATAGGGATAAGCTCTGTAATATCCATAACCTCCATAGGGGCTTCCGCAAGAGCCGTTATAAATAAAGAATTTGAGGGCATCGAAGCCGGGTATATGGTCTTCATGCAGGATTGGAGAAGTCAGGAGCCGTTTTCCTTCGAATACAGGTTTAGCTGGGACGACATTGAGGCTTTGAAAAGCAGGTTTCCCGACGATATCAGGTACGCTGAACCGATGGGGTTTGGATACAGCAGCGAAGTTAAGGTCGGCAGGCTGGAAGCGACCCTTTCTCTCAACGGAGTCGGAGCGGATTACAATAAATTTATGCGGTCGATACAGATCATACACGGCAGGATGATAAACCAAAGCGACGTTGACGCGGGCAGGGAAAACATAGTCATAGACGTCGAAGCGGCAAGGCACCTTTTCAACAGGGAAAATGCGGTCGGCAGTGAATTTACGGCGGATATAAGGGGCAGGGAAAGGGATCTCATGATCGTCGGGGTCTATGAGACTCCGCCGTCCATCTTTTCAGGCATGGTGATGAGTACGAGCTATGAATGTTACGTTCCGGCCACCTTGCTCATGGGAAGGGATCAGAGGGCGAGGTTTATTGAAGTGTTCGCAGATCCCGATAAAGACCCTGTGGCGCAGGCGGAAGCCTTTTTGAACTACATAAACAGAATAAAAGACAAAGAAGAAGGCTTCTATATGTATCAGACGGCAGATGAGCAGATTGCGCAGATAGACACAGTACTGGCGACTTTATCCGCCGCTCTCGGCGCTATCGCGGCCATATCTCTTTTGGTCGGCGGGATCGGCATAATGAACATAATGCTGGTATCGGTCACGGAAAGGACCAGAGAGATCGGTATCAGAAAAGCCCTCGGGGCGAGGACAAAGGATATACTGACGCAGTTTCTGATTGAAGCGATGATACTCTCCTGCATAGGAGGAATGATCGGAACGGCATTGGGAATATCGTTGGCGGGGTTAGGTATGTCCGCTTTCGGGATAGAAGTCGTGATACAGCCTGTTATGGTGGTGATTACGGTAATATTTTCGGCAGGGGTCGGGCTGTTTTTCGGGATATTTCCCGCGAGAAAAGCGGCGAAGCTTGACCCTATAGAATCATTAAGGTATGAATAAGGGAAGAAAGAGGTGAAAAAATGGAAGAAATGAAGTATGGCGTCGCATGGAACGATAGCTATAAATTGGGGGCAGAAAAAGTTGACGCGCAGCACAAAAAGTTGTTTGAGCTCGTAAGCGATCTTGTAGACGCGTGTCTTTCCGGCAGTGAAATCGAAAAGGTAAAGGAAACACTTGATTTTTTAGTCAACTACACTGTTCAACATTTCACGGAGGAAGAAGCGCTGCAGGTTCTCTGTGGTTTTCCTGATTATGAGAGACACAAGACGCTTCACGAAGACTTTAAAGTCACAGTAGGCGAACTGGTAAAGGAATTCAACGAAAGCGGTTCGTCCATGGAACTCAGCAACAGCATGAATAAGATCGTCGTCAGATGGCTCATCAATCATATCCGGGTCGAAGACAAAAAAATAGGAAGACATATCGAAAAGACAGGGTATAAAATATAACTATATGACTGGGTGGGATTGTATGTATTTTGCCTGAAGTACCAGCCTCATAGCCTTGTCCCCGCCTGTGCATGTGGACAGAGTCAGAATTTGCCCTGGCCCCGGAGAATCGCCCAAATATACGATTGACTTTGACGTCATAAGATCCAGATATTTTGCGAAAGATTCCTCGGAGGAAAAGTCGATAATATACGTATCGCTCGTGGCTAAAGTTTCATAGACAGAAAAAACATCGTAGATCCGGACTTCATCTTTTTTTAGTATATGAATTTCCGTGTGTTCTTTGGCGTAACCTTGCTCCTTATATTTTTTTAAGCTTCCGAACATGGCGTCGCTTGACGTGTTGTGGCCGTACACCACTGTGTGCACGTCTGAAAATTCGGGGTCGTTTCTGTAATCCTCAAAGATGCTGCCCAGAATGTTATACTTTTTATCGTACGATCTGGTCAGATACGCCTGATTGTCACGACCGCGCAGTATCGGATAGGAAACGGGCGTGCCGGGTATATAAAGCCATGCCACGATGTCGGTATTTATATCGTAAAGCACGTTAAAATCGATTTGGATAGTGCGAAACTTATCTTCTTCAACCGTTTCTGCGGGGGGATCGATGATCACTTCATTGCGGATATCATCGTAAGAGGACTCGCCGGTATGCAACTGGTAATAATGCCAGCCCAGCCTTGTGCCGCTGACGACGAATATAATGGCGGCGGTGATCATTAGAATTGTTCGTACAGTTTTTGACATTATTCAAAGCCCATTCTTATTTAAACGCAGCTATCTTTCTTTCCATCTGATCCACGTTGTACGCATACTTTACACATGCGTCGGCGCTGAGCAGCTTGTTCTTGAAGAGATCAAAGATTGAAGCGTCCATACTTATCATCCCATCTGAGGAAGAGGACTGGATCACCGTATCGATCTGGTGTATCTTGGAATCCCTTATCATATTTCTGATCGCGCTGTTTAAATGCATTATCTCAAAGACGGGGCGCAGAGAGAAATCGTCACAAGGTATCAACTGCTGAGATACTACGGTCTGAAGTATCATGGAAAGCTGGATCCTTATTTGCTGCTGTTGATTCGGCGGAAACACGTCGATTATTCGGTCGATCGTATTGACGGCGCCGACTGTGTGAAGCGTAGAGATCACGAGATGGCCGGTCTCGGCAGCGGTCATAGCTGTCCTTATCGTATCCAGATCTCTCATTTCGCCGAGCAGTATGACGTCGGGCGCCTGACGCAGACAGGCTCTGAGTGCCGTGAGATAGCTGTCTGTATCGGCATTTATTTCCCGCTGGCTTACGATGCTCTTTTTATTCCTGTGCAGGTATTCGATTGGATCTTCTATAGTTATGATATGCGAATTCCTCTCGTTGTTGATGGTATCGGTTATATACGCTAATGTCGTGGATTTTCCGCTTCCCGCAGGGCCGGTTACGAGAACGAGGCCTCGCGACTTCTTCGATATGGACAGCACTTCATCAGGGATACCTAGAGCCTTAAAATCAGGCAGGTCAAACCTGACGACTCGTATGACGGCGGCCATCGAACCGCGCTGCCTGTATGTACTCACCCTAAATCTTGACAGTCCTTTGACAGAGAGGGAAAAATCGTCGTCGCCGTTGTCAAACTTCTCGATTGGCCTGGAGGCGAGGGAGTAGAGGGCGCTGACAAACTGGTTGGCCCTTTCCGGCATGATTACCTCGTCGCCCACAGCCTTTATCATACCGCCTATCTTTGCGGAGAGCCTTAAACCGGAAACGATAAAAAGGTCAGAAGCGCTGCTATTAACAGCATCCTCTAGAAAAGCTAAAATTTCATCCATATCACATATCCTTTACAGAAACAGATCAAGCAAATCCGGATCAAGAAGGGTGAGGGAATCGTTAAATTCCCAAGTGTTTGAGTTTCCGGTTCGCCATTCCAATACAGTGCCTCCAGCATCGTCAAGTTTTAACATGACGATGAGATCCTGAACACTGTTCACGTCGCATACATAGCTTACATAAGTACTGTCGTTCAATTTCTCGTATTCGATTTCTACGCCGTTTACCGAATCAGGCAGCAGGCCGGCCGAATACGATTCGAGGATGACAGCCTTGATCTTTGTTGCCGCGCTGTCGGCCTCATAATACCCCTCGACAAAGGACGACGTCCTGTCGGAGAGGGCTTTTTCCGCGTTTGCCGTAGAAAGGGTCAACATCGCGAATATGGTCAGGCATAAGACGGAAAATATCATTATTAACGAGATGGTTCCTACGCCTACACCGCGAGATCTTTGTTTCATGGCGTCACCTCCAAAACCGTCACAGGGATTGAAAATATCTGCTCTCCCGCCTGGTTCTTAACGGAAACGGCAGCGTCTATTAAACCTGACTGGGCCGAAATGCGCGTAATCTCAACGACAAGATCGGACATATCATAAGTAAGAACATCACCCGCAGTGAAGTTTTTTCCCAAAAGCCCGGCCGTTTTGGCAAGGTCGCCGCCGGTTGCTTTGAAACATTCGGCGCTGTTTTGCGCCGCTATGACGGCCCGGTTCAGTTCCGTGCTGTCTGTAGAGATATCGTTCGCGGTCACAAACACTTTCAGGCAGACCGCGGCGGCTATCGCGAAAATCATTATTCCCAGCATGAGCTCTATCAAAAACATTCCTGATCCTGACGCCGAACGGGTCTTCATGTCACATCGCCCCCTTCAGAACGCAGACTGACAAATGCCTTGCCGCTGTTTCCGTCCTTATCAGTGTATTCGACGGACAAAAGATTTGGTTTGATATTTTCAAAGTGCACAGAATCGATTTCCAGCACCGGAGTTCCTGATTCCGGCGGAAGCAGCCCCTCTTCACAAAACAGTTCCATGAGCCAGCCCTCGTATGCGTATAGCACCGTGTGGTACGTTATCCCGTCGAACTCCTGATACATGTAAAGAGCGGAAAGATCCTCAAAAGTTCCGGCTTCTATCTGGCCGGCCCTGTCGTTGCTGTGGACTTTCGCCGTAATGTAGGAAAGGCAGACCCTATCGTTGAATTCCGAATTTGATGTTTCCTGTATTTTGCCGTAAATGTTCACTCCAAGCATCAATACCGTCAAAATAGACGCCGCAAAAGCGCAGGTGACAGTCAAAACGAATATCACATCTATAGTGTGGCCCCTTTCAGCTTTGCGCATAAGCTATTACCTCTCAAACTCTTATAACTGTTACTTCAGGCATGATATTCTCGGCAAAGATTTCATAATGAACAATAAATTTTTTCTCGTCGATCCGTATACCGTAATAATCTATCAAATACTGAAAAGTCGGAGGATAAATTCCTTCGGAAGCGTAGCAGTTGATGATGGCCCGCCTGATACTTTCCTCGGCAATGCGCATGCCCTCCGCATCCGAAGCGGAACTCGCTTCCGCAAGTCCGGTAAGCACGAAATGCAGCACAAGAACAAAGAGGCCGAGAAACACGATATATGGTAGCAGCTTCTTAATAAGCGAAGGCCGATAACTTTCTTTATTCATAAAACATTCTCCGTTATCCTATAGTTGACATGATGCCCACAAGAGGAAGCATCACTGAAAGCAGAATGACTCCGACGATCAATGACGTCAAAATAACAAGAGTCGGCTCTATTCTGGAAATCAGAGAGTCTATCTCGTCGCGTATGCTTTCTTCGCTTCTTTGAGCTATGGTCCCCATGACTTCCGGAAGCGTGCCGGTCTGTTGTGCAAGTGAAAGCAGCCGGTTATGAGTTACCGTGAATATACCGGAATTTGTCAGCGCGTCGCCGAACTTGGACCCATCCAGCAGAAGCTGTTTGCACTTTTCCGCGCAAGCCGTGATATGCTTGCCGCCGTCGGTGACTTTCGCCGCCATAGATATCGAATCGTCGGGATCGATTCCGCTTTCGATGGCCATGGCCATGGCGAATGCGAATCTGGTAGACGATATTCTTTTCAGGATACCCTTGCCTCCAAAGTTGTTTTTAAATGAAGTGGAAACAGAAAGCTTAAATGCCGGAACCATCAAGCAAAGGATTATAAAGACAAGTATGATACCCGCGACGATAAAGATAGCCGTGGAAGCGCCGGAAAGCGCCTGTCCAAAAGCCATGATGTTCAGTGCGAACGCCGACATCTGCACTCCCATCTGGTTGAAAACATCGTTGAAAATTGGCAACACCTGTATAACGATCACGGCGATAACGACCATCATTATCGCTATGAGTATGACAGGGTAAAAAACCGCGCTTCTGATGCTCGATGACAACCTGTTCTGGCGTTCGTAATAATCCGACAAGCTTTGCATTGTTGCCTCGAGTTTTCCGGTCCTCTCCGCCAAAACCACCATTTCCAACATGTACGGCGGAAAAACCCCGACAGATTCGAGGGCTTCCGAAAAAAGCTTTCCCTCTTCGACGGAGTTGAACAGCTTTTCCATCAAGGCCTTTGAGTAGCTGTCATTGTCGTCGTCCATCAACATATGGAGGCCGTCGCCCATTGAAAATCCGGAGTGCAGAAAAAGAGAAACTTCAAGGCAAAATGCCGACAGATAAGAGGAAGTCAGTATTTTTCTTTTCATAAATATCTCCTTGAACAATTCAAATCATTAAAATAATAGACCTGCTGGCAGGTCTATTATATCATCGTTAATCGACGTTGACAATAAATTATTATTTTGCGATTCAGTATAAATATTTGGCCGAATAATTTTTCCCGTCGCCTATGTATTTCATGATGGCATCGCTTGAATTTCCGCTGGAAGCAAAGGTGGGATCCATTAGTTTCCACGTAGTGCCGTCGAAGTAAATAGCGCCTTCGACCCAGCCGGTTTCGGCCGACCAAACGCTGATCCAGGCGTGATAAGCCTGACCCGCGTAGCCGATTACCAGTTTTGACGGTATACCCTGGCTTCTGAGCATTGCCGTGACCAGCGCGGCGTAATCGAAACATATACCGGTCTTCTTGTTCCAAACCTTGTCGAGATCCGGCAGATAACCGCTCTGAACGGTCGCCGCAAGCTGCTTATCATAAGAGAAATTCTTTACTACATAGTTGTAAATTTTTTCGACCTTACCGAGAGTGGTTGAAACGCCGGTAACGAGTTCCTTCGCCTTGACGACCCCCAAGGTCTGTGCCGTGTAGTTTACATATTGATTTGGCCTTATGAACGGAGCAAACGCGTCTTTAAGGGTTGCCGATATGCTCGTTGTGAATTCCGTCGAATACTGTGTGCCGGAAATATTTTTGTAGACTCCGATTGAATATGTCCCGTTTCCATCGGAAAGGGGAAAAACCTCAAAGTTGCCGTCGCTTCTCAAATTGTATGTGTACGCTACTTTGCTGGGGCCTGTTATCAGTACCTTCAGTTTGGCTGAGCCGCCTATATACTTGATCATGACGTATCCGTCAGCCATATTGGAAACGTCGATCTCGGCTTTTGCGTTTTTCTTCACATCCCTGCCGGAAGCTACGGGCATCAACATCGTGGGAACCGCCGGCGCGGTTGCAAGAGGCACCATTTCCGCTTCCGGTATTTCCCCGAGATCGATCACAACCTCCTCAGTAGTATTTCCGCAGGCTGTGAAAACACCGGTAAGCAAAACGCACGCCAGCAGTAAAGAAAATAATCTCTTCTTGCGCATAGGAATATACCTCCTCGTTATTCGTTACAAACATTATAAAGCATATGTATTCAAATGTAAATATGTAACCGTAAATTTTTTATTACATTTTTATTACATAATTATAGACTTTTTCAAAAATATATGCAATAATATAATTCGCTGCAAAAAAAATAAATTATTTGATAACCAAAAGGTGCGAAATGGTTGAAAAAAAATCTGTGCTGCGAATCAGTTTACTGGGCGGCAGCTCCCTGACATTTGAGGATAAGATAATAAACGATAAAAATGTCCGATCAAAGAAATTCTGGATTATTTTAGAGTATCTTATTACTTTCAGAAACAGAGATATTTCTCAGTCGGAATTGCTCGACTTGATATACCCTGAGGGCAAGAGCGAAAACCCTGTCAATGCCTTAAAGACCCTGATGCACAGGATCAGGAGCGAGCTCGACCATCTGAACTATCTCGACAGTCACGAGATGATAGTCCAATCCCGCGGCACGTACGCGTGGAATACAAAGATGGACTATATTATTGACGTTGAAATATTTGAGGAACTTTGCAACAGAGGCAGCTCTCCGTGGGTGGAAGACGATGAAAAACTCGACTGTTTCCTGCAGGCGATAGATATTTACAGGGGAGATTTTTTGCATAAATCCGCCCTTGAGCCATGGGCCATGCAGTTTAACGTCTATTATCGCACGTTATACTGCAAAATAGTGCATAAGACCATAGAAATGCTGCAGCAAAAGGGCGATTATCAGAAGATCATCGAACTGTGCGAAAGGGCGCTTGCCATAGACGCTTTCGACGAATTTTTGTATTATAACCTGATCCTCGGGCTCGTCAACACGAACAACCATCAGACGGCGCTCGTGGAGTACAGGAAAATGTCAGCGCTGTTCTTTAAAGAATTCGGAGTCAATCCTTCAAACGAAGTGACGAAGCTTTACAGAGAAATAATAAAGACCAGCAAAAAGGTCGAGACAGACCTGAACGTGATAAAAGACAGCCTGAAGGAGGAACCTCCGGGCAAAGGCGCGTTCTTCTGCGAGTTTGAAATATTTAAAGACATATACAGACTGGAGTTGAGGTCGAAGCCGAGGACAGGCGAGACCGTCTATCTGTGTCTGCTCACGCTGACGACAGGAGACGGCGACAGACCTTCTGTCAAAATGCTGAACAGCTACATGGACAAGCTGCAGGCGTCCGTCAATAAATCGCTCCGTGAAAACGATATTTTTTCACAGTACAGCGTGTCACAGTTTATTCTACTGCTGCCGCTTACGACGTTTGAGAATTGCGAGAAGGTTCTGAAGAGGGTCATAAAGACGTTTCAAAAGCAGTACCCGTACTGTCCCCTTTTGATACACCCTGCGCTGCTTCCTATAGACGCTCGGCTGGGTTGAGCCTGATATCGTCGATTCCCCTGTTCGCCAGGGCGTCGGCAAGATTGTTCATATCTACTGTGTAAAGGAAATCGTCTCTCGTAAAAGAGCCGCCGTTTGTTTCGAGAAAATCCCTAAAGAGCATATCCGGGTCAAATTTTTTGCTGTTCTTATTTATGTGTCCCTTTATCCTGTAAAATTCGACGAGATGCCTTTCAAGATACGGAAGCAGAGCCTCCCAGAGATCTTTGTTTTCGACGGGCTTTTTCGCCGCAGTCCGCCAGCCGTTCAAAATCCAGCCTTGGTACCATTTCCCGCGAAAGCAGTTCACAAGATAAGCGCTGTCCGAAAAAACCTCTATGCGTTGACCGTCTTTTGTGACAGCTTCAAGAGCGCGCAGCAAAGCCGTCATTTCCATTCTGTTGTTTGTCGTATTCGCCTCTCCGCCAAATAATTCTTTCCGGTGGCTGCCGTACACGAGTACAGCGCCCCAACCGCCGTAATTCTCGACGTTTTGATTGCCTGAACAGGCGCCGTCGGTATATATTTTTAGTGGTAACGCCATGGTTGTTTCTCCTGTTTTTTCAATAATACCATAAAAATGCAGAGGAGTGATAAAAATATTTACAAAACATATTTTGTCTGATATACTATAATTTCGCAAAATGTAATCCAAATGTAACCACGTTGTGGTACAATGCATGTTAATATGTTTAGTCAATGACTAAATATAAGATGGAAGGTAAGGAGGGCAGCAAAAGGTGGTTAACCGCGTTCCGAAAAAACGCGGCTGAAAACGGAGAACCCCAACTCCAAAAGAAAAGAGGCGATAATGCTACGATATATTATTAAAGAATAAGGGAGGGAACAGAAATGAAAAAGGCATTATCACTTTTTGTAGTTTTTGCATTAGTTTTTAGTTTAACGGCATTTCCAGCAATGGCACACCAATCGGCGGACTACTCAGACTATTATAACAGGATAGAAATGTTCGATCCTGAGTTCGAATCACGTGACTATATCGAAGAGATCGTTTACAATCTAACCACCAAGTTCGGAATAAGACGCATGGGGTCCCAGAACGAGTACAATTCGGTAAAGTATATCGAAAGTGAGTTTTTAAAACTCGGATATACAGATGTCGTTGTGGGAGAATTCACATTAACAAACTCGATCGCTATGGGCACGCTGAGGTTTGACGACGGCGGCCCGGATATACACGGAAACACGTCCACTACGGCGTATGACTTTTCGGGCGCGAAGCTTGTTGATGTTGGGACGCACTTAAATTACAGCATACCCGCGGGAACAACAGGCGACGTCGTCATCGCGGTCCTGTTCGACAACGCGGCGGTAGCCGTCGCGACGGTTAACACAGTAGTGACAAATCTTCGCAACGCAAACCCGGATGTTACCATAAGGGGCGTCGTGACCGCAAGATCCGGCGCGATGCATGATCGCAGAGACAGCTTTGGGAATGTTACATGGAGGAACTCGAACGAGAGAACGGTACCAGCAGCGATCAGCCCCAGCAGCAGCCTTCCGGCTATTACGCTGCCGATGGCTTACTATATTCAGGCTGTAGAGAGAGCGGACGCTTTTGACAACATGCACCGCCACAACAGGGTAGGGAGCGCAAACACTCTGAACAACAGCTCGTGGTCGGTGTTTGCCGTGAAACCGGCGTCAACGCCCGATCCCGATCTGGTCATCGTATGCACCGCCCATATTGACACCGTTTTGGCTTCTATCGGCGCGTCAGACAATGCGGCAAGCGTAGCGAGCGTCATGGAAAACGCGAGGCTCTTCGTCGGTCAGGACACCGGCAATATAGAGTTGATATTCGCGGCGCTCGGCGCTGAAGAAGGTTCAGCCCCGTCGTTTGCCGGGTCGGCCTGGGTCGCGGATCAGATGATAGCAAGATACGGCGCGGGACGCGTGATCAATCTCAACAACGATATGGGCGGATCGCCGAATCAAACAAGCGGTAACAGCCCGGTAAACATAGACATGATAAATGTACATAACGCATTAGGCGGTACAGGCGCAAATACCGTGTTTGGAACCGTCAGGCACAATCTGCCCGCATGGCTTATACTCAGCAACGCGGACGATGTTGAAATGGCTCCAGGAATAACGAACTACAGGCTGAACAGATTTGGCTCGACAGACCATGTGGCGTTTGAAAACAGGAATATGGATGGAGTCAATCTGGCGTTCACTTCACCGGCGGTTGCCGTTGAGGCCGAGTACCACACCTCAGAGGACACGATGAAAAACAACTGGTCATGGGAACGAAACAAGAACATCTCAGCCATGCTGACGGCGGGCATAGATAAGGCGGTCGCAGTTCAGACGAGCAAGATCGCGAAGTTCCAGACAAAAGAATCGGATTCGGGCCTCGATGTTTTTCTCTTTGAAGCGGAGAGGCAGTTTAAGACTTATGCGATGGGCATTCAAGCCAGATTCACCAATGTAGAAACAGGCGCCAGATTCGACTTAGTATTTACACCGGAAGAAACAATGCACAGCTTGCCTGCCGGCATATACACCGTATCAAACGTGATCGGAACCGGCCAGGGTGTAGCGGATCATGTGACTAGACAGGAACTGCTCTTCTCGGCGAACATGATGGGCAGAATCGCTGAATACGTCGTTTCAGAAACGACGCGCGCGGACTTCATCAGCATCGTTGAAACTTCGAAAAACAGCAGGGCCTGGGTCCTTTCATTCTGGGTGACGCAGCATTTCTCAGACGGCAGCACGAGAGTGGTCAAAGAAGAAGTCGTGCTGAATGGGAATAACGCGAATCTGGATGGCAAGGTAGCACTGGACAGCGGTTATACACTCGTTTTCGACATCAAGGGTAACGGCTCGAACATCAAAGCACTTGAATTGATATAGCATACATATAAACTCTACACCATCACTCTATATCAACATTGAACCGCGCCCCTTTGCGATTAAGCCAATAGGGCGCGGTTCTGTAAGGTCAATTATGGAACGAAAATTTTCCCTGGCGCATCTCACTGTGCCGGAGTGCTCTGTACCGGAAATGGTTTATATTGCAGGTACCGCGGGTTATGAATATATCAGCCCCGGGATCGCCGATCTTGTCATGTCGCCGGAACTCATCAAGCAGACAAAGAGCGCGATGGAGTCCACCGGCGTCGGTATCCATGACATAGAACTCAACATCTGCAAGGAAACAACAGACGTGCGCGAATATGAGCCGGCGCTTGAGTTAGGCGCCGAGTTGGGTGCGGGATCTATACTGAGCGGCATATGGGCAGACGAAACAGACTACTTTGCCACGATTGAGAGGTTCGGAGAGCTATGCGACCTTGCCGCGGATCGTGGTTTGAACGCGCGGCTCGAATTCATAGCGTGGGCCTCCGTGTGCGACTTGGGGCAGGCACAGCAGGCGATCCGCCATAT
>Ga0123353_10004548_pt1 | contig 17877 bp, 25 predicted proteins | sample TergutLab28metaG_3_FD_92763 | JGI IMG/M metagenome (GOLD analysis project Ga0123353, IMG submission 92763) | Labiotermes labralis P3 segment gut microbial communities from Petit-Saut dam, French Guiana - Lab288 P3 | ecosystem: Host-associated > Arthropoda: Insects > Digestive system > Gut ... | reverse complement strand
TTTTCGGTAAACGGCGTTTCCTACTTGGATGCTGGCTAATCGCGGCATTTCTTTGGCCTCTTTTTTAGCTCAAAAAGCACTCACTTTTGTCTAAAAATACATGATGCCTTGAAAATGTCAAGCGGTTAGACGTAAAAATGTTGCAAAATTTTCAAGATGAGCTTGAAATAGATGAATTGGAGGTTTTTTTGAGACCGAAATACTTACGCTTTGGCGATGTTGTTGAACGATTGAGGTGGGCAAGAGCCCTTACTCAAGCCGGTTTAGCGATGGCTCTTGGAAAGAGTTTAACTTTTGTGCAAGGAATTGAACGAAAAGGAAAATGGGATGATCCGCCAGTTATTCGCCGTGGAAACTTTATCACCTTGGCTTCACGACTTGGCGTAGCTCCTGTCGAGCTTCGGCGACAATGGACAGAGGAGGAATTTCAGGTATTGGAGGGACGTGTACGAGTGCTGGCAGAGGAAGCGGCTACAGAGGAAGCGGGAAGACGAATTGCCAATAGTGTCGCGTCGAAATTTGAAGAATGGGAAAAATATGCGAAAGAACATGGATTTGACCCAAATGGTAGTGTTGATTTGAACGTTGATACATCAAGTGAAGTCGATATTCCAGAAATTCCAACGTTCGATTTACCTCTCGCAGCAGGTCCATGGACTGTATTACCAGATGCTCCACAGGTTCGAAAATTGTCCGTTTTGAGGGATGGTCGATTCAGGGTATATATTCGAGGCGATTCGATGGAGGGAGAGGGTGGATATTCTGATGGCAGTCTTATCGAATTTCGAATTTTATGGTATGACAGACGCGGTGATGCTCTGGAGGTCGGAAAGGATTATTACGTACAACGTACCGATGAGGCGACGTTCAAAAAACTTGCCGATTTTGATGATGAATATCTTCTTCTTGAGGCGATCAATAGGCAGAAATACCCTAAAAAAATGAAAGTTTTGCGTTCCGACGTAGTACGTATTGCAAGAGCTGTAGGTGTTATCAGAATAATAAATTGAAAGGTTAAATATGGAAATCTGTGCAAATTGTGAGAGAAAAATAGGGAACATGGAGATACCGCACGTCTGGCAAAATAGTACCGTATGTGCGGAGTGCCTCTCAAAACTTGCTGGTGCTCGGTCAGTGCAAAAACCGAGTAACGTGGTGACGTCAAATGATAAAATAAAGATAAGTACATTAACAAAAATATTGCGTGTAATTACGGGAATTTTAGCGGTAACAGGTTTTATCATGGCTTTTATTGCACCTCGTTTTATGAACGTAATGGATGATCGAACAGATGCAATAAGATATCTTGGCGGGTTTCTTCTCATCGTTTTTGGGACTTGCTTTGGGCTTCTGTTTGTTCGTCGAGCGTTTTTGAACACAGAAAAATAATTTTAATCTCGCTTGACATTTCACGAGAGAGGAGTTTTAATTCCGCACAATCGAACCGAGAGGACATGCTCGGTGTGATAGGCAACGAAGTAAAATAAACATGCGGCTATATGAGGGCCTCTGACCTAATCGCGAGGTACGGGCGATTCGGTCAGCGGCCCTTATTTTATTTTGCTTCGCTGATGCCGGAATCATCTCGAAATTCTCTCTCTCCTCGGACACACACGGGCGGTGTTGGCTCCGCCCCTGTGTGCCGATCACCACGAAATACCTCATTTTTGCATGGGTCTGGACAGTGTTCGGTGCCGGAACGTTCAGACGGAATCTTTCCCGCCGTGGCGAAAGTCGCTGCGGACGTTGTGGCTGGCGGCGGCACCACGCCGCCACGACGGGACAACGATTCACCCTCCATTTTTGCGCACGCTCATGGCGATGGGCGACCCGCCGCCATGAGCTTTTTTGCTGCTAACCCTGCGCTCCGGTGCCCGGTGGCCAAGCCACAGGACCGGGGGATACGTTGGCATCCGCGAGCGCTCGCGGGTGCTTTTTTTGCTTATGTAAAGGGCGGGCATCGGAATCAGGCGATGAGCCGATCCATTGGCAGGGATGCCGTTGGCCGACCCGCTTTTTCATTTCGATTTTCCCAACCCAGTTTCAAGTTTTAACGGAGGAAAAATGAAAACGAAACTTTTCGCCCTGATGATCCTCGCGGCCTGCATGGTCGGCTGCAACGGTGTGCAACTGTCCGCAACGTACTCGGAGCGGCTGGACACCGCCGCCGCCGCTGCGGTGGAAGCGCATCGGCGTATATCGGTGCCAGAGGAGCAGGGCGGGCTCACACGCGACCAGGCGAAGCAGGTGATCGGCGGGCTCGCCGACTTTTTGCAATTGTTCCGTGAGGCACGGGATGGCGTGGCGTCGCCGAGCGCGTCGCCGGTGACGGGTTCGACACGATAACGCAGCGATAGAGAAAACTCGAAATTTACACAAGGGATTTTGCCATGACGGAAACAGCGAAAACGATTCTCGAACCGCTTGCGGACGCGGCGTTGCAGGTGATCGTCGAGAAGGTCACGAACAAACTCGGCAAGACGCGGGCTGAGGAGTTGGCACCGGTGATCGCTCAGTACGGCCCGGCGTTTGCGAAGATGACATCCGCTGAGATTTGGGCGTGGATTGATATGGCGGCAACGAAGGGCGACGCATACAAGTCTTACTCGGCCATCATCGCCAAACTGCCCAATCAGGAACTTGTCAACGAATGGGCAGCGATCAATCAGAAAATGCAGACAGCGAATTTACAGAACGCGGAGGCGATCGCGTGGCAGCGAGCGGCCATTGAGGCGTTGCTCAAGGCACTGGTCGCGATCGCGGTTTCGCTGGTGTTTATTTAGCGGGCCAGCAGGCAAACAGGCGGCGGCGAACACCGCCGGATGGATTTTGACGAAGGGACTCGACATGGAATTGGTTCGAAAAACTCTGCAGGGATGGAAGACTTATCTCGTCGGGGCGTCCGGGATCATCACGGCGATTATCGCCTACGCCGACGGCGGCTGTGATCTCGGAACTCTCATCATGACGGTCGTCGGGTCGATGCTTGCGATGACGGTGCGGGCCGGTGTGCAGAAGGTTCAGGACGCGGTGGAAGAAGAATAAGCACGGAGGTTTGTCAGGGATGACGAACGATTCGAACATCAAGGTTTTCGCGGCGGTTGTGGGGGGGCTGGGCTTTCCACAGACCGGTGTTATTGCTGGTGCGATCGACCGTTTGGATGGTGTGAGAGTCTGGACGCCTGAACGCGGATACGACAATTTCCGAGCGGATGTTGACCTTGCGGTTCGTCTTCAACCCGCGAAAAAAGTGGTGCTGATTGGGCATTCATTCGGTGCTCAAAGAGTGCTGGAATCATGCCGAAATATGTTCCTCTACAAAATCCGCGTGGATTATCTCGCGATGCTTGATCCGGTCTGCTATATCCCACTCTGGGCGAGGACATTGGTTTTTCCGAAAGATTATGAATCGCCGAGAGTCTGCGATATTTTCCGGGCATCGAACTCGTTTCCCGTCATACCTGCCAATATCACTGGCGGTCCCAAACCGATCGTGATTGATGGTTCATGCCATAATTCGTTATGCCAATTCCCGACGGTCATCGACGCAATCGTTTCCCGCGTCGCCGAGCTTGTAAAGGAGGCGGTGTGATGGATTGGAGCCACTTTATCTCGATAGCCAACATCGTTGTTTCGATGCTGATCGCCATCGTGCTGTTCAGGGTGCAGACGAAGGCGGCAAAGATAGACAGGCTTGAGGAGAAATTGGATCAGAAAGCCGAGCAGATCATCAACGCTCGGTTCGCAGCGATCGAGGGGCGTGTTCATGAACCCATCAAACGTTTCAGTGATGCCGTGGACAGGATCGAAAAACGGCTCGATCGCGGCGACGAAGAGTTTGGTGCTCAAGCGGAAAAAACCCACTCGCTCGACAAGAAAATTCTGGAAGCCAAATCGGAGGTGAGAGATTGGGCGAGGGGACTCTTTGCGACCGTTGAAGAGTTGAGAGAGTTGAAAAATTCGGTACGGGACTTGGAAAGAGCCATGAGGAGCAGTGATGGCAAGTGAAGCTGAAAAGCGAGATGCGATCCGGAGCCTGCGTGGGAGCATCGTGCGAGCGATCTACCGTGCGACGAAAGCGGAAACGAATGCGACGCTTGCATTCCTGCATCGCGTTTGCAAGCCGGAATCGGTAGTGAGCCAAGCGCCGGTTTCTGATGCGATGGTTTATTTGACGACGAGCGGGCTGGTCGAGCGGCGTGAATCGAGGATTGATGCGGGTGATGAGAATCCGCTGGTGACGTTTGCGTTGACGGCGAAGGGAATTTCGCTGGCCGAACGGACGATTGAAGACGCCAACGTGAACATGGATTGAACGAGAGGATTGCTCAGGGATGAGCGACGAAGTCGAAAAAGTTCCCACCCCCAGTGAAGCGGTCAACGCGGCGTGGCTGGCGGATGCGATCGTGTCGCTGCGGACACGCGGTGGCATCATCGCGCAGCTTGGTTGCATGAAATTGCCGACGCCGATTTTCAATGAGCTTTGTGAGCGGATCATCGGTGCGGTTGGGCGAGACAGGGGTGTTGATAGCGTGGTCGAGTGGCTGCACGGCGAGCTTCCTGATGCACCGAGCCGGTCGGCAATCTACCGATTCGCGGGGTATCTGCGGGAAGAATATCGGGCGGCCCGGTCGATCGACCGCCGGCGGAGCGCGAAGGAACTCGTCGCGACGATCTCGGATGGGGAACCAGAGGCGTTGCAGATGGCCCTGAATCTGAATCTCACGGAACGTCTGGGCGACATGCTGGATTCGTGTGGTGATCTTGCGTCGCTTGATCCGAAGACATTTGCGGCGACGGTGGCCGGGGTGCGAGCTGTCAGCCAGACGGCTTTCGACAAGCGCAAAATGGACAAGGCACTGCAACGCGCGAATGCCCAGATTGAAAGGCTCGAACTGTTGAATCAGGAGATGAAAGGCAAATTCGAAGCCGCTGCGAAGACCCTTCAAACGAAGGCCAGTGGTGGCAGAAAGATCACGGATCAGGACATTGCCGAAGCACGTCGTGCTATCTTTGGGGGGGCGAGCTGATGGGTAAGTTAAAGAAGAAAATCAAAAATGCTCTTGCCACCGTCGGTGTTGCTACCGCGATGATTCTTCCTTCCGCCGATCCTGTCAACGCAATGCCAGCTCCAGCGCTGGAACCATCGGCTTCCATAATCACGTTCGATCCGAGCCAGGAGCAGTTTTTCAAAGACGATTCCCGCGTGATCATCGTCAACTGGCATCGTCAGAAGGGCAAGGATTTTGTCGCCGCTGCGAAGGCCGTTGATCATGCCATTCGTACTGGGCAGACCTGGTACATCGTATCGCTCACCCAGCGCCAAGCCGACGCCACATTCGAAAAATGCAAGAAGGTTGCCGAGGCATTTAAGAAGTCGTTCGAGCTTGTAGGCAACATCGAATCGTCCGAGGAAAAGTTCCTCGACCACGATAAATCCATCGACGAGATGTTCGTCTATACCTCCCGCACACTTACGCTTCCAAACGGCGGCAAGGTTGTCTCACTACCAGGAAAGAATCCTGACACGCTCGCTGGCCTCACCGGCAACGTGATCTTCACCGAGTTCGGCCTCTTCCCCAACGGCGGTTACGAACATTGGCGAGTCGTGTTCCCCCTCTCCACCCGCGGCTTCCAGGTCATCATCATCTCCACGCCACGATCAAAGAAAACGAAGTTCTTCGAGATATTCTCCAATCCTGAAACGTACAGCGTCCACTTCTGCGACATCATCCAGAGCGTCGAACAAGACGGCTTCATTCTCCGCGACAACAAGGGAAATCCCTGCACAATCGAGGAGTTCAAAAAACTCTACGGCGACGATGCTGGTTGGCAGCGTGAGTATCTTTGCCAGTTCACTGGCGACCTCGACGCTCTTGTTACCTGGGCGCAACTGCTTGCGTCGCAAGAAGCCAATCCCAATTTCCGCTTGCTCCGAGTCACCGATGGCCAGGGATGGGATGAGAGCTTTTTCCGTCGCGAGCTTCCACATGGGCGTCTTGAGTTCGGCTGGGACGTGGCTCGCCGCGACAGGGATTACTCTTCGTTTTGGTGCAATCTTGCACGACGGGATGGGAAAAAAGAGCTGCAGTCTCTGGTGCTGATGTCTAATACCGAATTTGCAACCATGCGCCATATCATTATCACCGGCATGGAATCCCGCATGGGCAGCGTCGGCTGCGGCGACGCTACTGGCCTTGGCATGGAATCAAATGAGGCTCTTTCCGCTCGCTTCCGCGATAGCTGGGAAGGTGTTGCTTTCACGGAAAAGACTAAGAGCGAACTTGGTTCTCTCGGTCGCACCATGTTTGGCGATGATATGGTTCGCCTCCCGTCCTTTGCGGAAAATAAAAGCCCCTACAAATTCATCGCTGCTGATATTTACTCGATCCAATGTCAGCCGGTTGGCGATCCGTCTGACAAAAGGCTCCGACTCGCCTATTCCACAAACGAACTCGAACCGAAAAGCCACTGCGACATCGGCCTTAGTTGTCTGCTGGCACAGCGGGCTGGCACGTTACAGGGAGGCCGCGATGTGCCGCTTCCTCCCCCCCTGGCTATAAAACCGATTGGATGGTGAATGATGAGTCGAAAAAACAAAAAGAAAAAGCAAACCGTGGACATCCTCCTATTAAACATGACGTCAAGTTCGGAGGAAGCCCAGCTATCCTCGATAGAAACTGCGACGCCATGCAGGAAATGTGGAGTTTTCAGATTTGTTAACCAACGCACAATCAGCGAACAGGAGTATGCGGGGTTCACTAGCGGCGGGAAACTCTACACGCACATCGTTCGAGTCACAGAGGAATGCGCCCTATGCGGGCAGTACCGCGTTCGATCCACTTACGAAGATCGCTCGAAGAAGGTCTGATTGAATGTCCATCGACAACAATAATCTCTGGAACAACACGATCGGCTACGGCGGTAGCTCCGCGCCGATCCCGTTCCTCAGTGCGGAGCAAAATGCCCGCGTCGAGCGGATGCGCATCGCTCGCATGCTCTGGAAGGGACATCATCGCAAGGCGTTTCTAGAAGAGCGTCGGACGCAATTTAACTTTCCGGAATCGCGGATACAGGGGCGAATCCATCAGCCGTACTACATGATTAATATGCTCAGGAAGGTCACGAAGACCTTGACGAATTTGCTGCTGGTCGAGGAACCGCAGTATCGGATCACTGACGAAATCGGCGACGCCCAGGATGCGATCGACGAACTCAATACCCGCTCCAACCTGCATAGCGTCTTCAAAGAATCCGCCCAGACCGCGAGTTGGAGCGGCGAGGCAATGGTGGAGATTGTGCGGTGGGATGGGAAGGTCTGGATTCAGAAGGTCAAATCGGAGGACGTTTTTCCGATCGGCAACCTGCAGCCGGACGGCCAGTATCCATCGTATCAACGTTTCGCCACGGCCAAGGTAAACAATGAAGAACTGCTGCTGGTGACGACGTATCTGCCGGGCAAAATCACGCGACAATGTTTCTTTCTGACTGACGGACAGCGAACCGATTCGCTTCCACTTTCCAAGTGGCCGGTTAAACAATCAGATGGCTCGGACTTGTTGCCAGAGGAATCCACCGGCATCGAGTGGAACACGATCGTCTGGATGGGCAACAATATGGAGGACGATCAGCCTTCCTCCGATTATGACAGCGGTCTGATGGGATTGCAGGACCAATTGAATGCGAAACACACCCAGATCGCTCGCGTGATCGCAAAGCATGCGGACCCGAAATTGGCCGCACATATTTTATCTGGCGGTCAAAACGGCTACCTCTACTCCGAGGACAGCGTCTTCTTCTTTCAAAACAAAGAACAAATCCCCTCCTATATCACATGGAACGCTGAACTTGCCGCCGCAATGGAAGACCTCAATTTCACGTTTGATGTATTTTGCATCACGGCGGGATTGAGCAAGGGGATTCTTGGTCTGGAGAAAGGTGCGACGCCGGAGTCTGCTCGCAAGCTGCGTCTGAGTGCGACAGACTCGCTTATACAGATGAAAGAGAAGGCAACGGTCGTCAAGCCATTTATTCGGACGACGCTCGATACCGCGGTGATGATGACCTCGGCGAGTTCCCGCACTCAGATCGCAATGGATGGCTACGGCTGCGCTGTCGATCTGCGTGATGGTCTGCCGGTGGATGATCTCGATCAGGCAGAGGTGATTAGCAAGCTGACCGCTGGCAAGCCGACGATGAGCGTCAAGCGCGGTGTGTCGTTACAGATACCAGACGTCGTCGCAGCGGACGAAGAGTACGAGGAAATCCAGCGTGAAACCACCGCCGGTGCCCCCAGTATTTTAATTGGCGAACCACCAACCCCAGCCCTCCCCTCACCACACGATGAGGAGACGGAAGAATGATTTGGCCCTTAAACAAACTTTGGCCGGCTACCGGCAGAAAGGACTCTGCAATGGCAGAAAACACCAACCCCCCAACAACGGCTACACCGCCGGCCTCAAGTGGCGGAATGACTTCGGAGCAGATTGCGAAGATCGTGAAAGATACCGTGACTGCGACAGTCGCTGATGCTCTCAAGCCAATCACGACTCGGATGGATGAACTCGGCAACAATGTCAACACCGTGGCGGACACGCTTGCGAAGTTGCCTCCGTCGTCCAATGTGAAACCCGAGGACGTGGCGAAGCTGGTGACGGATCAACTCAACCAGCAAGCCGAGGCGAAAGCAACGGCGGATGCGGCAACGACCAAGAAGGCCGAGATTCGGCAGAAGATCATCGACACCCAGCTCAAGGGAGTTCCCGCCTCGCTGATCTCGTCGTTGCCGGACACGGACGACGAAGCGAAGCTCACGGCAGCAGCGGAAGCGATTCGCAAGGACATCGCGGCACTCCCTGGCGTCAAGCTCCCCGACATCGGCGGCGTGAACAAGGACGGCGGCATAACGCCCGCATCACAACCAGCCCAAAGCGGTCGTTTCCTGAAAATGGCGTAACAGGCGACTTGATAGTCGCGGATTAAACAGTTTTTTAAAAATGAAAGTGAGAATCAAAATATGAGTACCATAATGGACATCGCCAAAGCCAATGGCGTGGAACAACTTATCAACGAAGCCTCCCGCACACATCCTGAATTGACGGTGTTGGCGAGCTATCCGCTGATTGGCATCAGCGCAAGGTCCGTGGTTTACACGGGGGCCAGCAACACGAACGGGTCATTCCGAAAACTCAATGCTGGTATTGCATCCATCACGGAAATTTCCGAGGAACGATTGTTCCAGTGCTTCACCGCAGAGCCTCGCATTGAAGAGGATCGTGCCATCGCAGATCGTTACGATCGCGGGGCATTGGCGTGGACGGAAGAAAAATCCGTGAGAATCCTCGACCTCGAAATGCTCGCGTGGAGCCGTCAGATGTACCGCGGCAGCTTGCTCAATGTCGATGGTTTCCCCGGACTGATCCAGGCATACGACAAAGACAATATGGTCATTGATGCGGGTGGAACAACAAACAACGCATGTTCCTCTGTCTGGCTGATTCGCGCAGCGGCTCCCAATTCTCCAGCCGACGACGGCGTTCGCTGGCGATTCGGTAACGGCGGCCAAATGCGATTCGATGATGTTCGCCCCTATCCGTTTGCCGATCCAGCAGACCCGACACGCCAAAAATATCTCATGAAGTACATGACGACCTTTACGGCGTATCCTGGAATCCAGATGCAGACCATGCAATCCGTCGGACGCATCAAGCGACTGACGGAAGAAGCAGGCAAAGGCCTGACTGACAATATGCTCAATCGTGCATTGGAATTGTTCCCTGCAGGTAAGGGGCCAAACTGCATCTTCATGACATTGCGATCAGCCCGCCAACTGCAAAGTTCTCGTACTGCGACCAATCCCACTGGAACGCCTGCTCCGTGGGCGACATCGATCGTCGGCATCAATGGCCAGACCATCCCGATCTATGTAACCGAAGCTCTCGACAACACCGAACCGTTGAATCTGTAATCCCCCGCCGTGGCGAAGCCACGGTACACATTTGATTCTTTTTAGTCAAACGCGGGCAGTAGCCCGAGAAATGAGAAATGAAAAATGGAACTCAAAGATGCCCTACTCACGCTTACTTTAGTGCTCGCCTCCGGTGCCGCAACCGTCGTGAGCGAATCCATCGACACCGGCAAGAGCACCGATCTCGCTCAGCAACCCGGCAGTATCGAAGGAATCTTGACGGTGCCGACGCTGACGGCGTCGCAACTCCCGGACGCGGTCACGATGAAATACGACATCATCTTCTCCGACAAAGCCGATCTCTCGGACCCCGTCGTTTACATCGCTGGCGCGATCACGCAGGTCGGTGCAGCCGGGGCCGGTGCAGTGGCCAATACGTACCGCTTCCGCCTTCCCACCAACGGCAAACGCTACCTCGGCTTCCGCGCCACCAATGGCGGTACCGGCAACGCCAGCGCTGTATCCGCGATCCTTGAACTCGCGGCGTAGCCGCATTGAACGACGAACGCCCCTCGCGAAAGCGAGGGCCGTTTCTCCCGCCCTCCGCATCCCCCGCCGGATCGCTGAGGGCGAAAGAAACGGAATCCTGAAAGGAGGCATGACATGATAAGATTTTGGCGAAGCACATTCGCAGTGATCGGGCTGGTAGCTCTCCTGAGCATGCCAACCTCGAAGGCGTGTCCGGTGCCGGTGACGGACAATAACAGGATCGTCCGGCTCAACGATAACGCGAACAATAACGGGAATGCTGGAGAACTCCGTTTGCCGGTTTCGATGTTTGTCGATTTCCAGTGGATGTACGTCCATAACTCGCTTGACCCCATGACCATCAACAAACTACTGGCGCAAATCAAAGTCGAGACCGAACCCGGCGTGTGGGGGCCGTGGGTGGATGTGAAAGAGTTTGTGAATCCGAAATGGGACGCGAACTTTCCGCAAGGGCCGGTCATGTTGATGGGAGCCGACGCGATCAACCCTGTGGGCATTCAGCCGGGGCAGCGGTTCATGGTTCGGCTCTACGTGGCGGCGAGCCAGTACGGAACGAACGGCGTTTGGGAAAACGCAGACCTGAACGACGACGTTGATCCCGATGGATTCATCCCCGGAACGCAGACGCCGTCGACCTAGACGAATCGGTACTTTGCTGTGGCACGATGGAATGGTGCGTGGAAGGCGGCGAACCAATGAGACACATGCTTGCGTTTTTATCCGTCGTTCTCGTCGCATCGTTGGCGCACGCTCAAAAGGTGCCGACGATTCCGTTTGTGCCGCAAGTTGTCGAGTTCAAGGCGGAAAGCTCCAGCTTCTCCCCATTGAACACCGCACACACCCCACTCGCGCCAACCACACACACGCCCGCAAAATCAGACTTTGTTCCGACGCAAGCTGATTTCGAATTCGCGGAGAAACTGTTCGTTGCCGCGGAGAAGATGTTCACCAACAACGAACAACTCTTCGCACCCGGCACCGCAGAGTTTACGTGGCTTGATTCTGCGTTCATGCCGAAAGCGTCAGTCTTCACAACAAAGCTGGCGACGTTCACGCCGAGAATTTCAGAGTTCACCGTGACGCTTGCAGAATATGCCCCGATCCTGCAGGACTTCGCGGCGACGATGCTGGCGTACTCACCATTCGAAATGACGGCGGACGGAAAGCGGCTCCTTGAGTATTGGAAGATTTTTCGTGGCACCGACTTCGCTCGCCGCCCCACGTTCAGGACTTCGCACCTTGAGCACATTGAAACATGGGCAAACATCTATTCCGCCACATATCAGCCCATTAAACGTATCCCAATCCCCAAGGGCTTCCGCATCATTGCCGAAATCCACCCGCCGAAAAACAATGCACAGTTCGAGAATATGCAGCGTGAAATCGGCTGGGCCTTGGCGAACGGGTATACCGACGCTCTCTTGACGTTTGGGCTTGGCGAAGATGTCACCTTGTTCGATCGAGTGATAGAGTTCCTGAAGTCGCAAAAGGTACGGGTATGGTTTGCATACGTGGGGGACCGCGATCGCAAACAAAATCTGTACGGCATCCATCCGAGCCGCTACGCCGAAGATTTGGCTTATCTTGCGGAGCGTTGCGATGGGTTCTTTGCCGGTGGATGGGCGAGCACATTGCCCGGTGTTCGGTTGAGCGCAGATAAAATGTATAACTACAAACCCGACGATAAGTTCGTCGGCTTCACGCTCCAGACAATCCGCAACGCCAACCCAGACATCTTCGTGTTGGGTGCGATGCAGTATTTCCAGGGGGAAAAAGTCAAGGATGCGGTCTATACATCCATGCCGAAGAACCAGTCTGGTTTTGTGGTGTTGAACTTCGGCGTGGTGAACATCAACATCGCTGCCGCCATCAAAAACTACGTCGCTCCACATAATGATGATTACGTGGCGTATATCGTGGGCCAGCACTACTTCTGGAATTCCTGGAAGAAGAACACCTACACCAAACAGCAGAACCAAGCGCTTCGAACGCTACTTGAGAACAAGTGGCTTGCGAAAGATAGATGCATAGGAACGATCACCACCGCGAACGATGAATCCGAGAACGCAGACCCGCGGGCGATCGGCGAAAACGGCAAGCTGTGGAATGGCAAAACCACAAATAACCTGTGTGAAACGACGTGGCATGTTAAATGAAAGGAAACCGCATGAATTACGTCTCATTCAAAGTCTTTGGCTGTGTGGCACTGTTGGCTTTTTTGGTGGCGCAGGCCGCTCCACCGACGGAGACCAAGCCGCCGATTGCCGTCAACCCCATCGCGGAGTTTAATGCGCTCAAAACGGCGAAGGAACGCATCGCCTGGCTGGAAACTCAAAAAGCTGCGGTGAAAGTTTCCGATCACATCACGCCGAAAATGGACTGGGCGCGAAGGTATGCAAACGTACAGGTTGCATCCGGCGAAGTTCCCATTGCGGGGTTGCTGGAAGAGTTGGGTAAACGCGCCATCGAAGTTGGAATTCCCGCAAATGATATTCTTGATGAACAGGCACGTATCGCGATTACTGTTTTCAGGGATTATCCGACGGCAGAAAAATATGCCAATCAAATGACCGCCGGAAAAAACCGACGGCTGTACGATGTGTATCGGTTCAGTGGCAGAATGAAGGAAGCCCGCGAAGCCGCTTTGCTGTCGTCAAATTGGTACGGCGCGTATCAAGTTTCGGTGAGTATGCGAGACGATGCGTTGATTTTGGATGCCGTCAAAACGTGGCTTGGCGTCGCGGACAAGCCCATCAATGCAAAAGACTTCGTGATGATTTTGGATACGGCGTCCTCGCTCGGCGGCGAAGGTTCAAAAGTCACTCGCGCCCAAGTGCTGGCCGTGTTCACGCGAACCAAGGCGATGTACCCGACGAAAGCCAACGCGAACAAGCAAGAATGGAAAGACGCCATGATCAGCCTTGCCGCGCTTGAGGGCCAAGTGAAGTGGCTGATTGAAGAAGAAGTTAAGGCCGCGAAACCCGCTAACTAAAACGTCAATGCCCCTCCGGGTTGGGGCGGTGCTGATCCCATCGCTCCGACCTTTTTATAGTAAAAAATCCTTCAGGAGATATACATGATAATCAATTCGACAGTCGCGCCAGATTCCGCGAACGGTCCTGTCAATCTCCAGGTGGATTTTTCCACGCAAGATTCTTTCAGCTCGTTCGTTCGTCAGATCGACACAGTGGCCAGACCATACGATACGCTCGGCATCAAAGTCTCTGACGGAACGATCTTCGTGGACTGGCCGCCAGCCGGAGCACCGCCCGCATATTACGGCAAGACCGTCTCGATCGACGTTAATACCGTCGTCCCTGGCGAGTACACGCTGCTCTATTGTCGCGTGAGATACGTCTACTCCGACGGCACAACGACCGACTGGAAGCATACGACCGTTTCGCCAGGTGGTGGCGGCGAAGAACAAAACGTCGTCAACCATAACTTCGGCAGCCCCGACGCCCTCCGCGTCTTCGACAATGCCATGCTGCCGGTGTCCGGTGCCACCATCATCGCCTACATCGCCAATCAGTACGCCGCTGGACAGCGAATCGCCATCGCTTCCGCCTTCACCGGCCCCGACGGCCGCTGGCTCCAAGACATGCGACTCGCCCCCGGCACATATACGCTGACCTTCGACTCCCCCGGCAAGAAACAATACGTGCGGTCCATTACGGTGACGGAGGGATAATGGCCGTCATACTCGAAAACATCACCGACCCCATCATCCTTCAGGATGTTACGCCGCCGCTTGCATACTTGACAGCGATCGAGTTCCGCACACTGGCTGCGGGCATGATGGCGGTCACAGGAATCGCGGCATTGCTCGCCATGGACGATTACACGCTCGATACGGTACTCTGGACCGCCTCGATGGACATCGACGCGGCAATGCGGTACCAGGGCGAAAAATACGCTGCCAATCAACCGCTGGAGTTCCCACGACGACCCTATGGATCGAACCCCATTGTATGGGACTGGGATGACAACGCAGGCCGCGCCGTGTTCCCCTTCAACGTCAAACTCGCATGCGCCAATCAAGCCGCATGGCTCCAGCAACCCAAGTTTGCCAAACGGATGGAAGACATCCGCTCTGGCCTCGCATCGCAATCCATCGGTACCGCCAGCGAATCCTACGTCAAAGCCGCCGACATCGTCGCCGGCGGCTTCACCGGCCTCGGAGACCGTACCATGCGGCTCATGGAAAGATATCTGCTGACGACGGGGAGGTTGCTGTGATAAGTAATGCCGTCGTTCGCCGCATTGATCGCAAGGTCGGCTCTAACGCTGAAGGGAAGCCTCAGCATATCGTTGGTGCGTCCATCAGCATCCCGTGTCTTCTCGCACCCTACAGCGAGACTAAGTGGCAGCTTGGCGCGACCGTCAAAGATTGCAGCGAAACCATTTTCATCATGGACGACGACTTCGCAGCGGCATCATTTGCCCTTTCTTTTCAACGTCCAGAAACAGGCGATCGCATCATCGCACGATTCGAGGACGAACCCGACCTCGATGCTTGCGTCATGGAGATCGTGCTTGCTCGTCCCAATAAACTCAACAGTATCAGCCACCTCGAACTGTTTTTGAAAAAGGTTTAAGCAGTCTTCGAATGTACATCGACTTCGCCAACTTCATGCTCTCGCTCACGACCTTCGTCGCCGAAAAGTCGAAGCTCACGCTGGGCAAAGATATCTGGTCGCTTCAGGCAGACGAAGCGACGGCAAAGAACAGCAGCGCCGCTGCCTACGCTGTCCTGGTCAATTACCCCGGCGCAGCTCCTGAAGAACTCATCGTCGTGCAGCAGCCCGCGATCCAGGTGATGACTACCAGCACCAGCGTCCGCGACGTCCAAACACTCGCCAGCCGCATCTACGCCGCCCTCTATGAAAAATACCCCGGCTACGACGATGTTCGTCCGATCCACGACTTCGTGCTCCCGGCGAAAACGATGGCCGACGGAAAAATCATTGATGATCCGAAAACGCCGAATGGGTACTGGATACATCAGGCCATCATCATGCAGTCGCCGGGTCTCGTCGGTGTCGATACGTTTCAGCGGTACAAAGTCAGTTTCAATTTCGACATTCGTTTCCAGTTGGCTTAAAAAAAGGAGTTTTCAATGGCCAGACCAAAATCAAAAGCAGCAGCAGGGACACGGCTCTTCTACGGTGAAGAGGGGCAACCAGCCAATACACCTTTCGGCGGTATCCGCAGATTCACGGAACTTCCAACGTTAACGATCGATGAGTTCGAAACGACGGAAGTCGATGCCATGAATGGCACTGAAGTTGATTATCTCAAATACTTCGAACCCGGCAAAGAAGACCCCGGTCAGGTGGTGATGACGATTTCGTATGATGAGGACAACGTTGAAACCATCTACGAAAAACGCCGTAAGGTGCACTCCTGGCAGATCAGGTTCAAGGATGGATCATTCATTCCGTTCGATGGCTGGATCAAGACGATCAAGCCCGTTCAGAACGAAAAGGAAGATACTCTCTTCGAAGTCACCATCCGCGTCACCAAACCACCGATTCCGCAAAAAGCGGGAACGACCCCACCATAACTTCGTCTCTTTTTGAAATCGTTTTTCTTTAATTCAAAGGTGTCAATATGAGTGAAAAATCCCCCGCTACCACCGGCCCCACTATTCGAGAACGGCTTGAGGCAATGCGTATGGAGCCCTCCATTCGTGTCGTCAACGTCGAAGGCCTGGGCGACGTGCGTATTCGCCGTCTCACCGCCGGCCGCGGCAACGCCATCATCGACCAGTATGGCGACGACAGTTCCTACGCGATGGTCGTGGAATGCCTGCTCGACGAAAACGACAAGCCCGTCTACACCGACGTGGATGAATTGCGGAGAGAATATTGGCCATTGGCCCAAAATCTCGTCCGTGAGTGCAACAAGGTGAACCTGATCAGCGTTAAGGATGCAGAAAAAAAATAGATAACTCGCCGCAACTCCTGAACATGCTGCGGTTGGCTTTTCATTTGAAAAAAAAGCTGCATGAAGTTGCGGAGATGGAGTTGGATGAATTCGAGCTGTGGCTTGCTTTTTTCAGGAAGCATGACCCGGAGCGTATCAATGACGCAAGATTCGCACGTATACAGGCGACGCTCCATCAGAGCTTCTGGCCACAGGAAGGCGGCTACAGCACCAGCGATTTCATGCCAGCCGATGTCAGTAGTGCCGATCCTGAAGACGACGCAGAGATTGAGCGAAAAGTAAGAAGCTGGGCCTCAGCGCATGAAAGGTAGATGAGGAAGAACGATGAGCATGAAGGCTGGAGCAATCGAAGGCGATATTTCCCTGAACGCCAAACCAGGGCAGGAAGCGGTTCGCACCATCAAGGCCGAGACCAGGGCGATGAAGGAGTCGATGGATCAGTCCTTGAACGGAGTTCGAAACTCCATGAAACAGACGGCGAAAGCGTCGGAACAGTCGTGGAAGGACTCGCTGCGCGAGATAAAAAAAGAAGCGTCGTCAATTAGCCAAATCACCAAACTCGCTATGGGTGGTGGCGTGATCGGTGGGCTGGGGTTTGCTGCCAGTCAGTTGAATAATGCATCGAAGGCGGCGGCGGACCTGGTCAACGAGTTCCGTCAGGGAAAAATTGAAGCAGGGGAAATGACGGAAAGAATTGCCGCTTCGATCCCGATACTGGGACAAGCCTGGCAGATGGGGCGCAACATCCGCGAAATGTTCACCGGCGAACAGGCGGAAATCAACCAGCTTAACGAGCAGACAAAACTTCAAAACGACACCGTCGATTCCGTTCAAAAGTATATGAAGGACTTTAAGGCAATCACCGCACAATACCAGAAAGACCGTGACCTTGCGGCAAGGTTGACGAGCACCCACGGCATGAGCGGGATCGAAAAAACACAAGCTACACTTGAGATTCGGAGAGACATAAGGACGGATGATGCCTATAAGACGTACCATAAAGACGCTCGCCTTGACGAAATAGCCGCACTGGAAAAACAACAGATAAGTGCCAAAAACACGGGGCAAACAGACCTTGAAAAATCCATCAACGACAAGTTGAAAGTGCTCCTTTTTCAGAGAACAGAACTCTACGAGGAGTACCAAAAAAACGTCGCGTCCATCAATGAGGACATCAACGCGCAGATCAAGGCCGCACAGGATGAAGCTGAAAAGGCATCTAAGAAGATCGAGGAAAACCTCAAAGCGAAGCAGCAAGCGGACATTCAAAACGTCCTCGGAAACCTGCAAACTCAAATTGCTCAATTTGATATGACTCCCGCCCAGAAACAGTTGGATGATTTTTCGAAGATGGCCAGCGTGACGACGGAACAGATCGATGAGATGCGACAGGCACTCGAAAAATTCGACGATCTTCAAAAAGAGAGGGATGCCGCAACCTTGGCATCCGAACAGTCCAAACATGCGACGGA
>Ga0123353_10004547_pt1 | contig 17878 bp, 12 predicted proteins | sample TergutLab28metaG_3_FD_92763 | JGI IMG/M metagenome (GOLD analysis project Ga0123353, IMG submission 92763) | Labiotermes labralis P3 segment gut microbial communities from Petit-Saut dam, French Guiana - Lab288 P3 | ecosystem: Host-associated > Arthropoda: Insects > Digestive system > Gut ... | reverse complement strand
GTAGTGATAATCATCGATTTCCGAGCCGGGCTGGAAAGTCATCGGGCCCCAGCCCATGTCCTCCCTGCAGGGCGGGAAAAAGGCTGAGATAATGATTCGGTCCGCAATGCCCGTTCTGTCCACGGCCGCCTGGGGGCTGACGGTGCCGCTGTCCGGGGTTGGCGCTTCCTCCCCTTGCTCCGGCATGGAAGCTGCGCTTCCTACTGGAACCAGCCCACCTAAAAGCAGCAGGAAGATCAATGCCAACGCCAAAATTTTCTTTTTCATGAGAACACTCCCTTCTTTTGAGTAAAATTATAAAGCATGTCCAAGAAAAATGCAAGGGGTTTTGACAACTTGAAATCAACATGCTATAATGGCTAAAACACCGGGAGAAAATGGTCATAGAACAAACACAAAGTTGCGAAATGGAGAGACGCCTATGCGCAGCCTGCAATTCAACGAGCCGATAGCCGGCTGGGACGAAGCTTTGCCTCTGGGCAACGGGCAGTTGGGCATGTTGGTCTGGGGCGAGGACAGAATCAAACTTAGCCTTGACCGGGTAGATATCTGGGACAACCGCCCGGCCCCGGAAACGCGGCTGGAGGAATTCAGCTATGAAACCATGGTGCGGGCCTACCGCGGCCGTGACGGCGGGACCATTGAGCGCCTGTTCAACGGCCCCTACCATTGGTATGCCGCTCCCACGAAGCTCCTTGCCGGGCGCATCGAACTTGTGCCGGAGGATGCGGTTGTTTCGATGAAAAGCGTCCTCGACCTCGAAACGGCCGAAGCCCGCGTAACGCTCAACGGGATCAAACTGCGCTGCTTTGTTCATGCTGTGAACGGCTACGGCCGCGTGCGCATCGAGGGCGGCGAATTGAAAAAGGCGGTCGTCAACCCGCCCTACGGCCTTTGGGACGGCGGCGACGGCGATGACATGATTGTCGGCACCGGCATTAACGCGGGCCGTCTGGAGGAGTTGAAATACCCGCCCGCGAAAATCATCGCGGAAGGCTGCATCGAGGGCTTCGCGCAGGCTACGCGCGAGGAATTCCAGTATGCCGTTCTGGCCGCCAGCCGTATAAGTGGCGGCGTGACGGATATCGTCTTCATGGTGGCCACATCCCATGATCTTAGCTATGATTTCGCGCGGGAAAAAGAGCGGCTGCTGTCGGCTCTTGAAACAGACTATGAACAGGATAAGGAGCCGCATAAGGCCTGGTGGCAGGCATATTACGCGCAAAGCAGGATCGAATTGCCGGACGAAACGATTGCGGGGATGTACGCCGTCAACAATTACCTGCTGGCCTGTGTTTCCCGCAAGGGAAGCCCGCCCATGCCGCTGCAGGGTGTCTTCACCGCCGACGACGGCAGGCTGCCGCCTTGGAAGGGGGACTACCACAACGATTTAAATACGCAGATGAGCTATTTGAGCTACCTGAAGGCGAATCATTTGCAGGCAGGGGAAAGTTTTCTGGATTTCCTTACGGCGCTTACACCGCAGGCGAAAGCCTATTCAGCCAGCTTCTTCGACGCGCCGGAGGGGCTCAACCTCCCGGGCGTGATGACGCTGGAGGGTAAACCGATGGGGGGCTGGCCGATGTATAGCTTCGCCATTACGAATGCCGCCTGGCTGGCGCAATGTTATTCCGAGTATTACGAATATACACTCGACGAGGATTTCCTGAAAACCCAGGCCTATCCCTTTATGAAGGGCGTGGGACTGTGCATCAAACGCTGGCTCGCCGGCAACGGCAGCGGCTGGCTGGAATTGCCCAACTCCGCCTCGCCGGAGGTCAACGACAATCGCTTCGAGGCCTGCTTCGAGAAAAACACCAACTATGATATCGCACTGTGCCGCTTCCTCTTTGGCAGGCTTGCCGAAATCTGCGGACTGGCCGGCGACGGGGAAAGTGAAGCGCTATGGAGCGATACGCTCTCCCGGCTGCGGCCTCTGGCCATCGGCCCAAAAGGACTAAAGATCAACGAGGATTTTGATTTAGAGGAAAGTCACCGCCACTTTTCCCACGCCATGGCAGTGCACCCCCTGCGGTTGATGCGTTACGAAGGGGAGGGAAAACTGGTGATTGATCAGACGATCGAACACTTGAAAAGGCTCGGCACCTACCACTGGACGGGCTATTCCGTGGCATGGATGGCCGAGCTTTATACCGTTCAGCAAAACGGGGAGGCTGCCCGCCGCTGCCTACGCGATTTTGCGGAAAACTTTTGCCTGCCCAACGGCTTCCACTGCAACGGCGATTACCAAAACAGGGGGATCAGCAGCAATACTTACCGGCCCTTCACCCTGGAGGGCAACATGATGGCAATGGACTGCGTGCAGGAAATGTTGCTGTACTGCGAAAACGGCGAGCTGCGGGTCTTCCCGGCCATACCAAAGCAGTGGGCGAAAGCGGGCGCGTCGTTTGAATCCTTGCGGGCGAAGGGGGCGCTGCTGGTTTCGTCGGCCATTGTGAACCACCGCGTGAATTACATCCGCCTGAAGGCCGAAAAGGATGTGCGCGTGCGCGTATTTAATCCCTACGCCGGTCCGCGGGGCGGCGAATACCAACTGAAGGCAGGGGATGTGCTGCTGCTGGAGGCATGAGGGAGATAGACGTTTGATTGCAGATTTTCATATTCACTCCAAATATTCCAGGGCGACCAGCAAGCATTGCGTCCCGGAGATGCTTGACGTTTGGGCGCGGCAAAAGGGCCTGGATCTGATCGGGACCGGCGACTTCACCCACGCCGCCTGGCGGGAGGAGTTGCGAGAACGCCTGGTTCCGGCTGAGGAAGGCCTTTATAGGCTGGGGAAAGCGTTCCGGCAAAAGACGGTGCTGGATGCCGAGGCGTTTGCGCCGCGCTTTATGGTGACCGGCGAGATCAGCTGTATTTACAAGAAAAACGGCAGGGTGCGCAAGGTGCACAGCGTGATTCTGCTGCCGTCCCTGGCGGCGGCGGACGCGCTTGCCAAACGCCTTGAAGCCATTGGGAACCTGCATTCGGATGGGAGGCCCATCCTGGGCCTGGATTGCAGGGACCTCCTGGAGATCACTCTCGATACCTGCCCGGCGGCGTTCCTGATCCCGGCGCACATCTGGACGCCGCATTTTTCTCTGTTCGGCGCCTATTCCGGCTTCGACGATATCCATGAGTGCTTCGAGGACCTCAGCGGGCATATCCATGCACTGGAGACAGGGCTCTCCTCCGACCCGCCCATGAACTGGCGGCTTTCCGCGCTGGACCGATTCACTTTGGTCTCCAACTCGGACGCCCACTCTCCCGCAAACCTGGCCCGCGAGGCCAATCTGTTCGAGACAGAACTTTCCTACCCGGGGATTGTCAAGGCGCTCAGCGACCCCTCCGGCGGCGCGTTCCGCGGCACGATTGAATTCTTCCCCGAGGAGGGGAAATACCACTATGACGGGCACCGCAGCTGCGGCGTGTGCCAGAAACCGGCGGACACCATCGCGGCAAACGGCGTCTGCCCCGCGTGCGGCAGAAGGATTACCGTGGGCGTGCTCCACCGGGTGGAGCAGTTGGCCGACAGGCCGGAGGGTTTTATGCCCGAACATGCGCGGCACTTCGAAAGCCTGGTGCCGCTGGCCGAAGTCATTGCAGCTTCCGCCGGCCTTTCGCCAGCCAGCAGGCAGGGACAGAAGACCTATCAGGAGCTGCTGCGCTTTATCGGGCCGGAGCTTTTCGTGTTGCGGCTTGCGCCCCTGGAGGACATTGAACGGCGGGCAGGCGTCCTGGTGGCCGAGGGCATCCGGCGGTTGCGGGCGGGCCGGGTGGATATCCGACCCGGCTATGACGGCGAATACGGGAAAATCTCCATCGTCGCCAAAGAAGAGGCACCGCTGCTATTGGGGCAGCTCAGTCTGTTGGGAAGGCCGGAAAAAGAAGCGCCATCCGCCGTGCCTGTGCCGCAGGCGACGCGCAAAAAAGAAACAGCGGAAAAAAGAACGATAGAAGAAGCACTGCCTGACCGCCTGAATCCGGAACAGGAACAGGCTGTCAGCGCTTCACTGCCGGCTGTCGCGGCGGTCGCGGGCCCGGGGACCGGTAAAACAAAGACTCTGGTGAGTCGGATCGCTTTCCTGATTCAGAGCGGCGTTCCCGTCCGGGAAATCACTGCCGTTACCTTCACGAACAAAGCGGCGGCCGAAATGCGCGCGCGGCTGGAAAAGCTGCTTGGCGGCAAACAAAAGGCAAGGCAAGTGAACATCGGTACGTTTCACGGCATCTGCCTGCGCCTGCTGGCAGCACAGGAGCTGCCCGTGGTCATCATCGATGAGATCGACGCCCGCGCCCTGGTGAAGGAACTCTTGGAAGAGCATGGGCTTAGAAAATCCGCCAGGGATGTGCTCCGTGAGATATCCCTGATCAAAAACGGCGCGAAGACCCTGGAACAGGCGGACGCCGCGACGGCCGGCCTGTACGAGGCATATTGCGCACGTCTTACGCAATACGGCGTGCTGGACTACGACGACATCCTCCTGCGGGCATACCATGACGAGCAGTGCGCCGCGTTTCCCTATCTTTTTGTCGATGAATTCCAGGACACCAACCCGCTGCAATACAAGCTGCTCCGCAAGTGGAGCCAAAACAGCAAGGCGCTGTTTGTCATCGGGGACCCTGACCAATCCATCTATGGCTTCCGCGGCTCCGACCCGGATTGCTTTGCGTGGATCGCGCGGGATTTCCCCGCATTGCAAATCGTCCGCCTGACGCAAAATTACCGTTCCACGCCGGAAATACTGCGCTGCGCCGCGGGCGTGTTTGGCAGGGCAAATGGCCCGGCACTGCGGGCAAACCGGGAAAGCGGCGTGCCTGTGCAGCTTTTGCGGGCCGACACGCCCTATGCCGAGGCGCTGTTTGTGGCAAAGGAAATCAACCGCCTGGTTGGCGGTATGGATATGCTGGACAGCGGAAAGAAAGAAAGCGAGATGGCCCAAAAAAAGGTTCGGGGCTTTTCTGATATAGCTGTGCTTTATCGCACCAATCGACAGGCGCGGCAACTGGAACAATGCTTGGCGGAAGAGGGTATCCCCTATACGGTCACCGGGCGGGACGAATTCCTCGCCGCGCCGGAGGTGCGAACCGTGCTCGCGTTTTTTCGATATTTGTGCAGCCCCAGGGACAAACTGTCTCTGCGGACCAGTACCGACGCCCTTGGCGAAAAGCTGCCCGCGCTGCTGGATACCTACCTGCCGCTTGCGGGAACACAACCGCCGGAGGCCCTGCTACGGGCTTTCATCGAGGCCGAAATGGATGCAACATCCTCTGCTTTGGACAGGCTGTTATGCACCGCTGTCTGCTATGCGGATATGCCGTCCTTCCTTAACAATCTGGTGCTGGGACAGGAGAGCGACTTGACGCGTCGTCCCCAAAAAGTCTATACCAGCGACGCCGTTTCGCTCATGACGCTGCACGCAGCAAAGGGACTTGAATTCCCTGTTGTATTTTTATGCGGCATAACGGAAGGGCTTCTCCCATATGAAGGGCGTGGAGATACCGATCCGGAGGAGGAACGGAGATTATTCTATGTGGGCATAACCAGGGCGCAGGAAGAACTCCTGCTTCTCACCGGCCCAGCACCCTCCCTGCTTTTGAACACACTTCCAAAGGAAGCCACGCAGAAAGGCGAGGCCTTTATTCGCAAACCGGCGCCTGATTTTGTGCAGATGCGCTTGTTCTAAGTTGGTTGGTGCAAAGATGAAGCAAGCAACAGCGCCAAATTCGAACTCGAGGCAAGCGGCATATACTGTGGTTGCTGGCACCTCGCTGACGCTTGGCGGTTCGGTAACACCTTCCAACGCAACCGATGCCTTCACCGTATGGGCCATGACGGTGTATGTCAAATTATCTGGCAGCGCAGGTCAATCAGTGATTATTTCAAACTAAGTATTTTTACTAAACAAGGCGGAGCATTCGGTCTCGAATGTTCCGTCATCTATCATGGCTTAAAAATTTTCTTGCCGTTGCAGCTTTTTGCTCCTCTGCGGGCAGTTACGGTTGAAAGGAGGCCGGTTATGAACATTGATGACGTCATCGAAGCCTACCAGAGCACGGTTTACGGCATAGCCCTGACCCGGACGCGCAGCCGGGCCGACGCGGACGACATCTACCAGGAGGTGTTCCTGGCGTATTTCCGGCGCAGCCCCAGCTTCCATGAGGAGGGACACCGCAAGGCCTGGCTGATTAACGCGACACTCAACTGCACAAAAAAATATCTGCGGCAGCGGCGGCGGGCGGGGGTCCCCCTGGAGGAACTGCCCGAAGAAACCTTCGCGCTGGAAGCCCCCGAGGACACCGCCCTCTACGACGCCCTGTGCGCCCTGCGTGAGCCCTATCGCACGGCGCTGCACCTGTTCTACTTTGAGGACATGCCCACGCAGGCAATAGCCAAGGCGCTGGGCCAACGCCCCGGCACGGTGCGCGCGCAGTTGACGCGGGGCCGCGCCCTGCTGCGGGAACAACTGAAAGGAGCGTATTTCGATGAATCAATTTAGACGGATCAAAGACCAGATCATGGTTCCCTCTGAGGACGCGCAAAAGGAGTTGCGGGAGAAAATCGAGGCCGCGTGGCCTGCGCCGGGGAACAATCTCTGGCTCAGGCGGGCGGTTCCCCTGGCGGCGTGCCTGCTGTTGGTGATAGGTGGCGTACTGGTTGTTCAGCAGCGGCGCGGTCCCAGTGGAATTGTGCAGCCGCCAAAGACAACAGCGCCCGTGCAAGGCACCGGAGAGATCACCGGCTTGCCGATCGGGCAGCCGAGCAGCGACACGCCCTGTGAGATAGGCATATCTGCCGACCGCCAGCCATTTGTCACGTTGGAGAGCTTTTTTATCTATGGCGACCTGAAAACCTTCGTGCTGGCGCGAGTGATGGATACGCAGTTGCTGCCGCCGGAAAACAGCTTTGAGTCCAGCAGGCAGCAGTCCACCCTGGAAGTGATCGGCTGGGCCTACAACCAGCCTGCCGGTGCGCAGGAGCCGGCCATGATCACGCTGACGCAGCCCCTCTACCATGGAGACGTCCATACCTGCGTAGGCGAACCCATGTTGCTGCGCCGCGGCGGCGTCTACCTGTTGCCGCTGGGATGCTTTGATTGGGAGGGCGCCGATTATTGGTATGTCATGGGCGATGTGGATGTACTGTTCGAGGTGGACGACCGCGGCCTGCTGTACTCCCACTCGAGTTTCGCGGATTTCGCGGCCTATGACGGTCGGCCCCACGCGGCGTTAATGGAGGATGTGCGGGCTATCGTGCGGGACAATCCGCTGCTGGTGCAGTATCCGCGTTTTGCTCGTGTGCTAAACGACGAGGTGCCCCTGGCGTTAATCACGGTTCTCGACGGCGGCACGAAGGGCAGCGTCCATCTCACGCAACGGGTAAGGGCGGAGCAAATATTAGTTCAGGGCACAGGCCGGAGTTGGCAAGTGCGATTGAGCGAAGGCGAGTTCCGGCTCAACACCTACGGACACGAGGCAAAGGCGCTGCCGGGCGAACGATACCTGGCGTTCATCTACGGCAGCGAGATGGAATACAGCTTTCAGCCTGAAAACGCGGCGAGGATCAATGCCGACGGAACGATTACCCCTCTGGCGAATGAATGGGGCGGCTGGAACGCGTTTGACGAACTGGCGGGCATGACAGTGGTGCAGGTGCGGGAGCTGATGGAAAAGGCAGAAAATTATGACCAACCCGGATTGAGATAGCGTGATTTTCATGAGGAATAAGACTCGCAGGGGGATACGCTTCCTGCGGGCTTTTTTTGGTATATCAAAAAAACCACTTGACAGACCGAGATTACTGTGGTAGACTTTTGTTGAGATTACACTTGTAAGCCGAAAGGAGCACTCTCTATGCAAAAGAAAATTACGATCAACGATTCCGAGTTGCCCATCATGAAAGTGCTATGGCAACAGGACGGCATCACCTCGCCTGAGATACTCTCGCAGCTGCGCGGCAACAAAAGCACGCTGAAAACCCTGCTGGGCCGCCTGGTGAGCCGGAGTGCGGTGCGGGTGGAGGAGATCAACCAGCGCAACTACCGCTACTATGCCGCTGTCAGCGAGGAGGAGTACATTGCGGGACAGCGCCGGAGTTTCCTACAGAAAGTGTTCGACGGCTCGGCGGAGAAAATGCTGCTCAACTTCGTGCGGGAGGAAAACATATCGCCGGAGGATCTGCAAGGCCTGATCGAACAAATCACGGAGGTGGGGCAAAAATGACGCTGCTCACTAACCTCGGCCCGGTGTTTTACAAGCTGGTGTACATGTCCCTCACGGGTTTGGCGGCGGGGGCCATCGTATTGCTGCTGCGCCGCCTGGCCGACAGGCGCTTTTCCCCGTTTTGGAAATACGCCATGTGGCTGCTGGTGCTGGCCGCGTTTGTGGTGCCTTGGCGGCCCCAGAGCCGCGCGGCGGTGCTCAGCCCTGCCGAGGCCGTGCAAACGGTCTCATTCCGAGAGGAATACAGCCGTGCCCAGACGGAATACGCCACCGTTTTAGCGCAGGTTCCCCAGGCGCCTCAAGCGTCGCCGGAGGTGGAAGCGGCAAGGAGAGAAGCGACTTCGCTGCGCATGAAAACCCTGGCCTTTGACGAACTGCTCCCGCTGCTCTGGCTGTGCGGCACGGCGGGCGCTGCGGCTTTCATGGGGATCGCGGCGATCCGGCTGCGGCGGCGCGTCCGGCGTTCGGAATTGGTAGAAGGCGCGCAGCGATGTGAAGCATTGCTTGAGCGTTGCAAGCAGCAACTGGGCGTTAAACGGCGCGTGCGCGTTGTCCTGCAATCCCATGTGGGTACGCCTGCGCTGATGGGGCTTCTGCGGCCCGTGATTCTCCTGCCGGGCTATGCCGCCGGCATGAGCGACGCGCGCCTGGAATACGTCATCCTGCATGAGCTTTCCCACCTGCGGCGCAGGGATCATCTTGTGAACGCGCTGCTGCTGGCGGTGCGGGCGGTGTACTGGTTCAACCCGCTGGTGTGGCTGTTGCTCAAGTTTGTCCGCGAGGACATGGAGCTGGCCAACGACGCTGCCGTGCTCAGGGGCATGGGGCAGGAAGCGCAGAAGGAGTACAGCCTTTCGCTGGTGGAGGTGCTCATGGGCTGTACGGTGCAAAAGCAGAAACACGCGATGCTCTGCATGACCGACGGCAAGAAAAATATAGAGCGGCGGATCGGCATGATACAGCTGGGCGAGTTTTTCAAGAAACGCAAGTGGATCATCGCGGTGGCGGGTGTGCTAGCGATCGCGGGCATCGCGGCGCTGTTTTTGACAACGGGGGTAAAACGCAGCGAAAGCTACAACTTCGACAGCGCGGGCGTTGCCGTGACCATGCAGCTGCCCCGGGGCATGTCCATTCCGGCTCCACCCGGCGCTCCCGGGGACCAGTATTACCTGGAACAGAGGGCGGTCCACAGGGCTGGGCAAGGCGTTGGCATGCTGCTAGTGGATCCCCTGGAATATATCTCTGAGGAGCAAATGGACATTTTCATGGAGGACCCAGAGCAGAACTGCCGTGCATTGTTCCAGCAACTGCCTATGGGTGGTTTGGCTTTCATAAATGATTATCGGCAGGTTTGGATGTCGGACGACGGCGCAGAGGGCAGCGCAACTCTGCTGATTTATCAGAAATATCCATTCGAGGAGGGCCAGAGCGCGGCCGAAGTGGATTACTACCCCACCAGGGCCGTGTTAGCCTACAACCTCACCTTGAACCGTTACGTGCAGATCACGCTGGACTATGGCGCGCTGACAGACAGGGAACACATTGCATTCGCCAAAAGCCTGCGCCTGAAGAAACTGCCCATGGAACAGCGCCAAAGTGCGCTGATGACCTCCCTGGGCTACACCCAGGCGGCGCTTGAAACCATACAAAAAAACAAAACGCCCTATGTGGGCGAAAACGCGAAAGTCGGCGCGATCATCTATCAACTGCCCGTCACCTGGAAGGGCCTGGCCTATGATCACTTCGCCTTGCATACCAACGAGGAGCCCTATGGCCTGTCCATCCAGTATCAGCGAATCGATGAAAATTCCCTGACAGACTGGCTCCAAAACCCCTTTTCCGCTGCGATGGAGGAAAACAATGCCCTGCTTCTGTTTGCCGCCATTGAAAACCTCGGGGTGGTCACATTCGCAAAGCCTGCGGACATGCAAACCATGCAATTCACTCGCGACGACATCAACGCCATTTTCGGCGGAATTCCCTCCACCGACGATTTGGACGGCATATATGAAAAGCTCAGCAATAACCTGAAGATAGAGGAATTCTACTTTGCCCACGCCGGAAGGCTGTATTTGCGCACATCCACGCCCGGGGAGGTCGTCTATCGCAATGGGGAGCCTGAAGTGATATTTACCAATCCAAGCGGGCTGACGGTGTATGGGTACCGTTATTCTTCCTCCTATTCCGGCACATCCGGCAAAACGATCACGAATGACGACGCAACCGCGGCGTATTACTACTTCAAGGGCTCCGAATTGTATGCGACCAGAGGCGTTCTCGACGTCGACGCCGAATGGGAACGCTATGACGATCTGGTTTCGTGGTACGGCCAGCCAACCGGCGAAATGAGCATTGACGGCCAGAGATATATCGCATACCTGCTGCGCAAGGACGCCCCGGACGAACCCGACAAATACGCCTGGTTCATGATTGAGAATGACAGGGAGGTGCACTCCGGGCTGATGCTTGGGGACGATTACACCATTCTGAGCACCTCGCGGACGGGAATAGCCAGTCCCCCGGTGACCGACCCGAACTTCGATGCGGACGCGCTGTTCCGGCGCCTGGAGGGGTATTGGAACGACCATTACGAATACCCGGGGTTCACGCGATTCATGTATCGGGACGGCAAGCCCAGCATGTACAGCGCGGTTTGGGACGGCGAGGGCTCCGATGCCGGCACGCTGACGGACGGCCAAAGCACCGGCGAGGACATGGCGGCGCTGACCTTTTGGTATCCCGCCATGGACGACAATCTGAACGGCCCGCGCCCGGAACGAACCGAAACGATGTGGATCGACTTCACCGGGCTTGACAACGGGACGATCCGCATAAAGCACGAAACCTACTGGGGCACAAAAGATTGGCACGTCCACACCTTTGGCGGCAAAACGGAGCAAGAGGCAGCGGAAAAATCGTTTGCCTCCAGGCCGCCTGCCGCCAACACAGTTGCCGCCATACCGCCCGGCACAACCAGGCCAAACATCACCATGACAAACAAAATTCGATACGAAGTGCGCATCTGGCATGAGACCACCTTCCCGGAGAGCGGATCTGACGGTCCTTTCCCCGAGGACTACGCGGGCGTATATTGGGACGATTGGTTTTATCTGCACGTGATTTTGACGGATGACAGAAACCTGGCGTCCTACCGAGAGCAGTTGGGCGAAAATGCCGACGCAGTGATTTTCGAATACGCGCAGTTCAACTTGACACAACTGTACGAAGTCATGAATTGCCTTATCCCGGTGAGGGAGGAACTGGATATCAACACCGTCCGCTTGAACGAGATTGATAACAGAATCGACATCGGCTGCAAAGGCACGGATACCGCGAAGGTCCTGGCATATCTCTATAGGTATATTGATGATTTTGATCCAGCCAGCGTGAAACTGATAGAAAACGCACCAGCACTTGCATTATTGTAGATGGAGGCACCCCGCCACGGATGACTGGTCAGGCCTCACTACAACCCAACGCGCGGATTGACGTAACGCCCATTTTTCGCCGATTTTTTCCCGTAATTGATCGCAGCCACCGGGCATCTGTGCAGGCAGCCCAAGCAGATTTCGCACTGCGGAGCAATCCAGACAGGGCTTCCGTTTTCTAGCTTGATCGCCTGGCGGGGACAGATTTCCTCGCACAGCCCGCAGCCGGTGCAGCTTTCGCTCACGATGAACTTAACGGTTTTCCGCCCGTATTTGTAGAGCGGATAGACAGCGCCGGTCACAAGATGCGGGAGGGGCCCCTTGCAGTCATTGAAGACACCGGGAGCTCTGTCTTTTATGCGCCTGGCGATCTCCGCAATTGTGATCTCCGCCTTATCAAGGCGTACCTGCTTTTCCTCATCGCTGGCGGTCTTGTACATGGGCACATAATTGTCAACCGTGACAATGCCGAACTCCGCGTCAATCGGGGACAACCGCCGGACCTGCTCTCCGGCGTTGGCGGTTGTTCCGCCGCAGTTGAGCACCGCGTAGGAATAGGGCTTTCCGGAGACATTCAGCTTTTGCAGGAAATCCCCGACTATTTTGGGTATCCCATAGTAATATACCGGGACAACAAAGCCGACAGCTTCGCCGTTCACAAGATCATACGGATAACTGCCGGCCCGGACGCATTCGGCAATGTCAACGAGTTGATCGCCCGTTTGGGCGGCAAGCCTTTCGGCGATGAATTTACTGTTTCCCGTTGCCGTGAAGTAGAAAATTATGGTGCTGGCCTCCTATGGTATTCATAGTGTTATGGGTAGCCGGTACAGATACGCCTTTATCTTCCAGTAATGGCAAAACTTTTTCTATGGCATAACTCGATGCAGAGCGAATACCACATACGGCGGGTAAAAAAGCTGAGTACAATGACGGTGAGGAAGGCGGGCATGAAGGCTTCAAAGGGATCGGGGCCGAATGGCATGCACAGCGCGGTGAGGGGAATCCATTCGGATGCAGGCATGGAGAGATCCTCTTCTATTGACGACGTGATCCCCTACGACGCGTAATACTGATAATACCAATCCTCCAGCGGCTCAACCGTTGTGATCGGGTCTTCCCCGTCGGGCGTCATCATGAACAGCAGCGCGCCGGTTTCCATATGCACGAGGATATTATACCAGTAGCGGGACATCTCGTCCGCGTGGAACAAGTAATAAGCCTCGCCGTCCCACTCGTATGTTTCGCTTGCGTCGCTGAGGGTGTAATCGGATAATTCAACGTGTGTTTCCAGCCAAGTGTAGTAAAGTGCTCTTGCCTCGTCGGCGGTCAAACGTGCAGGCGCGGATGCTTCGGGCTCGGATGTGCCGGGCGTTTCGCCCCCACCGCCGCAGGCTGCCAGCGCCAGCATAAACGCCAAAAGAGCCGCGAAAAATTTTGCTGTGGCTTTCATTTTGTGCTTGCCTCCTCATTCAGATTTAGTTTTCATCACGGCTCCATTATATCAAAAATCATATAGAAAAGCAAGCCCATTTTCAAAGGTGACGGAACAGAAAAAAAACCTTGCATCCCCGCTGGAAATGAGGTATAATGGACATATATCTAGGTTAAGAGAGGAACGTATATGCGCAAGAAAAAACTTGTATCTTTCCAGCGCGCCCTGGGGATCGTATTGGCATGTAGCTTGGTGGTCGCCGCCGCGGCGCCCATGACATATGCCACCACGGCGGAGCGGGAATCCGCCCTGCTTGCCACCGACCAGCGCTCGATCAATAATCCGGAAGGGCGCTTTGAGGTGCCCGGCGCCAGCGAAAGCTTCCGGCTGCTCCACCCCGGCACCCGCAGTGCCATCTGGTTGGCCTACTTAAACTTTTTGCAGCAGCTTTTCCTGGGAAGCGGCGAAGCGGAATCCTTCCGGCGCATATTGGCCTACACGCCTATCATAACAAAAGACGATGACATCCCGTCCTTGGAGGCCCTTGGAAACGATACACTTAGCCAGGTGCTGAACAACGGGATGCGAGACATATTTTTCGCCTTCCTGGAGACGGAGGATCCGAATATATACCGACTGGTGGGCATCCACAGCACCCGCACGGGGGAAAAATACGGGATTTCCAGTGGGGTAATCTATAACACCGCCACTGGGCTGTTCGGGAGCGAAAACGCCTTCGGTATTCTGAGCTCCGGCTACGAATACAATGTCGACCAGGAGATGCTGCGCACTGCGGTCCGGGGATGGAACAGCCTGTTCGGCTTCAACATCTTTTTTGATATGGCCGCGCCGCTGCTGCTATTCAACCTGCAGACCCAGCGCTTCCGCTTTTCATACCAGGGCAAGGACTGGATGATCCAGATATGGAAGGGCTTCTACACAATTTCCAACGGCGCTGAAATCGGGATATACGAGAAACCCGCCGGGCGGCCCGTCCATTACGACGCCTCGGACACCATGCTGGAGATATCCATGAAGCTCTATCAGAAAGACGAACTCTATTTCGATTACGGCACTCAGCGCACTTGGTGGGCCGGCGGCTTCAGTTACGCCAGCCCCATATACAGGCAGCTTCCCCCCAGGCAGCTGCGGCTAACCGGCACGATTCTCTTTGAGGAACAGGGAATGCTCGAGGCCTTCCTCGAGTCCTTCGAGAAAAACAGGCCTTCCAATATGACCGGCGGTGCCGAAGGCCTGCTGTTCAGCTATGACTGGCAGACTGGTCTAGGGTTATTTTAATGCAATTCTAGTGCTACGCTCATTTTACTTTCATTTTGAGAAGGAGGATTCATCATGCAGCCAAAAAGCAAAGCGAAACTATCACTGGTGCTCTTATTGTGCGTGTCTCTGCTGCTAACGGCGGCGATACCGGCTTTTGCCGCGCAGAAGATTACCAACCCGGGGAATTTCGGGGCTGTCGACGGCTTCAAGCAGGACCCCCACAACAGCTACGCCTGGTGCGCGGAAATGTTCCCGCAGACAGACGGGGACTATCTTTGGAGCGGGACGAACCGTGACTTCGGGCGCACGCTCCTGGGTGCCGTGGCTGATATCAGGGGTGGCGCGATCGCGATGATCTCGAATTTTCTCGGGGGGCTTGTCGGGCTGCCGGAGCTGTCCGAGGATCAGCAGGGGAAGCTCTACCGCCAGCGCGCGGCGGACAGCGACGCCCGGTGGGAGCTGATGTACGAGAACCCGGCAATCAACGGCTACCGCAGGATGATCGTCTTCAATGGGGACTTGTATGTCTGCGCGGGGATGACCAACGTGGGCTACGACTACTCGCTGGTGCTGCGCTTCGGGCCGGATTTCAAGTACGGTGACGAACCGGAGATTGTGCTCTGGGGGAACCTGCTGCCGGAGCCGGACGGGACGATCTTGCTCAGGGAATACTTCCGGGCGGCCTGCGTCTACGACGGTAAGCTCTACGTTGGCACCTTCGACTCGAAGATTTATGTCACAGACGGCACAGGCCTGACGAACCTGACACCCAACGAGGGCGAAAAAAGCACCGGCTGGGAGCTGCTTGCCGATCTGAAGGCGCATCCCGATTTCCAACATGGCGACGCAGGCTTCACCATACACACAACCTATATTTGGGATATGGTCGGCTTCGGCGGCTCGCTCTACACAGCCGTCACATACCTCGGCGGCTTCAATATGTATAAGATCACGCCTCAATCGAACGGCCCCGCCGTGGTCAAGCAGGTCGTCGGCCCCGGCGCGGATGCGAAATACCCAGACGGCCTGGGCGTGCGGGGCTACATGTCGGCCTCCCCCTACGCGATGACCGTGGGCGGCAAGGAGTATGTCTATGTCTCCACCTTCGCCAACGGCCCGCAGATGCTGGGGCATTTCGGCAGGGGCATGGTGGAGGAGGCCCTCAATAACTACTTTGCCCCAGCGTCCGTCTTCCGCTTTGATGCGGATGACAACTGGGAGCTCGTCGTCGGCGATACTACCGGTAATTTCGTCCCGGAGGACAAGCAGGGCAATGCGTTGCCCCGCATCGGGAACCAGCGTGCAGGCTTTTCTGCGTGGGATGACAGGATTCAAAACGTCTCCTTTAACCAGTACGTCTGGTGGATGGCGCAGTACGAGGGCAAAATCTACGCAAGCACCTGGGACCTGGGAATATTCAAGAAGCAGATCCCCACGGCGGTGATCCTGACTCTGCTCAACGCCATCATTGAAAACTCCAACGGCGCGCTGGCGTCGCTGATGGAGGATGGCCTGGATAGCTTGAGCCTGGCGGTGATCCCCAGATTCATTATCGGAATCCCCCGCGCCATCTGGTCCATGCTCAAGACCATACCGATGTGGACTTCCCTGATATTGTTTAACGAGAAGACCAATCCAGACGGCTTTGACCTGTTCGTGAGTGAGGACGGGGTGAATTTCGAGCCGGTGACGGTCAACGGCTTCGGCAATGAGGAGAACTACGGCGGGCGTGTGCTGCTGCCCACAAAATATGGCTTGTTCGTGTGCGTGGCCAACCCCTTCGGCGGCGCGCAGGTCTGGCGCCTGGACGATATGAGGACGGAGCTCCAGCCGAATATCCCGAAGGTGATTGCGCTTAAAATCGGCGAGACCCTCAAGGCCTCCGTGCGCGGCATGAATGTACCAAACGGCGCTAATATACAGCTGGCCCCCGTCGACTGTGATTATGTGGATGCCGCCTTGACGTACCGCTCGTCGGTCAGCATCATCGATACGACCAGCGATATAACGAAGATTGGCCCCAAATACTTCGAGCGCCAGATCAACAAGGCCTACCCCACGCAGATGTACGACGTGGTATTCACCGGTGAATCGATTGGCGAACAGGACGTGACGCTGCGCTTCAGCTGGAACGGCGTGGAAGCGAGCAGGACTGTGAAGGTCATCGTCACAGACTAATTTGACGCAAACAAAAAACGGCGCCTGACCGCACGTATATTTTCTTCAACCGCGCCGGGCAGGAGTTCCATCATATCCCGGATGCGAGTTTAATCGTGGGGAAGTACAACTACAACAATGACCCGGTATGCCTGGAAATCATGGGGCAGGGGATCTATGACCGGGTGTCACGGGGGGAGGCCGTCGCTTTCCCGGACTTCTCCGCACTGGTCTGGGACATGGTAAAGCGGGGCGTGGTGGACGAAAAGCCTTTTGAAGCCGCCACAATGGACTTGTTCTTCCACCCGGTTTGGGAAGGCGGCGCGTTCGTCTGCACGATATTGTTCTATACCGTGAAGAACGTGTTCGAGGGCCGCGCGGACGTGACCAGGGCAAAGGCATACATCCGGGAGAACTGGCGGGCGAAGTTCGACCTGGAAGCGGTTACGGCGGCGTCGGGGTCGTTGAGCAGCAGGCAGTTCCGCCGCGTGTTCGAGGCTGACACGGGCCTGACGCCCCATGCGTATTACCAGAAGGTGAAGCTCGAAAAAATCCAGGAAAAGTTGCTGGATAGCAGCCTGACCATCGCGGAGACTTTCACCACCTGCGGCACGAATTGCCACGGAAGTTACCTCCAGCTATTCAAAGAAAAAACCGGGATGACGCCCACCGAATACCGAAGAGTAAAGCTGAATAAGTAGCTGTGCCCAAAATGGCCGTATCCATTACAGAATTGGCCGTTTCGAGGGATAGACAAACACTTTCTAAAGTGCTACAATAATAGATGACGAAGCAAATTGGAGAAAAATATTTTTTAGGAGAGATGTACATGGCATTTTGTTCAAAGTGCGGCGCACAGTTGGATGGCGCCCTGAAATTCTGCACAGCCTGCGGAACGCCCACAACACCGCAGCAGGCGCAGCCGCCGCAATACCAGCAGGCGCAGCCCATGCAGGCGTCCCCGCAGTATCAGCAGCCCTACGCCCCAGCGCCTGCACCGCCGCCCGTGCCCGCCAAGAAGAAAAGCAAGGCCCCGCTGGTCATCGTCGTTTTGGTCGTCGTCGGCGGTCTTGCGGCGGCGGGGATATTCACAAACGGCTTCGGCCTGTTCGGCGGCAAAGGCGGGGCCATTCCCGTGTCCATGATAATGGGAAGCAACGCCGCATTGACCCAAAGCGGCAAGAGCGCGCAAGCCGCGCAAGAGGGCGCGGAACTTACGGCAGGCAGCCGTTTGACGACGGGCGCGGAAACCTCTGTCTATTTGAAGATCGACGAGGATTCCATCATCAAAATGAATGAAAACTCGGAAATAAGCGTGACCGAAATATCAAACAGCGTTCTGAAATTCGAGCTT
>Ga0123353_10004546_pt1 | contig 17880 bp, 10 predicted proteins | sample TergutLab28metaG_3_FD_92763 | JGI IMG/M metagenome (GOLD analysis project Ga0123353, IMG submission 92763) | Labiotermes labralis P3 segment gut microbial communities from Petit-Saut dam, French Guiana - Lab288 P3 | ecosystem: Host-associated > Arthropoda: Insects > Digestive system > Gut ... | reverse complement strand
TCAAATGTCTTTGATCGACTTAGGCAGGACTGTCCGAAAGCTGCTTGCAACGTTTCATACGTTTCAGCACCAGTTTTCCCCAGATGGAAACAGAAATCAGTGCACACACGCTGCTGCACTTTCTCCTCCATCGTGAAATGCGACGCAAACTGTTGTAGACGTTCACCCAAGGGCCTCCACAGAGCGAATGCGGGGAGATACCGACCTCCAGTTTTGCACATACACTTGTACAGAGTTGCCATGTGTCCCACTCTGTTGCCATTTCGCTACGTATTATAGTTTCTCGGAAAAAAAATCAGTCCCGGAATTAAATGATCAACCCATGTACAGCCCTTTTACCACCATTAAGATATACATTTTATTGCCACCATTTGGCCATAGTGCAGTATTTTACTTCTACAAGCACAGCACACATGCGCACATGTACACATCATAGTTTTACCTGTGACTCTGTGTTTACCCAATTTCATTTCATTTCATTTATTTCGTGTTAAGTTAATTTCATACACAACTTTGTTGTCAAAGGATTTCTTGAAACAAGGAATCAGGGTTGGCAATGCTCAGTATTTGGCAGAACAATTCCACCCTTTTGCACATAAATGTAGAAGATATAAAACATTTCAGACTTAGTAAAATTGTATCTCATGCATCGTCCCTGGTGGCATTGGTGTAACTCATAAAATGATACCAGATTACACTGTATGCCAAACACGGGTGATAAGGTAAGAATGGAAATACTGTTCTGCATTTCCTGAAGTAACTGATTTATGGTTGCATTAATAGCATTTTGTCACTAGTATGGTAATATTTCATTAATGACAGACAAGAAATGAAGACCAGCTTGTTAGAGAGGAGAATCATTTAGCTCTCTCCATCACAAAACTTACATTATCTGGATACACTGTGTAACACATAACAGGAGGGACCATACAAGGTGACCACAATGCAGATTTGCGTATAAATCACGTTAGTCTAGTGGTAATGCTATAGGCATGTATTAGGGAAGTCTTCTTCTTCCTCTTCTTCTTCTTCTTCGTCAGCACTACAACTTGTTATGAGGTTTGTCTCATTACTGATCTGCTTCTATTCATTCCTACTTTTAACTTGCTTTTTCCAGTGATAGATTTTTGTAACTTTTAAATCGTGCTTTATATCATCTTCCCACCTCATTTTGGGTCTTCCTCTTGATCTAAAAGTTCTGGGTTTCCATATTATGTTCTTTGTTAACCAGTGTTAATCCATTCTTTATAAGTCCCCAAACTGTGTGATTCTTCTTAATTTCATCTCTCTTTCTATTATAAATATAAACAATATATAGTCAAACACAACTTAATTAATTGTTTTATTAAGGTGTATTTCTTACATTGTTCCATTCAACATGTTTCAGCTCTAGTTATTAGCCATCTTCGGGTTGATTACTTTTCTTAGTAAGGTAAAATATACAATTAGCAGTGCTATTGTAATTGTTACCTACAAGATCTCGTATAACATATAAAAATTTTAACATTGATTCCACTGTATAGCAGTATTAAAACTAAGTTAGTGGAAATTAATTATATAGTATATTAAAATTACAGGGTATTATAATCATGGAATGTGGTGTGAGTACTAAAAATTATTCTATTTAACTGTGTTAATGGATTCTTCATTGATGCAATGGTTTTTTGTGAAGATGTAACATAGGTCTGTGGAAGTTATCGGAAGTTTGTTGACCTTCTGTGATGGCACCTGTAGAGTAAACAATATGTTTTAAAAAATTAGGGTGTTTTCAAATTATTATGTCATATGATTAGCTTTAATTCTCCAAGAGCTGTCAGCTTGTTTATTTGGTCCAAATATTTTCTGCAGAATTTTCTTTTTAAAAATTACAAACTTCTTTTCAGTTTTTGTGTTCGTTATCCACGTTTTACATGCATATGTACTAGTTTAAATGTTGGGTGTGTTACCAGCTCTGCTTAGGTCTTCCTTAACTTCAGAGGTCTCACAATACCTTGTAATGGTTGACCCCTACTAAATTCTTATATATCTTATGGTCATGGGGCATTTACATTATATGTCTTTTGGGGTAGAAACATCATTAATAAATTACCTAAGAATATGCAGCTGCAGCATATAAGAGAAAATGGTTTTCATTCACTGTTGTCATTGTTGTCATCATCACCATAATCTCCATCACATATTTCAAATTCATTGTAATTTTTCTGTAATTTTGACATTTTTGACATGACATGCACCACTAGTTTTAAAATGGAAACCATGTAAATTAGACATGGTGTGGTGTTATATATTATTTTATGGCACGGTGCACAGCTTTTGACCCTAATGAAGACAGGAGTTTTCAGTTGATGGTTTATTTTCTGAATGACTCTGCTTCTAATTGATTTAACAGTGCTGTTTTAAGTGCATAGATTTTATAGAATCAAATGAAAGTCATACATTTATTGTGATTATGTAAGGATATGCAATGAAGCTCTTGGCCATTTGATGATGCTACTGTATTGTATCATTTTCCTCGAGCAACTAGAGTGGAGGTGGGGGGAACAAAACCTTTATCAGGCAAGATAATGACACAGCAGATATTTACACCCCCTGAACAGAAGTAGAGCATTACCACTGCACCAACATGCTCAGTATGTGGCCATTATAATGTGCAGTATTTATGAATACTGCCTGTACTGAGTAACAGGATATGATATGACTCATTTTCTATATAAGACATGTTATTGTTCTTTACATCACAGTAATCAACATTTGAGTTGGATTATACACTGACATTTCATTGAACTGTTGTCATATACTGGTTAGGTGCTAGTAGTTTACATTCTTAAAGTTGTTTCTTTGATATGGGTTAAACTTTTTATTTGTTAGGAGAAAACGTCACACAAATTTATCTAGGGATTGAACTTGGAACCTCCTGCCTAAGAGTCTAGTGTCTTACTCAAAGAAAACTCTCCTGGCCTAATGATATGTATTAGTATTATTAGTACATGTTGTGTACTTGTTCACTCTTGCACTGTAATAAGTGTACATTTTTGTACACTTGCAATGTCCTCATGTTTCCAGTTACTTCCAGTGCATAATTTATAGCACAGTTGCATGTACAAAGGCTTGCATAATTTTCCATTACCTTCTGTATAATGCATTATGCGTACAAATATATCAACAGTCTTCATACATAGCAAGTTTAAATGTACATTAAAAATTGTAATCCTCTCATTATGCATTTCTTTTCAGTTCTATAACCTACATAAGTCACAGAATTCTGTCTGCGGCAATTTGAGATTATGAGTGCACAGACTTGTTTGTTGAGGTGTGTGACCACCCTGATGGGGGGTGGGGGGGGGGGGGGTTGTGGTCAGAATTGTTAAAGCTGTTAAATTATGCTATATCAATATTTACCATTATGGAGTGGTAATATGTACAAACCTGTTTTGCTGTTGTATGAAAATATGTAGTAGTAGGTAACTAATGACTGAACTGTCTTATGTTGCAGTGTATTGTCACTGTTATGTGAATGTTGATTCTTTGGATATGAATGTATGGAGTTAGTACAGTATTAATCATGGAATGTGAATTAATTTATAAGACTTGGAAGTTTTCTTTTTCAAAATAGGCTTGTAGCAAATGTTCATGTAGACTGGCTAAATAAAGTCATGTCTGAGAGCTTTAATGTGTAACAGACGTGTGACTTAAATAGGACACCCAGTGTACATGACATGACTGCAGTACAGACAGTTGCTTGAATTCACATCTCCTTGAAGATTATTAGACATATTTGATTGAACTTTCCTTGTACTTCTCCACTTAATGTCAGGCATGTTCAGCAACCAAATTATATAATCCATTGTGTGTATGTAGACAAAATGCCATTACACATCTTGATAATGTCATAAAATAAACAGAAAGTAGTGTGTCTGTGCAGATATGTCTACATTGCAGTTTGAGGAGTTGTAGTTTATGTTTTCCCTTCATCCTAGTAGTGTGCTATAATGAACGTTGTGTTTTCCCTGAATGGACTTTCCACATATCCTAGTTTGGATTTTTCCCAGTGATGGCTTTCCCAAGTATCCTAGCAGTTGTTCTGTATTGTAGTTCCTCAGTATCCTAGCAATTGTACTGCTTTTGAATCTTATTTGAGTGACCGTTTTCCATGCATGTAATGGCCATGGAAACCACTGGGGGGGGGGGGGGTTCTCTCCCAGAAATGAGCTACTTTTTTACTTTTGGCTGTAGTTTGGATTTTCCTCATATTATAGCAATATACCAGTTTGGTTTGTTTGCAGGCATCATTGTCCATACATGTACCAGGACAAGCAATAGTTCTTTTTTTCAAGTTTCCCATCTAAAATCAACTCATTTTGCACTTTTTGTCTTCTACATGTTTCGAACCCAAGGTACGAAACATGTAGAAGACATCAAAAACTTAAAATATTAATTTAGAAGAGGTGCATTTTGTTGGTTTGTATTTTATAATTATATTACAAAGCACAGTACAAAAAACATAGAATTCTTAATTGTGAAGCAATAAGAAATCAGACTACTTTTAATGTGATAGTAAATGCCGATTAATTCTTCAAACCGCTTTTTAAGTCTGAGAATATTATATCTTGGTGGTGCCTGGGCCCTCTGACTCCTAAGGACAGATTACTCCTGACAAATTATTTTGAATTAAATTTCACAATTATTAAATTCATGTATACCTACATGAAGACCTGTGACACTTGTTGTGTAACAGATTGTTTCAGTTTTACCAATTGTGTTTTTAAATATTTTGTACTATTTCTTGAGGACGTGCAGCTTTTTCATCACTCTCCAGCTTAGTAATTCTTTGGGATAAAATTTTAAGCTGCTAATTTGAAGGCTTGGAATAGTATATGACCTTTATTTAAAAGGGAGTGGGGAGGGGGAGGTTACAGACCAAACAGTTTCCTGTGAAACTGCACAAGGAGATTATTAGTAAGTACAAAGTTATTTCAGAATGATGAAATGATTATAACATTCTAACTATCTTTAATAAGAACAATGATTACATGAAAGAAAACATGAAGTTTTCGGTATCTATATTTTGTTTTATTATATGACTAGCATTAGTATGTCAAGCAGTTACAATATTTTATGCCATACTGAGTTATCAGTACTGTACATACGACCTCAGTTGTCAAAATTTCTGCAAGGCACTCTGATATTAAATTTAAAATTTTGGTTGTAAAATTTTCAGTAGGTTTTTTTTGAGGTAATGAAACATACCTGTTAGTAAACCTGTTAAAAAAGCTGAAGTTTCAGAAGTTTGAATTAGATAACAAACTCTTAGGTAAATTGGAATTAAATCATACAGTTTAAAAAATATGCCAAAGGAATAAATAATGCACATTTGCCATGAACACAGCTAAGTAATTTCTCTGTCTATAGGCATCATATTTTAATAATACTGCACTGCATACTAAAAGAAAAAGCAAAAATTAAGTGGACTATAAAGTTTAATATATATGTCTGTAATCCTCATGTACTTCTTTCTTCCCATATCATCTATGTGTTCCAGCATACACTTGCAGCATATCAGGTAATCATAGCGTAGCCACTGAGGAAAAATAGTTATTATGTGGTACTAATAAGAACTGTACTTCCTGAGACAGAGTTGTCCTGGAATTTAAGTCAGTTCTATGGCTACTGTACTGCTGCTTTTACTACTATACTACTACACATACTACATAATTAATGAAATTACAAATAAACTTTTTCCAATGATAATGATTAAAAAACAAATAGTTCTGTTGTTGATAAATGACAAAAAGTGTAATGGATGTAATACACTATTCATACAGAATTACTGGAACACAGAAAAAAAGTCATGAGAGTCAGTTTCATGTACTATTTGTATCTTCTGGGAAAACAGGTCACAGTTCATTCAGATTTTAATATTCAGAGTGAGTTTGTATGCAGGTCATTTCCTCTCACATTTGTAGTTAGGAAGATGTAGAAGTTAACAGCTGACACATGCCCTCTCACCACCAGGATAGGAATACAGATATCTTAGAGCAGTTTTGTATATTGTACACAGGAAATCTGACATATGCATTCATATGTCATGAATTTTAGGTGAATATATTTAATAGGCTAAAATGAATTAATGTTTTTATGCTTCATTAGAGCTAAAAACGCAGCATGGTAAGTGAGATTTCAGCTTAACAACTCAAGAAACCAAGACTGTCAGCACCTAATTATCTTCCTATATATGTTACAGAAATCTTATCACTATATTTCTTTCAGATTTGAATTTCATGACACACTGCAGTAAGACCTGACAGTCCTGACTCATCTTGATACTACATGAAGTACACTACATAGAATGTCACAATCGCTAGAAGGAAGAAAGCAAGTGTGTATCCAATCATGATACGAGCTACTTTCTGCTGCTCAGAATGATTCAGCTGTTCCTTCCTTCTATTGTGTTTCTTGAGTATGGGTGTCCTGCTACTATCTGCAGTATCCTGTTGCACAAGAACAAGTGGCTCTAACTGGAGTAAGCTTGGTATCTCCGGTAATGGATAAGGCTCAAGTGATGGAAATGATGACTCTTGAATATCTGTAAAAGCTGAACTGGGAGTGCTACTGTATTTCAAAACCTGCTCTTCCGGTACAAGCACAACCTTCTGATCCATGCAGGTTCGTGGTAGTCTGTGTTCTTCAGTTCCAATGGTATTACAGTTTTGCACAGCTTCAAATACATCTGATTCTGGCAGAAATTCATAATTTGGGGTATGTGGCATTTTTAAACCCCCTTTTGATGTAGTCTTGGTCAGAGAAAAAGTTGAACAGTGAGAACTGGAGGGTCTAGATACTGAAGTCCTTTTTGAATCAGCTGGGTTTCCATGACTCATTCCCCAAAGTACACTTCTGTGATTATCAAACTCACGGCCAGATGACAAAGTAAGAAATGGTGGATAGCTATCTTCTCTTTCCAGCCCTTCCACAAGTGAATGCTTTCTATCCAGTTCTTTTGAAGCCATTTTTTCAGTTAAGGAAGCCCTGGACATTATATTTCTTGTGATGCTATGAACAGTGTCTGTTATTTGATTTTCAGTACCTGAGAGTTTATACTCCAGGCTGAAACTTTCCTTCCCACCAGTACGTATTATAATTGGCATTTGGTGCACAAATCTCTGAAGTTCTGTTGCTTCAATTTGATTTTCAGATATTAATATCCCAGGATACTCCATTTGTAGTGAATTAAATACAGGCATGTAACATCTTTGACTTTGTGATGTAATGTGTTCTGAATCCGTTAGTATATTTTATTTAAACTTTCTGGAGGCAAAGTAGACTCCATAGCACTTGAACACTGACCAAACTTGAAATATCTGTCCCTGTAGACAGTATCTTGACCAATTACTCCAGTCATTAACATTCCAGAACTTGGTGAGGATTTGTGCAAGGTGAGGGGGTCTGAAAATGTCGCGTGTGAGGTTACCCCCTTGATAATACTAGTTTTTTGAGTGTGATATGCACACGCGAGGCCAAGTCAGTTATCAGCACCAGTAAGAACAATGGGCTGCTCTTCCTTCAGGCATTGCAGATCATGTAGAACCTTGAAAAATTCAAAATAAATAATGAATTATGTCATTCATAAAAAAGCAAAGTGCTCAGAAAAGTATATGGGCCAAGATGAAGGTAAGTGGGACAATTTGGGATATTTCATAATGAACTTTAATAAAAGATATTCATGTAGTACTCTTAGAATAATGTGGGCTGGGTAGCTCAGTTGGTATAGTGACTGACTACAGGCTGGATGGTCTGGGAATGAATCCCGGTAGGGACGAGATTTTCTGCCTGTCCAGACCGGCCGTGGGGCCCACCCAGCCTCCTGTAAAATGGGTACTGGGTCTTTGCCGGGGGTAAAGTGTGGCCAGGGCGTGCTGCTGACCACTCACCCCCTTCTAGTGCCACAGTCATGGAAGAGTAGAGCTATACCTCTATCCACCCTCTGGGCCACACTGGGCCTGTAACGGGATTACTTTACCTTTTTACTCTTAGAATAATACAGTAAAGATGGTTAAGATGGGCAGGTATGGAAATTAGAAATGCATACAGAATTTTGGTGGGAGTCTTTACAGGTGAAAAGAACATAAGGTGTGATACTGTTGGAGTGTTTCTCTTTTCTTTCTTACACACAACATTAACAATACAGCAGATTTTACAAGAATGCTCGTGTGTGTGTGTGTGTGTGTGTGTGTGTGTATTATTACAAAAATTAAGCCTTACAATATCTTTTTGATTAAGTTCAATAACAAGTTACTTTGATTAGAACTGATGTAACAGTAATAAGGGGCTGTCGTGATATGAACATAAGGGGTAGGGGTGTGAATTCAAGTTATCTTGGCTTAAGTATAGGAAATGGCAATAGTATCTTACAAGCAGGATAAGGAATCTTCATGTTCCATAAAAGGCAATACTCTGCTTCATGAATTTACTTTAATTACTCAGTGAGTTAAGCAAAGAATTTCATTTTTCAACAACAGAACAGCTGTTTTTCATAGCAGGGTCTTTGGTGTTCACACATCTTTCATTTTAGTTTTTGTGGAACATATTTTTACTATTATTTGCACTTGGTGTATATTCTGAAATTAATTTTGCCTGTATTTGGACATGTGTGCATCACTCTGACCAAATTTCATGCAGTATTGTACTAATTACATCAAATAAAATGGCACACGGAAGTTTTTGTCTACAGGATATAAGGCTCCATGCATTCTTAACCTAGGCACTACGTCAAAGCTTTGCTTTACACCTAGAGGAGGAGTCCTGATACCCATTGGACAGGAGGTTGGAAGGATGCCAGTTTCTATCAGGATGTCATGACAACTAAAAATACCTGTCCTTAAACAGCCAGTCACTTACTGCCCGAAATCTCTTGGCTCTTAAAAAAATACAAGTAATATTAACTTTTATTATACTAGAAATAGCAATAAACTCAAGATCAGTTGGTCCCAAATTCAAAACAAAAAAAAAAGTTTATTTTAGGAATACTTGTTTAAAATAGTAACAAGAATTTCATTGCACAATTTCAATGTCTACTTTTCTCTTACACAGATTTCTGATCATACAGATCTACTGTAATTTATATTATGACTACTTAACCTCCATTACAGAAGAATGGAACCCTGAAATCTTGCATATTTTATAATCATGAACAGCTTAATAGTGAGTTCCTATTCTGTGTCAGTTTTATGAAATATAACCTCAGGTTTTCACAGTATAACCATATTTGCAGTTGTTGACCTTTAAACAGATTTCACATGTGATGCATAGTTGTATGCATGTTCTATCTTCACATCGTATTTCACATGCTGCCACTGTTCATTAATTACTACCATCAAACCATCACCGCTAACATGAAGCTTGCACAGCCGTTGCACTTTTGTTTTATGTTTTACACATAATTAATTATATATTTTTTCAAGATTTACTACTATATACATCATTTCAGTACTCTGAAGTCAGTGCACTTCCATATCACATGTTCGTATGTCTGCCATTTATTACTGCTTATTGTAGGAAATTAAACGATGTTTGGGTTGCCTACAATGACATAACGTTTATACAAAGCATTGTGAAAAATGGTTGCCTGGTTCAAAATTTGGAAAGAGGGAACATAGGATGACACACAACATGGTGACCTTATTAGGTCTGCTTTCATTCTTTAAAAGATGAATGCAGACTACAAAGACTGATATAATTCAGAATGTGGAATGTGAGAAGACACATATGAAAATATAATTGGGCAACTTACCTCCAAAAGACAGCCCATGCTCCAAGCTTGAGTACAACAACTGTCCCTGCAGTAGGCTCCTTCTTTATTGGTCAACTCTGGTAAACCCCTCCATGGTGAGCTCTGTAACTCCACAAAGTGACGAGCAAGAAAAGCACGTGTGTTGGCAGCTGTGTGTCTCAGTTCTGCTTCTCCACCCACCTCACGAGCAAAGTGCAGCCTTGCCCGCAGAAAGAAACCAACTGGCCACAACCATTCCTTGAAAGGAAGGAACTGAATTTAAGTGCCACTTTCCAAAATTTTGATATATCAGTATTCTGAATTGTTTATAAGGTTCTGTTTCAATGTGACCTTAGTTTATTGAGATGTAAAGGTAAAGGTATGGCAATTTAATTCAGGTGTGCTGTCATGTACTTCTGATGTGACTTTTCATCTGTCATATCTCTTAAATGCTTATGATTATAAACTTCTGATATGGTACAGGATTCAGTATTCTTATAGTGTTATGTAATCTCTAGAAATGGCTCTCACAGTATGGTACTTAATCACCATTCAGGAAAAATATGAAATATACTTCTCTAGAAAATGATATATACAGGTCTCTGAAAATGGTTGAAACATGGCTTTACTGCAGGCTGCGAGATTCCTATTACAGGCAAGATGACTGGAGGTACTGTAGTGACAAAGACAAAGTTGCTTTTGTGTAAGCACACAAGAAGAAGTTGCAGAGGAAGCATAGAGGTAAAGCTTCCAGCATTCTAGATTCTGGCATCAGACAGAAGTGTGTATTTAGCTTCATGCTAAGGCTGATTTATGCTACTGAAAGATCCCCTAGCTCCCATTGAATAAGAGCTGGGTGGCATGCCTCAGATCTTATGAGGTCATTTTTGTGAAAATAAAAATGCCAGACTTGCTGGTTATTGTACTTTGAATATCAAGTCCACAACTTAATAATTCAGCAGTCCTGCCTTATTACAGAATCTGTTCTAGCTGTTTAGACAGATTTAGTTACTTACAGGTCCTTGATGGTAATTGAAGCCATGTGCAAGTTTCCCATCTTCTGAGTCATTGGAATTGTCATAGTCTCCACGATAGCTCCAGTCTCCAGGGTCCAGAGTCTTCATACCCAATGGTCCCAGCAGTAACTCTTCTGCTTTCTTCAGTGCTGTCCAAGCATGAAATGGATCAAACATTTCTGGTGCCTGTAACAAAAGATCAAATTATCGCCAGCAGATGAACAAAACTGAGTATGTGTAATTAGTTTTTATTTCAATTTTCCATTAATTAGAATCATTTGAAATTCATCTGCACATACCAGTCACATTAGTGTTTAAACTGTAGGCATACCATCATTGTCAGTGCTTATTGGATTACTACTATGCCTATGTAGAAAATGCTCACTGAAATCAGAACATCAAGAATTTGTGTTTTTCTCATATCCTAACAATGGTACTGTATTCAAATGTTGGTGTTTCCCCATTTTGTAAGAGTGTCATTAGTTTGGGTTTTATCAAGTGATGGGTTTTCCCTGAAACCAGCAGTGGTGCTTATTTAGATTCTCCCCAAGTGAAGAGTTTTATATGCATGTCACAGTAACATTAATGAGGTTATCCCAATCTTCATTTCTGAAACAAGCTACTTTCAAATTCATACATTTCTTTATTAATTTTTCAATACTGGAAATGATGAATAGTCAGTCAGTGTATGGTTGAGATCTTCGCTCTTTTGGGATGTTACGCAGCTGTGACCGGTAGTTTGTTATCAATTATTCAGGACAACCCATCAGTAACAAACTGCCAATCAAAGCTGTGTAACATCCCAGAAGGGTGAAGATCTCATTGACACCATGGTGGAAGCCTGAAATCACACAGTGTGATAGTTTTTTTCCACACATCATAGCAATGTGTGCATTTAACTTCATGGTTAACAAACATTCCATGACAGGTCTTTACATTGGTGTTGGTGAAAAAAGTATGAACCTTCTCATTAAATAAATGCAGGAACTTTCTTGACCAATACTGTAACTACTGATTGTGTTCCACAAGTGAGTAAGATATGAATTCTGAGATTTTGGATTCTGAACACTATATGCAAACTCTGAGGAAGGCTTGGTGGCATAGGAGTAATGTGTGAGTCTTACATACAGAAGCTCTTGTTTTTTGATCAGCTGGATCCAGTGCGCATCTTTCTGCACATTTCCTCCTTTCTCCCCCATTGTGAATGTGATGTGGTCTATACTAGGCCTTCATATGACCAAAATAAAATGGAAATTCCACCCTATGATTCCTGCCATCTTTAAAAATGTGGACTCTTAAGTGTTCACTCTTCTCAGATGGAGGACACTTAAGCAGTCCCTGTGACTGATGTCAGTGATAATTAAATTATACTCACAACAACCATGGCTATGGGGAAATTACACCGCAGCTGATAGTCTGCCCAGGGCTGCCCTGCTCCACAAGAGTCTTTGTAAATCCCTCGGCGATTGACCAAATCAGGGTGAGGTTCAGTGGAGGATAGTGTTAGAGGAACAAAAAATTTCTTCTCAAAATTTTCAGCAATGCAGTCCTCCCACTGTTTGTATGTCCATGTGATGACAGAGCCTGTGAATTGGAATCCAGTAAAGGGAATATTTGATATACATACTGTGTCTAATCTTAAGGGGAGTTGCCAATCCTACTTTGGCAAAGATAATGTTATGAATTTTAGAAACAGTTTATGAAACTTGACACATATGTCGTTCAGTATTCTTTATATCAGTGGACACTTACTTTACAGTGAGTTTCTTGTACCACATTTTTAATTAACATTTTCTAAAAGACCATTTGAAGTGGTCTTATAAGGAAAACTAAATTCATTATAGAGTGCATTTTGTACAGGACAATAATAATGCAGTTAAAGTGTCCCTCATAAATACAGTGTAATCAAATATAATGTTGATAACTGCAACAGTTCTTTGATTGAAACTGCAACAGGATGTATGCTAGTAACAGTATAATTAATGGCAAGTTATCAACACTAATTCTGGTGACTATACTTCAGTAGGGGTGTCTAAAAAACACTTTTTCCATGAGATATCTCAAAATATTCATAGTCCTTGTGCAGTGGAAGTACTAAGATAACTAAGACAGTATCTTCTATATTTGTTGGTCTTTCATGTACATTATAACAGTATCCAGCAATCATCTGTCCTTTCACATTATGGTATTATTTTCAGAGAAAATATTCAATTTATGAACATTTAAATTCACCTTTCAGAAATCTGTAATTATATTAGCATATGAATGGGCTGATTTTAAGCTGTTCTGAAAGCTCCTCTTAAAGGGATTCATAGCATGTCATCTTCCAATTGTATACCCAAAAACATGAAGTCTCACCATCTTTGTTTCGTCTTCTAACACTACCATGTGGGAATCTACCCTCTGAATGGAGCTTTGCCAACCATCGCAGTGTTCCTTTGCTGAGTCCTACAAGTTCAATTGCACTACCATCCCTTGGTGTAGCAGGCTTTCCTCGAGTACCAGCTTTCTCACTCGATCCCATCTTATCCATCCACGTCCCACAGTTCCACACATTACCACCAAACACAAAACCTTACAAACAAAGTTATGATAAAAATGTGGGGAAAAATACAGATTATAAATCTTCACAAGGAAATTGACACTATATATAGAAGTATACACCTATCTACAGAAGGTATATGTATATTCAACAGTGCAGATGGTACCAAATTACCAAAAAGCAAATTGAATTTGAGAATTTAAATAAATAAAATTGTGCACAGTCAATATTTGTTCCAGGTACACTGCAGTATATACAGTAATGATGAAGAGCATATTGTCAAAAAAGAAGGTTGTAAGGTCCTGTAATGCAGTGATTCACAGCCTGCTGTCATGACCTTTCGATGGGTCTAGATTCAGTTGATTACATTTTACAAATGAACATTAACAGATAAACATGGCTTCTTTTCAGTAACTCAATTGGTTTCCAGGTTTGTGGATTATCCAGCACTTGAGACCATTGTTCTGAAAATTACTGTGCCCTTCCAAACAACTTAGGTGTGTAAATTACGTTTTTCAAGTTGCTTCAAATTGAGTTGAAACATAAGTATATTCGTGATTTCAAACTTTCACCATGTTATGAATGTTCTGTTCTTTCTTTTGGGTGATTCCCTGGCATCTGAAATTTGAAACTTCATTTGTTAGTTTAAAAATGGCATCTTCAGATGCTATGCATTTTCTGAAACCAAACTGATTTCCCACTATTAACTTATTACTATAAATATGTTCAGTTAATCTAATATACAAAGTTTTTACAAAAACCTTAAAGAAAGAAGCCAATAATGATATAGGCCTATAATTTGCTGGATTCATTCTATTTCCTTTCTTGTATATAGGTTTTAAAATTGAGAACTTCAAATGGTCAGGAAAAATTCCTGACCAGATAAACTTATTACAGATTAAGTTAATGATGAACACATGTAAGTGGCACTAATTTTTAATAGTTTAGTAGAAATCTCATCATATGCATGAGAATTTTTTGTATTTAGTGATTTAATTACAGATGTTATTTCTTTGGTTGAAAATGTTGTAAAAACCAAAAATGGGGAGGGAAGAACGTAATTTTTTTTATACAATAATGAAAAGTAGAAAGATTTTCATCATTAATCTTGTTATCTATATTATTTTTACTTATTTTTCAACTATAGACGAGAAATAGTTATTGAAGGCATCTGCTATATCTTGTTGATCTTTCAAATGTTTACTAACATTAGCTCTTGTATATCAGCTTTAGATTGCTGGTTACTAGATAACTCCTTAATGATATCCCACGTGGTTTTACATCTATTGCTTGATTTTAAAAATTTTTTATTATAATATATTATTTTGCCTCTTGAAATACATTAGACAAAATTTTACAGTATACCTGGTAGTGCCTTTTAATTCAAGATTATTACTATTTCTGTATGCTAAGTACAATTCCATTTTATGTCTACATGAAATTTTGATGCCTAAAGTGATCCAACTATTATTATTATCATTATTATTCCTATTTTTTACTCTTTTTGGAGGGAGGCTGAAATAGAAGATCCTTAAATAAATATTTACAAAGGAATTAAACATAGAATTGACATAATCACTGTTGAAGATGGTATCCTATGATTTGTTGCTTAATTTATTCATATCGTGTACTTATTAATTTTCCGTATGGTTTAGATTTTTGTATATGCATATGGGAACAATCAGTGCTAATCATTAATAACTGAGCATAATGGTCAGACAAACCATTTAAAGTAGGAGTTATAGTGTAACTTTCAAATTGAGATAAATCAATAAATGTATTACCTACTGCAGTAGCAGAAGTATTTTGAACTCTTGTTGGGAAATTAATAATGCTATTTAAGTTATATGAAAGTAATAAATTGTCCAGTTGGTTTTTCTTTTCACTTTCCATTAGGTAATTAAAGTTTATGTCCCCACAAATAATGATGTGTAGAGTAGAGTAGGAGAATATAATAATGAAGAATAGTGTCCAATTTGAGTAAAAAGTGGCTGAAATTACAAGAAGGGGCTCTATAAAGTGTTAATACACATGTTTAAAATATAAATGTACGTTTTAAAGCACATATCTATATATCTTGTTCTTCACAATGTTTAACAATATCAGTATTTGAGAACCATAGACTATTATGGACAAAAATAACTACACCACCTTTTTCATACAGCTGTCTACAGTAAGAGGCTCCTGAATTATAATTTCCTATATGAACATAATTCAACTGCAAATACTTTAAATGATGTTCTGCCAGGCATAAAACATGAGGGAGTCTGGATGCAAATGACTTAAACAGTTCACAAGCTTTCTTTCCTAATCCTCTTATATTTTGATAGTAAATTTTAAAATAAATAGTACCTTTATTGATATGTCCATAAAAAATCTGAGTGTCTCAATGCTGCATTTTTCCTTTGTCATTTGGAAGGGTGTTAAATCCTGGATAATTCATGTAAGGTATTGTGATTCAGAACTCCCAGATGTACTACCCTTACTTCTGTTTTTGATAATCTAGATTTGAATCCTTTGAAGATAGAATCTTCCCATTGCAGGCAAATAGGGGATAGTTGTTTCTTAGTAAAAAAAATTCCTTGATAACCGTGGTTAATTTCATGGAGATTTGTTTTTACCTCATAAGTTCAAATGCTGACCATGCTTAGTAAAATATTTTCTGTCTAAGTCTGTTTCTAACATGTTTACATTATTATAGATTTTTATTTTATTTTAAACTTGCCTGCTAAACTTTAACACTTCATTATTTCCACAAGTTGAGGGTATAAGATCATGAGATCATGTCTGTGGGGGGATTTAATTATCATAATATTTACCATTTTTTAAAAAAATTACACACATGCTTTAAAAACTACTTAGGTACTATTCTTACTTATATCATTTGCCCCTTCCCATACTACCATTACATCTAAACTTCTCAATTTTTTTATTTCATCTCCTGCAGTGTTTACAACTGTAGCCATTCCTTCAAAAGCAAAACAAGTGTAGCCTTCCCACTAATGGGATCCTCATGGGTGATTTTTTCATACCCTAAATGGTTATACTTACATTTATGAAACAGCTAGCATTTTTTTGTGCAAGGGATTGTGGCTCTAAGAAAATGTACAAAATTGTGAAACATTGTTGTATTGCCTTACAAGGAATTTGCCACTTGGGTATGAAGTGTTTATTAAAATTAAAACACTGGCTAAGCTTGTATGACAGAACTATATGTGTAAACATCTAATTTCATCCAAAGTGAATTTCTCAGTGGGTAGGTGTTCTAAAACTTAAAAATATGCATTACTGGCCCCTGCAGACATTTACTTCATTTAACTCACTGATAAGACATATTTCAGGAGGTGATTTACATCATCACTTAACCTTTGGTGCAAACATACAATTTTGCAAATAAAAAATTTTCATTTAGTGTACATTTGCGCCCGAACGCAGCGGGCATTGTGCGTCACTTCTAGCATTACAATGAAGTCACAGGCAGCCAGTTGGACAGCTCTTGTGAATTATTGATAATATTACTACTGAAATGTACAACAATAGATGTATTCTTGAAATATGTTAACAAAAATAAGACAAAGTTTAGAATGCTCTTCAGCCTGGTATTTTTTTAAGTACTTGATGCTGAGAGATCCGTGAGGTCCTTCAAAAACATGAAAGTATTTAGAATTTACATAACAGAAATCACCTTGAGCTTCATTTCAGCTCTTCACCATTCACAGAACTTAGTAACACTGGACGCGTAAAAACTAATTTTACTAAAAAAAAAATTAAAAGTGTAGCAGGCCGGTATTTAATTAATTCCCTATTAATAAGGCGTCTGGAAAATCCCTACAAGCATATAATTATTTAGTACATTCCTCACAGAGAACGCGATATGAAGCAGACCACGATTCGTAAATGGAGTAGGCTCTCAGGATAACTGAAGAGGAATAAACAAAATGTACGTACTCATTGGCTAGATAATTTTTGGATATTCATTGGCTAAATATTATTTGATGCTAATTGGCTAAATAAAAATAGTTTTCTATAGGCTAAATATTTCGTTGAATCTAATTGGCTAATTAATTATTTGGTGCTGATTGGCTAAATAATTAGTTGATACTACAGCTGTGTACCAATACTGCTGTCACCAGTTGGTCTTTCTTATCACAGTACCTGTGTTGTTCTCTGTGAAGTACGAAATAAAGTATTGTTTCAGTAAAATGGGTTTGTAAGCGTCCAGTAGTTCTAATTCTCAGAGTAGTCGATGAGATAAAACGAAACTCAAGGTGATCTCGGTGATGAAAATTCCAAATTCTTTTATATGTTACAGGGATTTCCCAGACCTCTCAGCAACAAGTACTTATAAAATTCAAGCTTGAAAAGCATTTTAAATTTTGTTGTATTATTGTTAAAATAATTCTCGAATCGTACTATTATTGTGTATTTCAGGACGAACCGAATCGGACCGCCTGAGTTGTGAGCATTTCTACGGACGCACCGGTTATACCTCTTCGCCTATCCTGACAGCCTAATCCATTTCGATCGCTCCGCGTCGCTCTCGACGCGTCCTGTCG
>Ga0123353_10004543_pt1 | contig 17890 bp, 4 predicted proteins | sample TergutLab28metaG_3_FD_92763 | JGI IMG/M metagenome (GOLD analysis project Ga0123353, IMG submission 92763) | Labiotermes labralis P3 segment gut microbial communities from Petit-Saut dam, French Guiana - Lab288 P3 | ecosystem: Host-associated > Arthropoda: Insects > Digestive system > Gut ... | reverse complement strand
TTTATCACCTCGAAAATTCCCCCCCTTCCCCCAAAAAAATTCCCCCCCCCCCCCTTTTCCCCCCCTAGGGCCACTCCAATCCTCCCCCCCCCCCCCCCCCCCCCATCAAATTTCTGTAAAATCCATTTTAATATTATTTGTCAATCTATGTCTCTTTCTTCTGAGTGGTCTCATTCCTTCAGACTTCAAACAAAAAAATGTTGTAGTAGTTCTCTTCTCCACCATACATGCAACAAGCCCAGGGTTACCACATTTGTAGAAGCAAAAAAGGGGACTTTGCAGTAACTGTTAATTTCTTTAAAATACCAGTACTCCCAACATGTTTATAACACACTGTTATATACAGTTGTATGTCCAAGCATATTTTTTAGTTGAACTTATTATCTTCATCAATACAGAAATGCCACATGTGTAAGTATTGCACTGTTTACATGACATGTTACTAGCATTATATTGTAAAGTATTATCTTTATTGATTCAACAGAGAGCCATTACATCTGGTTTTTCCACTGACCCATCATTGGTGAGAAAACTGTCTTGACTTTCCCATTATGTGTAGGAGAGGCTGACTAAAACTGAACCAACTTTAATAATTCAGATGGTTGTCATTACTAGCACATGCATGAACATATGATGTCCATTTTTATGGGGCAACAGAATGATCATACAGGGGTCAGTGGATGAGGCCATTAAATGGACTCATTGTGTTGGACAGTGAACACCAGTGGCAGAAAGCAATATTACAGAAGAAGGGACTTCTTGTCTTGATGATCCTAGCAGAACAGTCACAAGAAAGTGTGAGCTGTTAATGGTGTTTAAGTGAAAACCTGGGGGCATGATACACAGGCTTGTCTGGCCGTTGTAGCTTATTATTATTAAATAAAGTAATTCTGACAAAAAGCAAGAAATTTCCCGTTTTATAAAGATCCATCCTTAAGAAATTTTAACTTGTATTTTGTATATTTACTTAAGTTATTACGTACAGACCATCGGGTTAAAAACAGGAATCTCTTTCAAATATTCCCGCCATTGTGGATAGAAGATTTCCCTGATCCAGCCAACATTTTTGCCCTGGTGTTTATATAAAGCGAGGAGTATTATCCAGTACCGTTACTTCACATTGATTTAGTGACGGGTATGTTGATTTTGATAAATTAATTAACACTGAAGATTACCACTTAACGTATGGGGATATCGAATATAATGTTGGCCTCCCTGCCTTGCGTTGTTGTGTATGAAATTGCAGTTGTCAGTACATAATAATTGTGATCCTCAATTTTATTTCTTTGGCAAATTTTTACAGATTTGCTGTTATAATTCATAAGAATTTTAAAATAAAATGGTAATATTTGTTGTTGCATTACTGAAATCGCGTGCATATTTATTAGACCCTTTGATTTTGTAAGGTTATGTTTGAACGTTTTAATTATATCTTTTGTTCCTGCACAGCTACTGTAAGTTAGCGATGGTTTTGTGTGGTAAATGTGTTTTTGGTGTATCATAACGATGCTATTACCATTTTTTAAATAAGTTACAGTAGCGTATTGTGGGGCTAGGAACGTTAAATCCAATTAATTGGTACATTTTGTAACTGTTAGCATTAAGCGGTGCGATAATTCTAATTACAGGGTCTGCTATCGATTCTTCGTAAATTGAAATCTCAGCCGGACAAAGAACTGCGGCTGTTATTACTAGGTTTGGATAATGCTGGAAAAACGACGCTGTTGAAGAAACTTGCTTCTGAAGATATTGCGCATATCACACCAACTCAGGGTTTTAATATCAAGTCAGTACAGTCAGAAGGTTTTAAATTAAATGTGTGGGATATTGGCGGCCAAAGAAAAATTCGACCATATTGGAGGAATTATTTTGAAAACACAGACGTTCTTGTAAGTAGCATGAAAAGTCATTTGCATAGGTTCCAGGCATATTTAGTAACTGAATTTTGTCTATGAAATAGGGATTTGCCTTGCTGTAACTCTTGAGAGGGGTGTGTGTGTTTGTATGTTTATATGAATGTGTGTGTGTGTATGGTTCATATCTTGGCCATATTTATGTAACCCTGACTCATTTGACCTATGTGGTTGAGGAAACATCATTCGATGTCCAAAGAATACAAAGATAAGTAACATTCCAGGTAAAAAAGTTTAGTTGGGAGCACCAGTTTAGGAATGACATTAGAACTGTGTGATATATACAGGATGCCTTTTCTTATCTTTTATTAATAAGTTTGTATAACACAGAAGGTAATTAAATGAAGCGTGAGTATTGAGCATTGGTGGAATGATTTTGAGTATAGCCAAAGAATTTGCAGAAAAACCTGTCCTGGTTTCACTTTGTCCACTGCTTGAACCTGGGTCTCCACAGTGAGTGACAGGTGACTGTCTGCCTGAGCCAGGCCTGGTATTGCTTGTTCAGTGCCTTTGGATGTGGCATCTTAAAAGAATGTTACATGGGAAACAGAAACAACATTTATGAGTACACATGCTAATATCATAATATATGCCATCATTTGTGCTGCTGTTTGAATCATATGTATTAGAAGTCATACTGAATGTGCTTTGTCAGCATAAGTGGAAACAGTAACTGATGTCACTATTTCAAACATATGCACACAAACCTGCAGCCTAATATATTCCTTGTTAGCTTGTTATTATGTGAAGGTGCCACTAATGTGAAGCATGAATGCGTATAGTTTTCAAAGTTTTGTTGAGAGTTAATCTGACCTTTCAAATGATAATTTGATTTGTATATATTTAAATTTACTTTGTTAGATGTGGGCAAGTTTATTGTCATATGTATGATAAATTGGACTGAAAATAAAAGTAGCTAACTGACATAATGATTGTGGATTACATATTCTGTTTCATTTTATATGTGGTGGCAACTGCATCTGTAGCTTTTGGGACTGTGTTGTGTTTCGCAGCCATGATAAAATGTGTTGAGAATTCTAGAAGGTGCAGGTTGGAAGGGAGACATAAACAAATGCATGTTTTATGAGTTTCATGTTTTGTTATAAATATTGCCTTTGTTAAATAAAAGTAGTGTTCGGAAGTATTATTGAATAAGGAATTTTAAACACGTACAAGAAGGGAAATAATTTATGTCACTTTGCTACATTAGTGTGTTTATCAGAAGTGAAAGGATTCGGTTTATGAGTGGAAAAATCCATGCACATTTCAGACTGGTGATTAAACTCAGAACCCTCTGGTAAGAGTCTAGTGTCTTATCTTGAGACGATCAGAGGTTGATGGAAGTGGGATAGTATTGTGTTCATTGGTAATTTTTAGTATCATCAGTACTGAATTGTCCTATTTCTGCTTGTTAATACGCATAACTGGAGAGGAAATGTGTGATCAATAATAGTCTGTGTTTCTGTCTTGTTTTAGATATATGTGATTGACAGTGCTGATCGTAAACGTCTAGAAGAAACAGGTCATGAGCTAGAAGAGTTGTTGATGGAGGATAAGTTAGCTAATGTACCATTGCTAGTTTATGCCAACAAGCAAGACCTTTTGCATGCAGCCCCAGCATCAGAAATTGCTGAGGGTTTAGGACTTCATACTATTAAGGATCGTGCATGGCAGATACAGGCTTGTTCTGCTACTGCAGGCGAAGGAGTTAAGGTATTGTTGTGTTAAAGAAACAGTTACTTCCTTATATGTGGGCCACCACATGGTTAGATAAAAAGGTAAAGTTGTTCCTTTGTGCACTGTGAAGATGTATGGGAAAGTGAAGGTAATACGGCACTTATTCTTCACCTTGCTGCTGTATGGGGGTGAGCAGTTAGCTTTACACCCTAGCTTCCTGACCCATAGGGAAAGAGCCCCTGCTGTCCTTTTGAGTAGGAGATTGGGTTTGTCCTATAGCTTGTCTGGATACTTTGGGCAAAAGTAAATAACTTGCTCCTGCCAGAAATTGGAATATGGTCCCTGGGATGTTTGACCTATTGCCTAGTCACTGTACCAACTACACCATCTTGGCTCCTCAGCTTGGGTGGGAGAAATCGATATTGTGTTTGAAAAGCTCATGGAAGATAGATAATATTAAATAGTGTGTTTGGTTGTAGGATTTAGTGATAAGGATTGGAGTGAGCTTGATCAATGATGAACTATTCAGGTCACTGGTTTTAATCACTCATATTCCACTAAGCAGACTGGTGTAGCAGTAGCAGATGTGACTGCCATACGTGCATCATAAGCTGTGTTTTGAAACATGAGATTTCCCCATTTGTGCTATTTTTGGCATGTCATGTGAACTCATATTTTACTGTCAGCCATTCAGACTCATTGTTCTTATTGAGTTTCTGTGAATGATTCTAGATGGCTGAGTTGGCAATTTTAATTTACAGGACTGATATGAGTGGAAGAAATAAGTCCTTGAAATTTGAAACTCAGCCGAAATTAGGAATTTTGGTAAATTTATTGTAACATTGGAATGGCTAAGATCACTGTCTGTAGGGATATATATATATATATATATATATATATATATATATAGTGTGATACCTGGGGTATAAATGTTGCAGAGAAAGCTGCTGCCATCATCTTCAGTTTAAGTGGTGCAAAATGCGCTGCCAAGCACTGTGGAAATGGAGGCAGCAGGTTTCTCCAAAACATATGCACCTGACTACCAAACTTAATGGCACCACATCTTAGAAGGTCTTAATATTGATACACACTGTCATGACACCCTCAGATCTCATAACGGGTAGCAAATTTTTCCAAAAAATTGGTAAATTGTTACTGCAGTACATGACATCATTCCAGAAGAATCACTCCTACAAAAGCCTCATCTCTCAAGAATGGTACCTTGTTCATTAGTGACTGGTTGCTGTAACTGAGTTTCTTATGATTTTTATCCCTTTCTTCACATGTTGGTTAAAGGAGTCCACAACTGTTTCCTGCTGCATACCTCCCATCCTGCCTTTTATATACATTCTGCTATATCTCACTTTGTGCTACATGTCTGTAGCAATTGATGTAACACTGTAAAATAATTGAATAACAAACATGTTCTTTGTTCTGAATGTGTGATGCAGAAAATTTATTTTACTTTTCTTGCAGGATGGTATGGAGTGGGTCTGTAAAAACATCAAGAAGAAGTAGTTAATGTCTTCAATTGGACCAGCACAGGAATGTGTGGTGGAAAAACATGTTGTGTTAATGGTAATAAAATTTCACAACAGAACACCTAACTAAAATAGGAAGTAATGTGCATATCAAGGTGTTAAGGTTCAGGTTGTTAGACATTTGCTCCCTAGTGGATGTACAGAGGACTGAATTGTGATTTGCACAGTAGTTCATTTTACTTTGAGCTCAATTATGTTAAGGTTCCAATGTATGTAAGTGCATGTGGCGGTACATGTGTCACGATACATTGTCATGAACAGTTCAGCAGCACACTTGTGAATGTTACAAGTGAAATGTTTTAGTGGCTGCTGGTTTAAGTTGCAGTATCATTATCCCATCATGTGTAGGATACCATGATACACAGACGCCAATACTGAAACGGATATTGCTGTGTATGGCACTGATGTGCAAGTTGCCTCTTGTTTTGTTTCCAGGGAAGTCCTTTAACTAAATTAAATCCAGTTTAAAAACATTTTACTGCCATATCCTTTACTTATGCAATTTAGACAAAATTCTTGTGATACTGTGTTGAATTTTTGTTGGTACTTGAAGTGTGGGAGCATTTGTGCTAATCATGTAATTAAAGTTTTGGTAGATTAAATGCAGAAACTGAGGCTGAAATGTGCAAGAGAATAATCAGAATTTACATTCTCATTTCTAGTATCATGTAATGTGCGATTGATGCATCCTGTCTAATGACAGCTGGGTGCCATAAGGACAGTAGTTCTGATATGCTTGTTGACTGGGTCTCTTGTGCACGTCAGGGATGATAGTAGATGAATAAGGAGCATCAATGGATTGGTGACTTAAAAGAACAAACTGATATATTCAGAAAAGTCTGCTCATTGTTCGTTTTCTGCCCGGTTGATGAACCCGTGTGAGAAGCATGGATTGGGTGAACAGAGTGTATCTGTTTTTGTGATCATTAATTTGCAAGATATATACCAAGCATTTTTTTTATGTGTTTACATTTGATAATATCATTTGGGGACTCAAAGGCTTTTAATGAACTACGTACATAATACAACCTCTTGTACATCTTCTGTAATATGTTATATGTTGTGCACATGGTTCTACTGAGATGTTCTGCATGGTTATTTGTGTGTTCTAATCAAAAGTAGCCTACATTGATATTCTTCATTAAAATGCAAGGTGGAAATCCAGTTGTAAAACTGTAAGGGCAGGATAAATAGGTTTGACATTAATGTGTAAAATATTAAAAGTCAATTGACTTTGATAGCTGAAGATTTTCAGTAGACATATGCATTCATGGCTAATGATGAACATTTATGTATATGGCCTGCCTGTAACAGTGTCTGAAAAATCTGATGAAGTTTTAGACTATGTAAGTCATGTTCACATTATCAGTAGTGTCATGAAGCTGAACTCACAATACCATAAAATGAATGTGGTCACTGTTAGTTTATAGGTCATGCTTACAATGCAAAACAGTTACACTGCTGACTTGGGGGAGTATTCTCAATTCTGTTCAGACATTTTTGCAGTTTATTTATTAGAGCAATGCAGCTTTTTTTTGGCTATATAATTTAATTGCTGTAATCAGCAGTGTATTTGTTTGTGCTTTTGAAACTCAATAAAGCCATAGGCTTTGGGAATTTTCTGTTTATCAACATATCAGGAAAGACTTTTGCCTTATACAGTATGACTTGTTTCTTGTGAAGTCAAGGTAGTCATTCAGTTTCAGTTGGTAGTATGACTGAGGGTTTTTCGTGGTTTGTCACAGTCTCTTGAGACACCTGAATTGTGCCTTGAAGTAAGTCATGCTGATGTCTCTCCAGTCTTCTCCACTTAATTGTTTGCAGTTTCCATTGTATCTCATATTAAATAACATGGGCATTTGTTAGAGTGTTTATATAGATATTTAAACCATGAACTATGAGATATTTAATTGAGGATAATAGATGGAAAGTTTTAATGAAAGTATTTTAGAAAGAATTATCAGCATATTGGCATAGAATCTTTTATTTTATATTAATTTGTGGTACAGACATTTCTTAGTGCAGGCTTTTTAGTCTCTCATTTTCTGTAACAGAGACATGTTTTATTGGTTGCATTAATTTTTTTGCCCCATGTAGTCATGTTGGTAGTTGATACACTGATCTCAATGTTGGTGCATATTGCAATCTAGTCATCCGTCCATTGTACAACAACTTTATATGAGTGTATTTTTTGCACATGTGTGTGACTTGTTCACAATGAATTGGTTATGTACCAAAATTTTGCACTAACTTTGCTTGAAATGTGACTGTATTATGCTTGTTGAAGCAATACAGTAACAAGTCATATTTATGTGATTTAAACTAAATGCAAGTAAGTATTAAGTGCTGATGTTGTTGAATTAAGTGGCCCTAATCGGCTGGTGTACATCACTCTTTGTGAATGTGAGACCTGGTTGCAGATGGAGTGAACCCCCTTTTAAAGGATTTCTCTGGGGAACAGTAAATATTAGACTGAATTGAGGAAAATTTTAAGTGGAGGAAATTTTAATAATGAGAGTGCTGAGTTGAGATCATTGACATTGAACATAAAATTGAGGTTCCATTATATTGTGCTCTTGATGTGAATTCTGCTTCCATTGTGCTGGGTTTTCAAATAACTGGTCTGTGTGGTATCCCTAACATTAAGAGGAGACTGTGTTATGTTACAGGTTGCTTAGTTCTACTTCCCATACACATTCATATCCCCTCTCCCCCTCTCTCTCTCAGGGCTGGAGTGTAACATAGTTATGATTCTTTTTTAAGCTCATAGTGGAAGTATTGTAAATAGAAATTGTCTGGATGAAAGTTTCCTTTTACATCATTGGATCTCTGTCTATGAAAAATAACACCTCTCCAGCACTGTCTTGTGTTTTTCTTTGCAAGGTTTGTTGCAAGTCCACTGTGCTCCAAAAGCTTGTAGATGGTATTAGTTTTCCTACGCCATCATGTTGAAGTGAAATGCACATTGAGAATGGCTATTGCCACTTGCATAGAACGTGCAAGAGGACAAGTGCTTAGAACACTTGATCTGTTTATATTTTCAGTTTTATCTCCATAAGAGTACATTATTATTAACATGGGACAGACTGTATAATGTGTGGCTGATAGTGGTTAATGGGTTAGTTGGCTCTGCTAGGGTAGCTGTTTGATCTGAAAAATTTTGTGACTGTGTTTAGTTTATTTTTCATATCTTTTTGTTTCATTTAATTTAAGATGCATTGAAGGTGTATGTGTAGTTGTCAATGCTGAGGTGCCTCTAAATTCATGTGCAGAATGTGTGGACACATAAAACTGAAAACTGCAGTAGAATTTCCTCAATCCGACACTCACTGGAGCAGTGAGTTGCCAGATTATCAAATATTTAAGATTTTTTGACAGTACCTATACTGATCTAAGTTATTACAGGTAATTGTTTGTTACACCCCCTCAGAGGATGTGCCTTGTCAGTTGATTTCTTTTCATCACAAAAGCACTTCGATTTTTTACTTCTCATAGTTCAATCATGGCTTTTCCTTTTTAAAGCATTGGTGTGAACCATATAGACAACTTGTCCAATTGCACTAATTTTGGCTGTTTCAATGTTTGTCACTTGAAAAGGTCCTTTGTACTTTTCACATGATGCCATGAACTTGTGATTGGTTTCTCCATTTCTGTATATCCTAGACAGTTGACAGTCTAATGTGTGAAGCCATAATCTCTCTTCGGCTTTTGCCACTGTTAAGCCTCCCAATTACATAAAGTTCCCAAAGAATCATTAAAGTTACATGTTTTGTCTCTCCAGGAGAAATTTCTTTACACATATTTGTATCTTTTGAAGCCATTACGATAACTGGATGGGTTCTATTTAGCCCAAAATAAAGTCATGGAATCAGTACGCACACTGGAAATTATGGACGTCATAACTTCCAGTCTTGTAATTACTTTCTCAAGTGCCAAACTATTAGAAGTGCTAGATGTTCAGGTTTTGGATTAAAGGAATTCTACTGCATATGAATTCTTGTTTTCTTTTGTAAGTATTTGTGTCTGTGGAGCTGATATTTGTCTTTTGCATGTGTAAGTATAGCATGGTAAGTGTTGAAAGAGGTATTTTGTTAAAATATGTGGTTAATTTAAGTGCCTGTGGTTTAGGAACTGAGGCTGTGCTGTGATTGTATGTACAAGTCTTCAATTAGTGTGCTGAGGCTTTGTATCAGGTATGAACCTGTATTGGTCATGCATTTCAGTGTTCAAGTTGTGCATGCTTGTGCTCTGGGTAGCTGCCTGTTAAAATTTGTAATTTTTAATACTAATATAATTACCCCCAAATTGAAATTTGACAACAACCCTTTATTACCAGATGATTTAAGATTCCCTACTACCAGACATTGAAGGTAGCCATCCACCTTCCCATAATTCAGAGTTGCCACCTTTCATGCATCCCACCTACATAATCAAAGTGCAACATCAGCTTAATCACTATCGTGACAGACTTGGATCTCATACCTCATCCCTGGTGATGGAGGTAGTCTGTTCCTCCAAAACAGTGGTATCAACATGCAAGTCTACATGAAGTTCACAGTCTTAATGTAGAAAATGTTATTTTGTTCAAAAAATTTCCGTTTTCCTCATAAAGTTGTGATGCTATGTAGTCTTCCAGAAGTACAGACATGTAACAAGAAATTACTACCTTCATCTAGGTAAATGAGATAAGTTCCTGTTAAATGTCAGTACACTTCTACCAGACTACATGGGTTCACATTCTAGAAGACAGAAACTTCACATAGTCACCACTGTGGGAACCTCCAATGTAATACTTCCATAAGAACTTGTTGGGATGACAGTTATGTCAGGTGGTGTAACTACACCAACACTAGTCTGACTTTGTCTTCATCTTGAGGGTTCTGATGTCTCAGACCTATAATGTTGTTTATTGTCAAAGCAGTACCCTTATTTTACTGATGTCTAGTCATTGTGATTTGGGCTGTATGTTTGTAATTTGTTGAGACTCTTAAGAAGGCAGTGAAATAGATGATGAGTCTGCAGTAGTACAAATATTACATGTCCTGGAAATGTAATGCACTCATTTCCCTAGAACCATGGTTTTAAAGTTGATGAATATTATATTGTCTTGATTTTTGGAAACTTACTGGACAGTGTTTTGTGTAAAGCATCTCTTGACTACAAAATTTTCTAATGGTGAGTAATATGTGTACAGAAGTACACAAATTAACATTGCTGGTGTTTGTGTTGATTTGCTGATGGTGACAGAGAGGAGTTTTTGTGATTAAAAATGAATCATTATGGAGCTGTGATAGGATGACCAGATATACCAAAATTTCGACAGGTGGTTGGTTGAAATCCTTGTTAGGTTTTTTCTTTGCTGCTTTTTGAAGGGGTGTTTTATAACATGACATTCCTGCTCTGTCATACAATAACTGTTTATTTCTGTTGGGAGAGTAATTTATTTAGCCATTACCCATTATGTGTGTGAAAGAAAGTATAGCATTTTACAGGTAGACTCACCCTGTCTTGAAGAGCTACCTCCTCTGTGTTGACAGTGCTGTAAAATAGTAGGAAAGGAACAACATGATATTCTGTATATAAATAAAGCACCAATTTTGTGCTCTAATGCCTTTATATGCTGTACCATTGCAATGTACTGTGTTATGTGAATGTAAATCTAAATACAAGGGTGTACCTAACAGTTCCTCAGTTGAATCAATAATTAAATATATATGCTAACTTTTTATATTGGTTGTTCAGTTTTTATGTTCAGAAAAACACAACTGATAAGAACGTAGTAAATTCTCTATATTTCTATTGGTTGTTGTCCCCATCAGAGTAATTCTGTTCAGGATCTCTGCAGTGGGTTTAGCTGTCACTGCTGGATGGTTACAAAAAGGTGGAGAGGTGTAGTTGTCTCTGTCCATATAAGGCATACAGAGGGGGTAGGTATGTAGCTCTGTTCATTTTTAACCTTGTCACTAGATGGAGTGAATGGTCACATTTATTCCCTGGGAAAGAACCCCAGTACCTGTGGAATAGGTGGCTAGGTGGGCCTCGGAGGTGATGTGGACATTTTTGAGAAGGAGAAATGTGTCTTGCCCCTTCTGGGATTTGAACCCTGGATTGTTCAGCCTATAGAACAGTGCAGGCTCGCTTGACTCATAATTAATGGGCAACATTTTGCTTGTGACACAGTGTTATGTTGCCCATGGCGACATTTGGAATGAAAAAATGTCTGTAACCCTTTCCTTGGCTCAGTTGAGGTAGAACACCAAAGCAATCTTGAATACTTGTGAGCTGTTTGTTTATGGAAATGTATCATACATTGCTCATTCAGTTTGTAAAAATGTGCTAAAATAGCAATGCCCTAACCTACGTTGTGAATTGCATTTTTTATAAATTGTTTCTTTTATTATCAGTATATTTTTGTTGCACATGATGTACAGAGAAATTTACAGGTAAAATTATACACATAATAACATACATATTTATTTATTCTTTATTCTTTGTACTGAATTTCATGTTGCCTGCATGCAAACCAAATATGTCCAAAGTTGCTGGCACCACATAAAAGTCTGAGCATGCCTAACATAGTGGCTAGACTGAGTACTGCTGAAAATGACTTCTAGAAATTGCATGTAGGATGGTTTGTAACTGTCTCTGAGTATCAGAGACACACAGGAAAATATGTCCTTGTAGCTGTGATTTCATTGAGAAATATGAAGTAAACACAAAGTGCCAGATCAGGCCTGTAAGGAGGGTAGGCACCCAAGTCATGTTTTCAGTGACCAGAATTTTCCACTGCTTCGTTCATCAGTGAGCAGTTGAGGCACACACTTCACTGAGATCTGCTATTTATTCAGGTTTTCCCTTAGAATTTACTGGCATATTCTGTAAAAGGGGACTCAGCTGCTAGAAATCTGTGCAATGATACTTCTGCAGTCTTTGTTGAAGATTTTGTGAACTTTCTTCGATATTTTTGTTTTATTTTCACTCTGTGGAGGGATGATGTGAAAGCTGAACATCTTGAACTAAGGTTTTCCCATATTTCAATTCAAAGGCACTAAAAAAGGCTGTGCTCTCCCCATGGTGTCGTCACTGAAACCTGTTGTGAGCATTAATAATGTTCTGGTGCAGTTTTCTGTAGTTTGAGTGGAAACATAACAGTTGCTTTAATAAATAAATTAATAGTAAACAGTCTATGCACAACTTTAATTAATTATCAGGTTAAATAATTAACAGTGACATGTTTCGGCTTTTAAAAAAGCCATCTTCAGGCTGATTGCTTATCAAGGAAGGAACATTGTTTATGGGCAGTGTAAGTAAGTGTAATTTCAAAGCTTGGTAGCCTACATCAAAACACCTCCACATGGCTGTCAACATATTATATAGTATTTAATCAATTTTAAAGTTCATTCTGCTAACAGATTTTATTACAACTTCAAATCTTATTTTCATATAATACGCCTTATAATTTTATGTAAAACAAGATCTCGTTCAATATTTATGGCATTGTAGCATATATATTCCTTCCTTGATATGCAGTGAGCCTGAAAATGGCTTTTTAATAAGCTGAAACATGTCATTTAATTATTTAAACTGATAATTAATTAAAGTTGTGTGTAGACTCTGTTTACAGTTGTTTTATTTATTAATGTTTTACAATAGGGATGCTTTGTTCTTTCAAATTAACACTTTACATGCACAATAATAAACACCCACTGAGAAGCACTCTGGAGAGTATGACTGTAAAATTCAATATACTGACTCAGAAGATGGTGATACTGCAGAACCTAATGTCAGAAAGCTGTTCTATTTGCCTTTCTTTGCCCTAGTGTTGAGTTCTGAAACTTCTGGGTACAGCTTTGTTTGTGAACGAAGGTAGGGGGATTTGAGTGTAAGCTAACAAATATTGCATTATTGTATTGCCTTTTTTTATGCTGATGATAATATGTGTATCAGAATTGAAGGCATTGATGGTATGTTTTTATGTTTTAATTATGTGTGGTGAGGTTTATGTAGTACACAAGGACTTAGAATGGGACTGTTGTTGAATGCTGGGAATGGGCTGAAGTAGTGTTGCCAACTATTTAGGTTTCTTGGGGACATTAGTTATTAATGTTTAAAAGGAGAATTTTTGGACACCTTCTGCATAACAACAACTTATAGATCTTAAATGATGGTACTGTACCAATGTGTATACTTGGTTTTATTTGTGGTACCATTATATCATTTTTAATACATGCCTCATAATGACTACACTTTTTCAGACATATTGTCATTTATTTTCACCAGTTTGATAACTCAGTTACCACACTGGATGGTAATAAGTGCTTATTAACTACAAATCTTATGTATAATTTTTTTAAGTTATTTACTTGAGTCTGGTAGAATGTTTAATGTGAAAGTTTTTGTGTTAAAGCTGAACGTTCCTGCAGAAGAGGTACAACCTGTTGGAACTGTGTGACTTGTTACTTTTCCTTAAACTTGCAACTTTTTCACTGTCTGGTTGCAGTTACTTATGCAAACTTCATAAATTTTAAAAACTAAATTGTAGCCATGCATAATTCATTTCTCACATAACTGAAAATGACATTCAGTCCAGAGGTATCATCCCAGACCTGAATGGGTGGCAACATTGTTACCACTGTTTATGACACTGATATTCTGTAACAATTATAGGTTTGGTCCATTATGTAGTATATTGCTTCTCCTTATGAAACTTGCATGTTTAATAACATAGTGATGAATTGCTACTCTTGTTAATGGAAACTCAATATCATGCATTTTCGTATTGTTTACTGCACTATATGCATACCTAGTATTGGTCTAAGAGTGCCTCAGTAATACACACATGTTAAAAAATAAAAAAGTTGGAATTTAATATTTTATTTAATTTTTGTATCTTACTTATGACACTTTTTTAAATTTTTATTTATTATTATGTATGTATGTGCATAATTTGTAATAGTATACATTGGTGATGAATTAAAATAATTTTGTCAAAATTTATCCATGTCTTCTGTATTATAAAAATATTTGCCATTTATTGTTTCACATAGGCTATCATGGCTGTAATGACTTGTAGCCTGTGTTGACATTTGCAAGACCAACATTTTGCTTTGGGGTGCAGCAGTGGGTTTGTATAGAGTGAGTGTGTTATAGCAATGGAAGGTAGTTTGAGACTGGGGGGACTACACGACCAACAGGAGAGTGTGTTTAGTTTAAAGAGAAGTTGATCACAGAAGGTAGATAACATTGCTTGACAACAGTTATTTACCTTTCCAGTCCTCACTGGATTGAGTTTTGGTTTATTTAACAATGCTTGCAAATACCAGTCCCTCTGCTCAGTTACACACCATGCCATGAAGACCTATTGGAGATTAGAGGTACAGATCCTGTCATTCTTAACCTTGGCATTAGGCTGAGATGCGTTGTTGGTTCCATGCTTCAAAGGAAGTACAGTGCCCATGGGTTAGGAGGCTGGGTGGGCCCCAGAACTGGTCTGGAAAATGTGGAGAGACACCAATCCCATGCTGTGCTATAAAACAAACAACAGTTTCCCATTCCAGCCCATAGCCTATTCACTACAATGTGTCATTTCCATTTTGTCTTGGGGTGTTTATTTGGGGATGTTATTTTACCCATGGGTCCAAATGAATTCATAAGAATAAGGTGTGAAAAATTACATGCATGAGATTTTTTTACATCCAGGCTTAAATCACTGAAAATGCATTTCATTTTTTTGCCAATGGAATATTGACATTTGAACTGCCACTGTAGTGTACATTGTTCATGATTAGACCATTTTTTGGTTATTCCATTTTTTTACATGCAAAAAGGTGGATCAGTGTCAGTAAAGTGACATGGAATTTACATTGTAAAGATCTCTTACAAGTATGTGTTATCTATTTCAGCAATTGGGGTGGTTGGAACTATGTTTTCAAGACTACATAAATCAGTAAGTAGGATTCTTGTTTTTCTAATGACAGAACAGGAAGAAAAAGAATGCATACTGTTTGGAGTGTATGTACTGACACATCTGTTAGCAAAAGCAGATATTTTGTGAAGCTTTAAGACTTCAGGATATTGTCCCATGTCAACTGGTACGTTGTTGCCAACATTTCGGAGGAGCGTAATGCCTCCATCTTCAGGGTGAAGCTGTAAGTGGCTGTGCATATTTTATCACCAGACTGCATGACAGCACTGATATAAAAAGAGCAAATAAATTCTTTAGAAGTTAGGAAGGATTTAAGTATCTAAAAATGAGACTGAGAAATGAAATTTACATTTACATTGAAATTAAATGTAGTTTGATTTTCAGAATTACTTGCTGCATTTGAGTTCAGAATTTTTATTTTCCCCTTGCCTGTCTGTGTATTTTGTTTATTTAAGCCAATTCCTTTACAAGCCCATAGGGTTCTAGGAGGTTGAGGCTCCCACTTTTTAGATAGTTGGCTTATGAACGTGGTAAAGGTTGTCAGCCCTGTGCACTGGCTGCCTTGTCACCCCAAGTTGACCCTAGGGCCACTGTGCAGCCAGAAGGATTATGTCAATGAAAAATTCCAGTGACAGTATCGGGAATTAAGCCCACGACCTTCCAGCTTGTAGTGCAGTGCCTCAATCAACTGTGCCACCAAGTGCCCCTTTGTTTGCTTAGGATTTGTTTAGAAACACATTTACTCTGAATATATGTATGTCATAATAAATGCTAGGATGATACAGTGAATAATGAATTGGGAAAGTACTTGGAAGGAAGCAGTGTGGCTGGCTTAATTTGAGGTACTTCCCCAGAATTTGTTTGTAGGGGCTGGGGAAAAAACCAGAAAGACCTGAGGTTAGCTTTTTTTTCCAGTAGGCCTGTTGACCCCATGATCCCCTGAGTATGAACATGACTTGTCAACTACTGGACCTCAACAACCTCCTCTTCAAAAACCTAAAGATTAAAATATACAAAATTGTAATTTTATGCATTCATTGGTATGGATGTGAAACATGGTCTCTCACCTTAAGGGACAAACACAGAGAGTATCTTATAGCATTGCATGTTACCATGTATCTCTTTGTTCAGTCACAAAAATCAAAACCAACAAAATATGCTGTTTATATGGAGAAAACCCTAACTATCTGTAATCAGTCATATACAGTTTTGACCCAACTGCACCATAATCATTCCTCTTGGGCTATTTTCAGGCATATTAGTGTCGAGCTTCAGCGATCATGAACTTTGTTTATAACCAGTTATTCCACTCAAGACAGTGAGTGTCAGAATTAGTGTCCTGGTAATTAGTAAGAGAACTTTAAAATGAGTTACATGAGTTAATGCATTGGTTGCGCCAACTTCCAGATTTTGAGGGTGAATTTAATTCCGTAGGTTGTGCTTTCAAGATAATAATGAAAATATATTCAGTATCTAGGCGTGAAAGCTTGAAACAGGTAATTGGCTAAACTGTGTACTGATCTTTGCAGTTCACACTTCTGAGAAATATGAGAAAATTTGTGTGTCGGACTGAATGTTATGGGAGAGTGCCCAGTGCTTCCACTTCTTATTTGTGAGATGCTGAATTCAAATCTTCTTCTACCGGCAGGCTGTATTGACCGATGTTTACTTTGTTTTTCTTACTCTCTCCAGCAAATGTGAGGATATTACTTCAGATTTGGTCACAACTGCTTGCTTATCCTTCTCAGTTCATTATTCACAATATTCCTTCCATTTGCTGCTGTGCATTCTGAGGTGTGGACAAGATCATTCAATAGACCACAGGTAATTAGATGAATAAATAAATAATAAATAAGTAGTTGCAATAATAGTTTGCTGTGTAGAGGATTACATGGGAACTCCCATCTTCAGATGCATCTTTTCAGGTAGTGTCAGGAAACATTTCATATGTGCATGATGCCATAATAGAATATTAGAATGCAATTACATATATGATAATTTACAAATTTATATTGTATTACTGACATTTAATATGTTATAATGTTATGTAGAAATAAAATTGACAAAGTATGATACAAAAGGGTCAGGAAATGCTGTTCTACATGGACACACCAACTGTTACAGGTGTTCATTTCTGTAGGCAGTCATGGATCTAAACTGACATCTTCAGTTTGTACCTTAAACTTAATACCAATTGCAATTTTTTGTATACTTTTGTGCAAGTTACTATGTTAAGGTAGCTGCTTCCTTTTCACTCAGCAACAGAATATCACAATGCTTCCATTAGTAGTAAAAATTAATTTCCTTTAGCAAAATGTCAGAATGCCTTAGCACTAGTTTTGGTGATGACTGTTTACTCTAAGGAACTGACAATTAATTGCAATTGATGTGATGAAACACATGTTCGTGGAGTAACGGAAATAACATAAGTGTTATGCATAATTTCCATCACTTCCTTTTGCATCCATGCATTTATAAAATGAAACTCCGTATTTTGTTAGATTTGTGCTTTATACTTCACTCATTCATATCTTCACCCTGATTCCAGGTCCTACACACAGCTCATCAATATTTACATCTTTGAAAGACGAAATTTCAGCACCATCTCTGGACCTAACAATGACAGTTTTCCATCTTTACCTTATCAGTCAATTTAAATGCCCTCTTCAGAGTGTTACATACAGCAGGTGGACATTTAATTCTGTAGTGCACTAAGTGAAGAAAATGTTTAGTTGAGGGTTGTTTGACCGTGCATCATCCTCATGAAATAACTTGAAATGCCAACTTTATGCAACAAGGTAATTTTATTAATGTATTCTTAGCTCAACATGTTT
>Ga0123353_10004541_pt1 | contig 17891 bp, 6 predicted proteins | sample TergutLab28metaG_3_FD_92763 | JGI IMG/M metagenome (GOLD analysis project Ga0123353, IMG submission 92763) | Labiotermes labralis P3 segment gut microbial communities from Petit-Saut dam, French Guiana - Lab288 P3 | ecosystem: Host-associated > Arthropoda: Insects > Digestive system > Gut ... | reverse complement strand
TGATCGGCAGCTCGCCTTCCACGCCCGATTCGCCCACCAGGTAGGCCAGGTTCGGCAGCAGTTGCAGCAGCGTATCCACGGGCTTGGCCGCCAGGGTATCCAGCAGGAACAGGATGGGATCCACAATCGCCTGGATCATCCCGGGGCCGTCCTTGGCCTTGAAGGCCGCGTAGTCCGCCAGGCCCGCGTAGCCCGCCCCGTCGCCCTCGATGAACTTCGGCACGTCCGCGCCGAGCCCTAACAGCAGCGGCAGCAGGGCGGTGCGGTAGCCGTCGCCGCCGAAGAGCTTGATGAAGCCCTTGTTGCTGTTGATGCTCGGATCCTTGATGAGCACCAGGTCGCCCTCGGCCAGCAGCACGCGCAGCAGGGGTTCCATGGGGGCCAGCAGGGCGTACAGCGCGCTCTTGAAGCTCGCCTCCCCGGTGATTGCCGGCACCGGCGTGGCTTTGTAGTTTTCGAAGGGCAGGAACATGGCGTCCAGGTCGAGATCGCCGTAGGTCCCGGTCTCCTCGTCGTAGATCACGGCGGCCTTCTTGATGATGTCGCTGAGCGACATCCCGTCGATGGGCAATATGGCGTCCATCTGGGCCTTCAGGCCCAGCACCGTGTCAACAACCACGTCGAAGTTTTGCTGCGTCCACAGGCCGGTGCCCAGGATGCTCCTGACAGAGCCGTCGATGCTATCCGTCAGGGCGATGCCGGTGGTGTTCAGCGCGCCCTCCAGCCAGCCCTCAAGGTCCGTTTGGAGTCCCGAGCCGTAGATCACGTTCTTCCATGCCCAGTTGAGCACGGCGTCAGCGTTCTTCGTGATGAATTGCGCCTGCTCCCCGGTCAGCCAGCCCAGGACGACGTCCGCTTCCTCGACCTTCGACGGCGCCTGTTCGTAGTCGATCAAACCGGGGCCGGCGCGCACCCTGCCGTCGGTGTTGAGCAGCATCACCAGGGCCCGCAGGGTTTCGTCCTCGAGACCCTCCAGGACACCGCTGAGGACCAGCAGCTGGATGACCAGCTGGGCCTTGTTGACGTCCACGAAGGCCGCGCCGTCGTCCACGCCAAGGGCCGCGAAGACCTCCCAGAGGTCGCCGGGGGCCTGGCTCAGGCCGGCGAACTGCGTGATGGCGGGCACCACCAGGTCCGCCAGGGTGAACGCAAAGGGCAGCTCGCTGAGCAGCTTGCCCAGCTCCTCCGCCAGCAGGTTATCCAGGTAGCCGCCCAGGTCGCTCACCTCGAAGCCCACCAGGTCGTCCACGAAGCCCGCCGGCAGGTAGCCCAGGATCACGTTGAGCGGGTGCAGGATGTTGGCCACCGCCTGCGACAGCAGCGACGTGCCGTCCTCGCCCGCCCCAAGGAAGTACCCCGCGTTGGGCAGGACCGCCAGCAGCGTGTTCACCGGGTCGCCGGCCACCTGGTCCAGCAGGTACAGCAGCGGCGCCAGCATCGCGTTCAGGCGGCCAGCGTCGTTCAGCGCCAGGAATTCGTCGTAGTCCAGAAGGCCCGCGTAGCCCGCGCCGTCGCCCTCGATGAAGCCCGGCACGTTCGCGCCCAGCCCCAGCAGCAGCGGCAGCAGGCCCGTGCGGTACCCGTCGTAGCCGTCCACGACCAGGAACCCGTCGCCGCCGTTCACCGTGGCGTCCACGATGAACAGCAGGTTCCCGTCGGCCAGGAACACGTTCAGCAGCGGCATGAACGGCGCCAGCATCGCCGAGAGCTTCCCGATGAAGTTCGCCTGCGTGACCGTCACATAGCCGGCGCCACCGGCGTCGTGGGCCTCCAGCAGGGCGAACATCCCGTCGATGTCGACCGCGCGGCCGTCCGCCGTCACCACCTTCTCCAGCAGCACCGGCAGCCCCAGCCCAGGCAGCACCTCAATGGCGGTGATTCTGTCTTTCAGCCCCGCCGCCAGGCCCACCAGAAGGTCGAAATTCTCCTGCGTGTACAGGAAGCCGCCCAGCGCGCTGTCCACCGTCTCCCGCAGGCTGTCGCCCAGCGTGATACTGAACCGCGTGCCCAGCAATTTATCCAGTTCGCCTTGCAGGTAGGCCTTCAGCGGCTGCTCCAGAGCCGCGTTCTCGTAGTTGATCAGCTCCGCCCAGGCCCAGTCCAGGATCTTATCCACGTTGTCCAGCAGGAACTGCATCTGCACTTCGCTCAGCCAGTCCAGCGCCGGAACCTGCGCCTCCCCGGGCGCGCGGCTGTAATCGATGGGGCCCGCGCCAGCCGCTTTCTCTCGGCCAGCGATGTTTAAGAGGTTTACGAGGCCACGGAAGCCACTGCCCTCAATCATCCCGAACGCGCCCGTGATATCCAGCAGCTTCACCAGCAGGCCGGCCAGGTTCACATCCACGTAGCGCGCCTGGTTGCAGTGCAGCGCGCAGTGCAGGTCGCAGATATCCGCGCTGTGTTCCGCGCAGTCCTCCGCAACCACGTGGAGCTTGCTGCCGTCCCTGCCCAGGGAATCCAGGTAAGCGTAGAACGGGTCCGCCGGGCCCTCGGGCATCAATGTGCTGAGCAGCTTGATGTCGCCGATGACCAGGTCCTCAATGCCAAAGGCGTTCGCGCCCAGCAGCTTGCCCAGTTCATCGTTGATCATCGCGCCCGCCCGCAGGCCGGTGATGGAATCCAGCAGGCCCTCCGTGCCCGGAATGTGCGCCGCCTCCAGCAGGATGCTGATGGGATGCACCAGGTTGGCTATGGCCTGGTTCAGCGGCGACGCGCCCTTGGCGTCGCTGGCGAAGTACCCCAGGTTGGGCAGCACTTGCAGCAGGGTGTGCACCGGGTTGCCGGCCAGGGCGTCCAGCAGCTCCAGAACCGGGGCCAGCACCATGCGCAGCTGCGCCTCTTCGCCGGCGGCCTTGAAGGCGCTGTAGGGCGTGACCGAGGAGACGAAGCCCGGAACACCCGCGCCCAGCCCCAACAGGATGGGCAGCAGGCCGGTTTCGTAGCCATTGTAGCCGTACACCCGCAGGAAGGCCCGGTCCGTGGCGCTCACGCCGTCATCGGTGGGCAGGGTGATGCGCGCCGCCTCGTAGGCCGCCAGCGCCTCGTCCTCGATGTCATTGTCGACCACGGCCTGTTCCGCCGCCTCGAGGGCATCCTCCTCGGTATCCCCCGGGTTGGCCTCCAGGTACCCCTCTATAAAGGTTTTTATATAGCTCTCGATATAGCCCTCGATGAACTGGTCCTGATCTACCCGGATGAGCAGCGCGTTGTTTTCCGACAGGAGCACGCGCAGCAGCGGCATCAGGGGGCTGAGCAGCCCGACAAGCTTATCGATGAAGGAATCTTTGTCCGTCACGTCCGCCAGCGCGGCCTCCGGGTTCGCCCTGTAGGCCACCATGAAGGCCTCCATGGGGGCCAGCAATGCGTTCAGGTCGAGGGGGATAAACTCCGTGGGCCTATCCTCGTCGTATATCCAGAGGAGCTGGGACAGGACGTCGATCAGCTGCATGGGTTCGTTGCCCAGCAAATCGATGGCGGGTATCTCGAAGGCCAGCATGTCCTTCACGCTTAGAACCATCTCCACCAGCACCGGGATATTGTCCCTGGTGTAGGCGCTGGTGCCGATGAAGCTATCGATGGTATCCTCCAGGCTGCTGCCCAGCGTGATGCTCAGGCTATCGCCCAGCCGGTCGTCCAGCAGGCCTTGCAGGTATGCCCGCACCGCCGGCTCCTGGTTGATCAACGCCTCCCAGGCCCAGCGCAGCACCGCGTCGGCATTGTCCACCAGGAACTGCGCGTGGGCCGGTTTAAACCAGCCGCCCGGCGGATATGCCCCAGGCGCCGCCTGGTCCGCGCCCTTGCTATAGTCGACGGGCAGCGGGCCGGGGAACTTCTCGTACTGGATGAGCCTGGTCAGGCCAGAGAAGCCCTCCTCCTCGATCAGCGCCAGCAGGCCCAGCGAATCCAGCAGGGCGAACAGCACCGCGGCTTTGTCGCCAATGAAGACGTTGTCGACCACCTCGCCCTGCAGGAACTTCCAGAGCTCCAGCCTGACCGGCTGGCCGAGCAGCTCGAAGTCCTCGGGAATCAGGCCGGCGACCAGGGCGTCCGCGTCCACCTTGAGGTTCGGGTCCAGGGTGACCCCGGGCGTGATGTCGCCGATGAGGTCCTCCAGGTCGAGCCCGACGATGGGACGGATGGTATCCACCAGGACATACAGCGGGTTGAGCAGGATATCCAGGCACTGCTGCAGCGGCGAAGGCTCCCCGTTGCTTTCGGTCATGAAGTAGACCAGGCTCGGCAGCAGGGCAAGAAGGCCGTCAATCGGCTTTTCCAGAAGCTTGTAGTAGATGTCGTTGATGGGATCCAGCAGGGCGTGCAGCTTTTGCTCGGGCGTTCCGCTCCAGGTCTTCGTCAGCGGGCCCAGGCCCAGCGGGACCGTGAAGGCCTCAAGCAGGGGCTTGATGACCTGCGCGAAGCCGTTCTGTCCTTGCAGCGCCGTAAGCAGGCTCCTGTCGCCGCCGATGTTGACCAGCTCCAGGTTGGAGCCGCCCAGCAGGATATCCAGCACCGGCACCAGCGGCGCGAGGAAGATCACCATCTGGTTCACAAGCTCGGAGATGGTGTCCACCGGGTTATTCGGGTCGACCACATAGTCTCTTATGTCGTCCAGCACCTGGGTGATGTTCATGCGCGTGCCGCCGACGATGGCCTGGGTTCTCAGCAGGGCGCTGTACTGCTCCAAGACCGGCGCGATGGACTCGTTCGCCAGCAGGCCCTGTATCTGATCCACGATGGACTTATACAGGTTGCCGTCGGCGCCCATGTTCTCGAAGAGGTCGATGATCCCCTGGGCGAAGGTGAACGGGGAATCGGGGAACGCCACCGCCCACAGCGTGTTGAGCACGGTGTCCGCGTTCTGGACGATAAAGTCGCCGTCCAGTTTGGCTTTGGCCTTGCCCGCGTCGCCGCCGAGGTCCGCCCACCACTCGGGGAACGGGTCGTACCCGTGGTCGTCCGGGGGCTCCAGATGCAGCGGCGTGGGCGGGTAGGCCTGTGGCAGCACCAGCTCCGCCACGGCCGCGATGGCCTCGCGCACGTCGCCGCCCGGCTGTTCCTCCGTGTGCTTCAGGTTCAGCGGGATCAGCCCGGCGCCCAGCAGGTAACCAAGGAAGGCCTGCATTACGTCGGCCTTGTTGGCCCTGATATAGAACCGCGCGTTGCCGGTGTTCCGTTTGCTGTCGGTGAGCGACAGAAGCTGTCCGTAGGTGGCGATGCGCCCGGCATTGAAGGCGGGCAGGTCGAAATCGGCGGAGCCCAGCAGGTCGAACACCAAGGCCAGCAGCCCGTCGATGGTCAGGTAATCCAGGATTTCGTCGCCCAGGCCGTCGAGGATCATTTCGCTGACGTCCAGGGGGGGCGAGATCCAGTCTTCGATTTTTGCGAACGTGCTCAGCTTGATCCCCAGGCCCATGTCCGCGTCCGCCCAGTAGCCCAGCTCGATCTTGATTTCCTTCAGCAGGTCCTCGACCCGGTCCAGCGAAAACGCGTAGGCCAGGTTGGGCAGCAGCTTGAGTATCTCCGAGACGGGCTGCGCCTTCACCCTATCCAGGAAGACCAGCACCGGGTCGAAGATGGCGCGCACCAGGCCGTTGGCGCCCTTGGCGCTTGTGATGCCTTTCAGCTGGGCCATGGTTTTGATGGAGCTGGTGTCCTCGCCCAGAAGGGCCTCCAGAATGGGGGTGAGCAGCTTGGCGTAGCCGGGATAACCCCTCACCCGCAGCTCCAGGTCCACGGGCCTGTCGTTGTACCAGAAAAAGCCCAGGTAGGCGTCCGCATACGCGGCCTTGTTGCGCCGCAGGCCCCCGGCATCCCCGCCGGGGCGCAGGTCCCTGCCCAGCAGCAGCGCGCCCAGCAACGGGTATATGCCCTCGAATATTTCGCCCAGGGCGTCCATGAACCTCTCCGGGTCGCCGTTGATGTCCCAGCGCAGGTCCAGCTTGCCGTCTTTGTCGAACAGGCCGGGGGAGGCCTCCGGCGTCCAGGCGCCGGAGGGGTACAGGGCCTTGTTGTTGCGGCCGTTGTTGTCGTACCTGGCCCAGCCGCTGCCGCCGTTGGCCTGCGTCAGCTTCGCCTTGGCATAGGGGAAGGCGTTGGTCATGGATTTGCCCAGCAGGTTGGGGTAGAGCTTGATCTGGCCGATGCTGTCCTTGGTGTTGAGCAGGTCGTAAAGGTGCAGCACCCTGACCCGCAGCTCGATCCCCACATCCACGCTGTCGAGCATCTCGTCGAGCATTTCGCTGAGCATGCTTTCCACCTCGCCCAGCAGCATGGGGTACAGCAGGCCGAGGATGGAGTTGACGACGTCGTCGTTGAACAGGAAGTTGGCCATCGCGCCGTCGACGACGTTGCTGACGTTGATGTCCTCCCCCTCGGCAATGCCCAGGGTCTCAAGGTCGAAGATGCTGGAAAGCTGGGGGACGACCTCGACCAGGGGGCTGAGATCCCCCATTGTGCCCAGCATGTAGTCCAGCTTGCTGATGAGCAGGTTGAGCGCCTTGTCGTCCTTCGCCGCGTCCGTGGAGGCCGTGGGGTAGGCCGGATAATTCCATTCCGGGTTGTGGGTGTAGGGCCCCGGGAGGTCCCAGGCGGTCCAGTAGGCGCTCTGCCTGCCCGCGGTGACGCCCACGTCGGCGTAGCGGTGCCCCGGGAGAATGTCCTCGCCGGGCCTCGCGTCGCGCGCGGGGGGCGCCAGGGGCGTGCCGTTGCCGAAGTACAGGTCCGGGCGCGCTATGAAATCGTTGTAGGCGCTGAGCACCGCGCCGATGAGGAACAGGTAGTCGTCCCTGGTTTTCTGCGCGGAGTAGTCGTTGTCCTGGTTGCCCAGCAGGTGCAGCTTGCCCCTGGCCTCCAGCAGGCCGTAGATATTCCGCAGCGGGTTGGTGTTCGGGGCCACCGAAGCGAAGCGGTCGATGGCCTTCTTGATTTTCGCGAAGGTGCTCCACTCCAGCACCCTGATCATATCCCCCGAACCGGCGGGGTACTCCCTGGTGATGCTGATGGAGTTGACCTCCTGCTCGCGCAGGATAATCTGCATGGCGTCCCACACCTGCTGCGTGAGTTCCGCGGCCAGGAATCCGTACATCCTGTCGATCACATAGTCGATGATGTACTCGAAGTCGCCGCCGAAGACGGGGCACGCGCCGCCGTAGATTTCGCTGAACAGGTCGGGGGCCAGCGCCCCCTGCGCCGCGGCCTTCATGGCCTGGTAATCCGTCTTGTTCGGCTCGGCGCCCCAATATTTCGGCTTGGGCGCGCCGGGATGCGCGGCGTTGCTCAGCAGGAGGTCCATGAGCTCTTCGCCGCTCCTGCCGCTGAGGTCCGCGGCGAACAGCGGGATAAAGTAGTCGCGGTAGCTGTACCAGTAATCCTCGCTCCAGAAGTGGTCCGAACGGTACTCCCGCTCCGTTTTCAGTTCCGCGTTGCGGTTGGCCAGCTCTATCTCCAGGTTGCGGCCGTTAAAGCTGTGGAAGATCTCGGGCACCAGGTAGCCATAGATGCCGCCGTCGTAGGTGCGCATCACGGTCAGGAAGCCCAGGAAGCCGTCGGCCGTTTCGATGTAGGTTTGCAGCTGCTGGTTGTTGATGGTGTAGTCGCTGTCGCCAAACACGCCGCCGGGGTCATCCGGGTTGTCCGTGGGCGGCCGGCCGGGATCCGTGTTGGGGTTCACCCCCTCGTGGATGATGCCCTCCTGGCCGGTGTAGTCCAGGAACTCCAGCACCCAGTCGCGTATGACGTACAGCTTCCACAGGCGGATGATCCGGTCCAGGTTGTACAGCCAGGCGCTCTGGGCGGCGGTGTTGATGGTCCAGCCGTAATTGGTCTGGCAATAGTTTTGCAGCCTGCCCCAGAGGGCGACGTTGTCGGGCCTTGCGCTGGACTCGATGTTCACCAGGATGTCGTGCTTGGCCTTGGCTTCCCTATAGAGGATCTCCAATTCCTCCAGGGTCATTCCGGCGTACAGGCCGTCGATGGAGGGCTGCCAGTTGGTGTTCTCCTGGGCGTTGAACGTGCTGTAGGGCGTATCGACCAGCTTGCCGGGGAAGGACACGTAATGGTAGTACTTCGCGTTTTCCTCCGCCAGGCGCACCAGCATCTCCAGCTCAATGCGCTCACGGAACGCGGCGCCCTGGTCGGTGTTCATCAGGCCGAACCACTCCAGCACGGGCCGGTTGTCGGCATGGGAAAGCGCCCTGTCCGTGGTGTTGCCCACCACAGTGGGGAAAAACGAAGCCTGGAGGGCGAACAGCGCGTCGTCATAGGTCTGGCGCATGTTGTACAGGGTCGCGTAATCCAGCGCGTTCCAGTCCGTAATGGCCGGGGTCGCGTCGCGCCACTGCCGGAGGGTCTTGACGTCCAGGTACGCGACCTTTTCGCTTTCGGCGACCTTGGGGTTGATGACGGCCCGGCCCTCGATCAGGTCCGGGGGGGATTCCAGCCTGTGCCAGAAGCCGCGGAACTGGTACGTGGGGGTTACGCAGCTTGCATTATATTGCCATGTGTTATTGTCGCCGCTGGTATAACCGACCTCGTGCATGTAATAAATCTCACGGGCGGTGATCAGCGACGCGCTGTTCGCGTTGCCATAGAATTGCAGGTTTTGGGGATCGCCTTTCTGGCTGGCGGGCGCGCCGTCCATGATCCCCTCCAGGGGGGAGCGCAGCACGGCGAAGCCGCCGGGGGACATCCTCCAGCCGCCCTGCCAGTTTCCGTCAATACCCACATAGTTGGAGTACCACTGCACGCGCGGTTCATCCAGAAGGTCGTAGGCATCACCGGTACCGAGCTGCTTTACGTTTGACGCAACCGCAAAATTCCCGGAAAAGTGATTCAGCGCGCTCAGGGGGTTATACCCTCCCAGGTTCGCGATAATCGTGTCGCGGATCTGCGGCGAGGTATAATTGCTCTGGTTTCGGGTCCTGTCGTTGGCGGCGTTGTTAATGCCGGACGATGTGCTTGGATTTCCTGTGTTTCTATACACCTTTTCCCGCTGGCTCCGGTCGCCGGTGAATCCGCTGATGGGGGTGTAGTCCAGCCTGGTGGTATACACCGCCTGCGCCGCTTCCACATACAGCTCCGCGGCGTCCCACACCTTCTGGCCCCCCAGGGAAACCACCCAGGAGCCGGTGCTCTTGTTTGTGTCGATGATATAGTCCTGGAAACCGTTCTTCCCGTTGGCAAAGTCACTGCCTCCTATGCCGATGAATCCGCCGCCGCCTGCACGGTCATCGTAGGCGCGGCCTCGCACGTTGTCGCGGATGGCCATGTCGCCGATGGCCGCCAACGCGCTTTGCAGCTGGCTGTACTCGAAGGCCGACGCCGGGACCGCCAGCAACGGCAAGCTTGACAGAACCAATACCACGCTCATGAGGACGCTGATGCCGCGGCGCACTTGCTTACTGACTGTTTTCATGTAAACACATCTCCCTGCATAAAATGTTGCCGGATTTGATATAAGCATTTGAAAAACTGCAACTGTAGCAAGCACGATAATATCGGCATGCTATCAGGTTAATCATACGCTACTCCGAGCCGTATGTCAACCTTTTTCGCAGCTGTTTTATCAGATATGTAGGAATAAATATATTTCATCTCCTGAAACTATTTATATTGCCTAAAATTTACCGGCAGCATGACCAATGGCCGCGCCGCGCCAAATTTCACCTTTACATCCCCATTGACTTGTGCTATACTAAAAAATGATCTTATTTTCTTTAGTTTCGATACTTCAAGGTTTTTTTAACGTTCACAGCGGATCAAAGTCTCAAATTCAGGCTCGTTTCCTTAAAGTTTTGTGTTTATGGGAGTCATGCATGGCGGACAAAGTGTTTGTTTCGGGCTGTTTCGATTTGCTGCACAGCGGGCACGTGACCTTCCTGAAAACGGCGGCGGCCTTCGGCGAACTCCATGTGGGCGTGGGGCGGGACGAATCCATCGCGCTGCAAAGGGGCAAGGGGCCGGCCAACCCAGAGGCGGAGAGGCTATACATGGTGCGCAGCGTGCGCTATGTGAAAGAGGCCTTTTTGTGCGGCGGCATGGGAACGATGGATTTCGTGGAGGACGTGGAACGCCTGCGCCCGGATGTTTTCGTGGTCAACGAGGACGGGCATGTCCCCGAAAAGGCGGCCCTCTGCGCCCGGCTGGGCATTGATTACCGGGTGCTGCCGCGCAAGCCGGAGCCCGGCCTGCCGGAGCGCTCCTCCACCGAGCTGCGCCACAGCGGCAGCGAGCTTCCCTACCGCGCGGAAATCTGCGGCGGCTGGCTCGACCAGCCGTTCATCAACCGCCAGCGCCCGGGCTGGGTGGTCTGCGCGCAATTGGCGGCGCACCCGGCCTTCGCGAGGATCCATGGCGGCCTGGCGACCTCCACCCGGGCCTTCCTGGCGCAGCTGAAAGCCGCCGGGCTGCACCGGATGGAGCCGGAGGCCCTGGCGCGGCTGGTGTTCCGCTTCGAAAACGGCGTCGACCGGGACGGCCACCCCGTTTCGGGCGCCCAGGACGCCCTGGGCCTGTGCATGCCCGGCGTCTCCTTTCAATATTACGACAACGGCTATTGGCCCCGGCGGATACAGTCCGTGACGGATGAGGATACCCTGCGCTGGCTGGAGACCCACCTTTCGCTGTACCCATTGCGGCCCCGGCGGCCCGGGCACGACCCGCTGCGCGGGCGCAACCTGGACGGGGCGGCGATGGAATTGCTGGCGCAATCCGGCGCGCTGTGCAAACGCGCCGTGGAGACCCACGGCCTGTCCGCGCTTTCCGAAAGCCTCGACATGTGCAACGAGGCCTATCAAACGCTGTTTCCCTCCATGCTCCCGCCGGAGATCTTGGCGGAGATCGGGCGGATGCGGGCGGCCGGGCATTTCCGCAGCTGGAAATTCAGCGGCTGCGGCGGCGGCGGCTGGCTGCTTTTGGTGGACGCCGAGGGCTTGCAGACCGTTCCGCTCCAAATTTCCACTTGCAATCCGGCGGTGGATGTGGTACGATGAAACGTAAAATTCAGCATGCCGAGGGGAGGTGCCCATGTGTTCCGCTGGCTTGATTTGGCCTGGCTCAACGGCCACTTTGCCGGTGCGCTGTTTGTGCTGCTCTGCCTGGTGACAGGGTTTCTGCTGGTTTCCCGCAGGATGAACGCACGCGTCGAGGCGGCGGCGGCCGCCCCCCGGCTGCTCACGCAGCTCTCCCAGTCCCTGGCGCCAAAGCCCGCCATGCAAAAGAAGAAGGGCAAGGCCGCCCGGTACGCGGTAAAGAAAAAGGGGTTCCTTCCGGAAAAGGCGAGGCGCAGGCTGGCATGGCTGCTGGAAAAAACCGATTGGCTGGTGTATGACAAGCTGAAACTGTTGCCCGACGCGCGCACGGGGCGGCGGCTGAATTTTTTTATGATGCTTCTCGTGTGCTGGATGACGAGCAAAGCATATGCCCTGTTCGCGGACAGCGCGCTCCTGTATCGCTTCATCGCCCGGGACAACGGGATGACGCAGCAGTCCCAGCTGGATCAAAACGGGCTGCTGCGGGCCTTTTTCCTGATGCTGCCGTACGTGCTCGCCTGGGCGCTTCCGTTCTTCTTTGCCCGGCGCAACCGGGAGTTTTATTTCGACGTGCTCGCTTTGGGCTTTCTGCTGTGCCTGTCCGCGATCAAGCTGGTTATCTGCTGGGGCACAGGCTGCTGCTTCGGCATCCCCTGCGCCCGGGGCGTCTATAACGAAACCCTGGACGCCACGGTGTTCCCTGTGCAGCTGGCGGAGTTCGGCGTCGGGATCCTGTGCTGCGCCCTATGCGTGCTGTTCATGCTTTTCGCGAAATCCTACAGGCCGGGGCGCGGCTGTTCCTTCTGCCTGCTGTCCTACGCGGCTACGCGCTTTTTCTGGGACTACCTGCGCTACCAGGGCGAGCGGTACCGCTACGCGGAAACCAATGTGATCTTCGGGCTGAGCGTGGTGCAGGTTGTCTGCGTAGCCGCGTGCGCGCTGGCGCTGGTTTGGCTGCTCGTGCTCCCCCTGGAAAAGAAAATGATGGACCGCCTCTGGACGGAAGCGGCGCGGGGCCTGCGCGGCTTGGCTGCCAGGGTGTATTTCCACCCCCGGGCGCATCCGCGGCTTTCAAAATGGCTGAAGTGGAACCGGGCCGCCGCCGCGCTGGAAAAAAACGCGCGGGCCGCCCGGGAGCAAAAGGAGGGCCGATGAGCATAAAAAAAAGCAGGACCGTCTATTTCGTGCAGGCAGGAAACCGCTATGGGGAGAACGTCTACTTCCCCTACGCGGCGGGCTGCGTGGCGGCCCGCGCGTGGAGCAACACCCGCATCCGCGAACACTACCGGCTGGGGCATTTTGTTTTTCTGCGCGACCCCATCGAGCGGGCCCTGGAGCGCTTCGAGGAGCCGTATATGGTGGCTTTTTCGAATTATGTGTGGAACTTCGAATACCACAAGGCCCTTGCCCGCGCCGTGAAGGCGCGCTGGCCCGGGTGCCTGGTTCTCTTTGGCGGGCACCAGGTGCTCAACGACAGCGCAGCGCAGCTTGAGGAATACCCCTTCGTGGATTTCCTGGTCCACAAGGCGGGGGAGCTCCCCTTCGAACGGCTGCTGCTGGCCCTGCTGGACGGCACGGACCTGGGCGCGGTGCCTTCCCTTTCCTTCCGGCAAGCCGGCGGGGCGGCCGGGCCCACGGGGGAAATTCCCTGCACGGGCTGCGACTTTCCCTCCCCCTATCTCGCCGGCCTGTTTGACGGCATGATGCGGGAGCATCCCTCGCTGCTGTTTTCCATGACGATAGAAACCAACCGCGGCTGCCCTTACAGCTGCGCCTTTTGCGATTGGGGCCCCGTGCGGCACAGGCTGCTGCGCATGCCGATGGAACGCGTGAAGGCGGAAATCGATTGGGCCGCGGCGCACCGAATCGAATACATCGTAAACGCGGACGGGAATATCGGCATCCTGGAGCGCGACGGCGAGATCGTGGACTATGTGATCGAAACCAGGCGCCGCACGGGATATCCCAAGAAATTCAACGGCAATTTCGCGAAGAACAGCGACGAGACCGTGTTCCGGCTCAACGAAAAGCTGTGCGCGCACGGGCTCAACAACGGCGCGACGCTGTCGCTGCAATCCCTTTCGCCCGCGGTGCTGGAAAACGTCGGGCGAGTAAACCTCACGCTCGAACGTTTCCGGGAGCTGATACACGTCTATAACCGGGCCGACGTGCCGGTGTATACCGAATTGATCCTGGGGCTGCCGGGGGAGACCTTCGACAGTTTTTCCGGCGGCATAGGGACATTGCTCGCGGCGGGCATGCACAGCGCGCTGGAGGTGTACCCCTGCGAGCTGCTGCCCAACGCCGAGCTATCCAGCCCGCGCTGCCGGGAAAAGCACGGGCTCAAAAGCGTGCGCGTGCGGGTATACAACAAGTACGGCCGGCCGGAAAACCAGGACGAGATCCCCGAATACACCGATTTTGTGTGCCAGACCAACACGATGCCCACGCGGGACTGGATCCGCGCGTTTTTGTTCTCCACCGTGGTGCAGGGCTTCCACGGCTTTGGCCTGCTCTCCTTTTTCGCGATTTACCTGCACTGGGAGCACCGGCTACCCTATGAGCGCTTCTACCTGGACCTGATGGACTACGCCCGCGCGAATCCCTCCACCCTGGCCGGGGAGCAGCTTTCATTTTTTGAGACCTGCTACCGGGAGCTTTCGCAGGGGAAGGGCGAGCGCCTGATGTGCTACGACCCGCGCTTCGGCGAAGTGGTGTGGCCCCTCAGCGGCGCGCTGTATCTGCGCACGGCCTGGGAGACCGGGCGGTTTTTCGAGGAGCTTCCCGCGTTCCTGGGGCGCTACGGCATGGACAGCGACCTGTTCGGGCAGCTGCTTCGCTTCCAGCGCTGCATGGTCCGCCTGCCCGGCCCCCTGCCCCCGTGGCAGTCCTTCGACTATGATTTCCCCGCGTATTTTGCCGCGGCCTTCGCGGGGGAGCGCCCGGTCCTGGAAAAAAAGCGCGCCGCCATATCGTTCCCGGACAGGACGCCGACGGACAACTGGGCGGATTTCGCCCGGGAATATGTGTGGTACAGCAGGAAAAAGCTGGTAAAGAAAAGATATGAGGTCGAATATGACTGACCCGGGCATGCGCCTGCTCCTGGTTGTTTTGGCGAAAAATGAGGAGAGCCAGCTGGCAAAGACGGTGCGCGGCCTACAGGCCGCCTGCGCGCCGGAGACGGTTGCGGCCATTGTGCTCCTTCTCGCGGCAAACGCCACCGAAGGCTGCCTGCGCACCGCCAGCCAACTGCGCGGCACCGCGTTCCCGATCCCGGTGGAAATTTTCATGCAGCCGTGCGCCGACCTTTTCGCCAGCGCCAGGGCCGCGGTGGACAGCGTGCCGCGGGCGACCCACGTGCTGTTCCTGGCCTCGGATTATTTCCTGGAGTCCCGGGCGGTGGCCGGCCTGGCCGCGCGCGCCGCGGGGAACCCGATGGTTGTGCACAAGTTTTCGCGGGCGCTGCCGGGGGGCGGCTTTTCCCCCGGCTACCCCGCCGGCGCGGTGCCGCTCTACCGGCTGTTTTGCGCATTCGTACGCCTGCTGTACGGCTGCGGCGTCACCGACCCCGTCTTTCCCGTGATGATTGTCCCTGTGCGCCTGCTGCGGCTGTTCCGGAACAAGCGCGGCTCCCTGCTGGCCTGGGCGGAGTGGGTGTTCGCGCTGATGCGCGCCAAAACGCCCATAGAGGAGGTCCCCGCGGAGAGCCTGCCGCGCACGGAGCAAGAGAATTCCTCCACCCTCCTCACCCGGCTGCGCTGCGCGGCCATCGCCGTATCCATGCGCTTCGCACCCCTGGAACGCATATGGAAGGAGGCTTTTTTCAGTGGGGGAGAAGCATAACATCTATCTCGTGCAGGCGGACATCCTGCGCCAGACGCCGAAGTTCCGCACGGCCTACCTGCCCTATGGCGCGGGCGCGCTGTGGGCTTACGCCCGGCAGTCGCCCCGCGTGGCGGAACGCTACGCCCTGGGGGGGCTGTTCTTTTTGCGCGGCCGCGTGGCCGAGGCGGCGGCCCGCATGGAACACCCGTTTCTCGTGGGGTTTTCGTGCTACTGCTGGAATACGGAATATAACAAGCGCCTGGCGCAGGCGGTGAAAGCGGCTTACCCGCGCTGCCACATCCTCTTCGGCGGGCACAACGTACCCCCCGGCGGCGCGATGCTGGACGAACTGCCCTACGTGGATTTCCTGGCGCACGGGGAGGGCGAGATTCCTTTCCGGGCGCTGCTGGAAGCCCTTTGCGAGCCTTCGCCGGATTTCGCGGCGGTGCCCGGGCTCTCCTGGCGTGCCGGCCGGGCCGTGCTGACCAACGCCGACGCCGCGGCGGAATCCGTGGCGGATTTCCCGTCGCCATACCTGGAGGGCATATTCGACCCGATTGTCGCGGCTCACCCGGATATCCAGTGGAGCACCGTGTGGGAGACCAACCGCGGCTGCCCGCTCGCCTGCGCCTATTGCGACTGGGGGCGGCACAAGGCGAAGGTGCGGGAATTCCCCATGGAGCGCATTGTGGGCGAAATACAGTGGATGTGCGGGAACAAGGTGGAATACATCTGGTGCGCCGACGCGAATTTCGGCCTCCTCCCCCGGGACGAGGACATCCTGAACGAGCTGGCTTCGGCCCGCGGGCGCACCGGCTACCCATTCGTATTTTTAAGCCAGACGACAAAGTCCCCCAACGAGCGGCTGTTCCGCATCATCGAGACCCTCAACCGAAACGGGCTGGACAGGGCGGGGCCGGACCTGGCGGTGCAGAGCATGTCGCCGGAGGTGCTGCGCAACATCGGACGCGAAAACATGGACGACGAGACGTTTTCCCACTGGCTGCGCCGCTTCCGCCAGGCGGGGTACCGGACCCATACCGACCTGATCCTGGGCCTGCCGGGGGAGAGCTTGCGCAGCTACTGCGACGGCGTTGGAAAACTGTTTGCGCTGGGGCAGCACCGGGGCATCTGGAATTCCCTGTGCGTCCTGCTGCCCAACTCCCTCATGGCCACCCCCGCCTACCGGGAAAAACACGGGATCCGCACCACGCGCAGAATCTTCAGCCACAAGCCGAACCATATGCCCGGCATGCCCGGCGCGCAAGACGAACCGGAGGCCGAGCATATCGCCGAATATATCGACACGGTCACCGAAACCGCCGCCATGCCCCACGAGGATTGGCGCACAGCCAACCATTTCATGTTCCTCGCCCAGGGCGCGCACGGCTATGGCCTGCTGCGCCTGGCCGCGACCTACCTCCACACGGAAAACATCGTGTCCTACGCCGATTTTTATCTCCGCCTGCTGGATTTCTGCCACAGGCACCCGGGCACCCTGCCCGGCGAAACCATGGCCCACGTGGAGCAGGCGTTTATCGGCGGCATCCACGGCGAGGAGGCGCCCCTGTCGATTCCGGGCTTCGGCGCCTGGCACATGGCCGAAGACCGATACATTTTCATCCGCGCCGTGCTGGAGCCGGAGCGTTTTTACGGTGACGCGGCGGAGTTCCTGCGGCAATTCGGCCTGGAACCCGGGTTGCTCGGCCAGTTGCTGCGCTACCAGCGGGAGAGCGTGCTGTTGCCCGGCGCGGCGGAAAAGACACTGGAGTTCGAATATGACTTCCCGGCCTATTTCAGCGCGATCTACGGCGACGGCAAGCCGGTTCCCCTGGAAAAACGCGCGGTCAGGCTCCGGTTTTCCTTTCCCGGCCATCTTTCCCCTGCCGACGGCTATTTCAACAGCGTCATCCGGTCGGACCGGCTCGCCAATGACGCGCTGTACCGGATAGAGGAAACGCGATAGCGGCGCCACAGAAAACGGGCACAGGCGCGGCTGAACCGCGCCTGTGCCCATTTTCAAAGCAAAGAATCCCGCATTTATTCCTTTGTCACCCACAGCGCGGGGCGCACATCCCGGGTTTTGTAGTCCACGCCGCTGCCGGCAAAGCCCGGCTTGCCGTCGCTGCCCACCGTGGCGGCCAGGATGGGATCCGCCCCGGGCGAACGCAGCCACCAGTAGGCGCTGGCCCCCCTGCCGTTGCGGGCGACGCGCGCGGCGTCGCTGGGGAAATAGAGCTTCGCCTCGGCCAGGGAGAGCAGGAAAATGTTGTCCGTGGTGTCGTTGCCCGCCTTTGTGCCGTTTTCCGCGTTGTCGGCGTTGATCACCGCCGTTTCCACGATGCGCGCGCGGTCGCCCTCATCGAAGCTGTTGTAGAACGGCCCGTTGAGCCATGTGCGCAGGGTGCACCGCTCCCAGCTGATCTCCGCCAGCTCCTCGTGGTAGCGCCGCGTCTCCAGGGTGGTCTCCATCAGCAGCAGCGCCTTGCCGTCGCGCTCCTCCATGACCAGCCACTCATAGCCGCCGAAGGCATAGTTCTCCGCCGAGCGGGTGCCCAGTATGTCGGCCTGTAGCTGGTCCTTGCGCGCTTTCGCGTCCCGATAGTCGCCCATGCGGTCAAAGGCATCGTAGGCCCCGGCGGAATCCTCCTTATCCAGCAGCGCGCCGGCCTTGCCGTATTCCACCGCGGGCGCAACCACGAAGATGGCCGTGGCCACCAGCCCTCCGATCACTGCCAGGGCAATCGCCCCAAGGATGGCGAGACGTTTCCATGATTTTGTTTTCATTGCGATCACTCCTTTTTGAATTGAAGAATTCTCCCCACTTACAATTATACATATTTCCGCCGCGTTTGCAATAGCGCAACGGTTAATATTGTGTGAAAATATTTTGGGGCTATTGCTATTTTGAGGCGCAGCCAATGGCGAAGCATATAAAAAACCCCCAATGCCTTACGCATCAAGGGTTTCGGGCTGGCTCCCCCTGTTGGACTCGAACCAACGACCCTGCGGTTAACAGCCGCATGCTCTACCAGCTGA
>Ga0123353_10004540_pt1 | contig 17893 bp, 17 predicted proteins | sample TergutLab28metaG_3_FD_92763 | JGI IMG/M metagenome (GOLD analysis project Ga0123353, IMG submission 92763) | Labiotermes labralis P3 segment gut microbial communities from Petit-Saut dam, French Guiana - Lab288 P3 | ecosystem: Host-associated > Arthropoda: Insects > Digestive system > Gut ... | reverse complement strand
CGCGTACTTGTCTTTTTTGCGGTAGTCATTACCGTGTTTGCGCTGTCCCGCTACGCCGTTGCCCAGCCCGGCGGTGGTGGCGGACGCGGACCCGGCGGCGGAATGGGTGGCGGAATGGGAATGGGCGGAATGATGGGACCTGGCGGGATGGGAGGACTCCTTCAGGTCGTTCAGAACCCGGAACTCCACAGAATGTTAGACCTTTCGCCGGAACAACTCGCTGCGATCACAGCCGCCGGAATGGAAGCCTTCCAACAAATGCGGGGAAATGCGCCGCCGCCGCCGCCACCACAGCCGGGGGAGATGCCGAGTCCAGAACAAATGAGACAACAGAGGCAACGGATGAACCAAATGATCGATACTGTACAGACAAAAGTTGATGAAATTTTGAGACCGGAACAGCGAGTGAAACTCCGGCAAGTCACCTTCCAGTTGGCGGGCGGTTTGAATGCGTTGGGTACTATGCCCTCCTTTGTTGGTTCTCGGGCACTCGAAGCCTTGGAACTGACTCCGGCTCAAAAGGAACAGATCACGTCGGTTATGGAAAAGCGCGACGCGGATATCGAAACCCTCAGTCGAGGCTTTAATTTCCGCGAAGCCACCCCGGAAGAGCGGGAGAAGTTCCGAGCCGACAGGGAGGCGATCAGCAAGAAGTACAGTGACCAAATTACAGCCCTTTTAGCCCCGGAACAGAAGGCGAAAGCGGACAATTTGATCCAGGAGGCACCGGCACTTCGAGAAACACTGGGAGTTCCAGAATTGGGACCGCAACGTGGTCCGCAGCGCAGAGGGGACGGACCTGGCAGTCCTGCTGGCGGTTACACGCCGGGCGAGGGTTCTTGGCGACCGGGACAATCGACATCGCCGACCGGCACTCCGCCTGCTGGCGAGCCACCACGGCGACGCGGCGGTTCCCCACGTGAATAGAACACGTTGCGAGTTTGGCTTGCACCACGTTACCGTGACAATGTCACATCTCGCAAGTAGGCATCGCGCTCAATCGTTAGCGTAACGGGCTGTTCCGCCGGAATCTGATGAATCCGACGCTCCACCTCCGACAGCGATGGAGTCAACTGTCCGTTCACCATCACGATCAAATCGTCCGGCAGAAGTCCCCACTTCTCCGCTTCACTGCCCGGTCGCACCGAGTCGATGAACGGAGGAGTCCGGCGACTGACCGAGGGAATCAACAGAATACCCCAATCCTGAAAAATCCTGATCGTGTCCTCTGGAATCATTTCCCGCTCTCGAACCGTCCGCTCCGTGAAAAGACTAATCGAGTCGCCTTGCTCCATTGTCGCTCGCACCCAATCACTCCAAACATACGTCGGTATCGCAAAGTTGAGCCAACTGTGGTTTTCATTGTTCCGCAACTCTTTACCCAAAATGCCCAATAGTTTTCCTGATTCCGCACATATCAGTGCACCGCCGCACGCTCCCGGATTGTTCGTCGTCACGTCCACAACAATAATCTCCCCTTTGTAAGGCGATTCAAAGACTCCATGTCGGGCAGAGAGCGTGGTATGCGCCGCCACCGCTCCACGTTGCACCGTAACCCGCTCGTTACCCTGGGCAATGTTGAAAACATTGGAAATCGCAAAAATAGGCGCACCAGTGTTTACGGAGCCCGAAGCGTAAGCAAGGTAATCTATATCGAAATACGGCAGTTCCGAGCCGGAAATTTTAAGCAGGGCAATTTCCATGATCGGATCCGCTCCCATCAGTCGGGCATCGAATTTGCGTCCGTTGTCCAACACGATTTGAATCGGTTCCGCCTGCAATGCTGAAGTCAGTGCCGTCAAAATGTGTCCCTCCAGCGAAACGAGGATGCCCGATTGATAGCCGTGAATACCGGTCGCCTCCGCTCCGTAAATCTTGACGACCTTGCGCAGTGCGTTGTCGATCACCGAAGAGACGGCAGACGGCAGACGGCAGACGGCAGCAGACGCAAGCGGTGTGGGAGCGCCTCTGTTACTGTCTGCGGTCTGCGGTCTGCCGTCTATCTCGAAGATACCAAAGAGAATACGTCCATAGCGGACTTCCATCGTGTTGCCGTAAAAAAGAATTTCACAAGGATGATCGAGACTACTGCCGAACATTTCGATGAGCGGTATTGTTCCGTTATCGTCAACATAAAACCGAACCTCATTGCCACGCCAGTGGACGGTACATACGTCGTACAGTTTGGCAATGTTTCCTCCAATCGGTGCTGTTCCGGTATAAACGATTTCTGCGCCGTCAATCGCATCAGAAAGAGTCAACTGCCGCAACAGGTACAGTGCAGTAAAAAGTTCGCCGCTTCCGCGAGGAGACTGATAATGCGACGTTGGATCCGTGACGAATTCAGTGGTTTCCAGCATCAAATCGACATTCCAAAAACCACTGGCGTTGGGCAACGCATAGCGAACGCCCTTGTCGTCGATTTGAAACGAAAAAGTGTCCGGGCGGTCTTGCAACTTGCCGGTTAGTGTCCACGGTGCGCTGTCGATTGCCGTCATTGCGCTACGCTCCATTCCGGCTTTTGTGAAGGGGTTTGTTTCACGTAAATTTTTGAGAACTCTGTCCCGCTCCACCCGATTGAAATAAAAATTGGCGTAACCACGACGTGCTTCGTAAAACGGCTTAACCGCATCTGGAATGAACGGACTTCTGCTGCCGTCTGCATCGGGGGGCTTATGCCCCCCGCTCTTTTTGCCGTCTTTGTCCGGTGCAATCGGCGGTTCGATCATTTTTTCCGTCATTTCGAGCAATTCGTTTTCGCCGTGCAGACCGGAAAGCCGAATGAGCAGTTCATGGCGAGTGCCGTCTCTTCCTCGTACCGTTACTGGCAACCGCCAATGCTTGGGAAAAATGCCGACAAGATTTTTGAACGTGTTTGGCGAATCAATGACTCGTCCCGCAAAACGAAGGAGTTCGTCGTTGTAACGTAATCCGTTACGAAAAGCGTCGGAAGTACCGAGAACGTCATCGAACATCACCCGCCCTTCCCGGTCAGCGGAAACAACGGCGTTGAGCGCGGCATGATCAACGATGCGTCCGCTTTTGAGATCGCCGAGAAAGTATTGCACCTGATTGCTGGAAACGGCATATCCGATGCCGACGCTGACACGTCCCCGTTTTGCAAAGGAGCAGCGACCGACGATGCCGATGATTTCGCCGCGATCATTGAAAAGGGGACCGCCGCTGTTGCCCGGATTGATGGCGGCATCCGTTTGGAGGCAATCGGTATATTCCAAAAACGTACCTGTCGGAAATTGATAGCGGTTCGTACCGGAAATGATTCCAATAGACACGCAAGGGCTGAAATCGGTCGCCAGAAAAAACGGATTGCCCATAACGATGGCGGTGTCACCGACGGCAACGGTATTGCTGTCGGCAAAGGTGGCGTAGGGAAATTCGTCTCTGCCAAGCAGTTTGATGAGAGCAATGTCTCCGACGGGATCGAGTCCGACGATGACGGCATCGTAGAGTTTTCCGTCTGCCATACCGGCTTTCATGGTGGGTCCACAGGGCTGAACGACGTGAAAATTGGTAACGGCATAACCATCGGGCGAGATGACGACTCCACTTCCGCCACTGGCGATGTCGTCGGGATTGGCAGGAAAGATCGCAATGACGGTCTGTATTGCCCTGTCGATGACATCGTCGGCAATGAGCGACGGCGACACAAACAGAAGTATGAAGAGGAATAATCGCATTCAAGCAGAGCCGAAATCTTTAGATTGCGTCATTGTACTCGGTATTTACCGGAGCCGCAATCGTAAGAAATTGTTCGGTAATTTTGTATTTGAAAACAATCTACCACATACCGTCATTCCCGCGTAGCGACTCTGTTTCCGTCAAGTGGAGTAGTGTTAGAAGTCACGGAGAATGTCTGACAGTAGTTCCTTTCTGAACGTACTTTTGGAGCAGGTTCCGTAGTTGAATATGCGCTCGGCAGAGCAAGGATTTGACCGCCGGCGGAGAGAGTTTCATCACGTCGGCAATTTCGGCATAGTTCATTCCTTCAAATCGGTTGAGCAGCACTGCCATCCGTTGCCGCTCGCTCAATGCTTCGACAGCAAGCCGAACCATTTCGCGCAGTTCGCTCTTCTCCAGTTGACGCGCTGGCATCGCTTCGCTTCCTGCGACGATCATTTCTATCGGGTCCCAGGTCGTTTCTGATCGGGCTTCGTCCATTTCTCTGCCGAACTGCGTTTCCGGTTTGCGCCGCCGTCGGCGAAGTTGATTGAACGCAACATTATTCGCAATGGTAAAAAGCCAAGTGGAAAACTTTGCCTTCGGTTGATAAGATTTTCTCGACCGAAAAACACGCAGAAAAACATCTTGCGTTAAATCTTCTGCAATTTCTCGATTGCCGATCAAGTGCCGAAGCAACGACTGCACACGCCCCTGAAAGCGCAGCATCAATTCTTCGAACGCCGACGCATCATCCCTTTGGACAGCAAGCATCAACCGAATGTCTGTGTCATAAAGGGGCTGTGTCATTGTTTTGTCCATTGGGGTTACCACCCGCAAGTTTCGCCGTGCTACACTTGCGGCTCTTTTTTGCTTGTGCTCTCCCTTCGCCTTTAATCTAGTCTATATCCCTGCTGATAGACGGGTTTTATCAAATCGGCAACGCCCGGCGTTTTGAGTGCGGCAAGATTCGTGATCGTCATGCTTGCCGAATCCCACTTCACCTTTTCGCCCCATTCGTTCGGCTTCGATGCCGTCCAAACGGCAAGATTGCCAAGCAACGTTCCTTCGGCAAGCGGACCGGCTTGCGTTGGGATGTTCGAAAAACAGAGTTCTGGCTTGTTTTCCTTGATTGCGGTGATCAGTTCAAACATGTTTCGCACGTCGTCATCTTGCCGCTCTGGAACACTGCCGTCCGCTTCGCGATAATGCGGTGCAAGTTGCGCCTCTGGCACCGCAACGCCCTGCTTATGCTCGGTGCGTCCTTGTCCTCGGACACCTTCGGTTCCAATAATAATTTCACCGCCAGCAGGCATTTTTTCGGGATAACTAAACTTATGTTCGTTGAGGAACTCTCGACTCGGAACCCAGCCGCCGTCGTACCAAAAAAGTTTGAATCCTTTTCGGGTCGGTGTGTCGGGATACTCGAACACAATTTCGGACGAGACGGGGAAAGCATCGAAGTCGTGCCCCGTCGTTCGGGCAACGACCGAAGCAGGTGCTTGGAGATCGAGTGCTTTCATGTGGGCACTGAGCGCATGACACGCAATATCTCCGAGTCCGCCGGTGCCGAAGTCCCACCAGCCACGCCAGTGGAACGGATGGTACAGACCGCCCTCGCCGGGAAAAAATTCACGAGATGGTGCAACGCCGAGCCAGAGTTCCCAGTCAATGTTGTTGAGTTGGTCACGTGTCCGTCGTTGCATATCGGCAATCAGTTGGTTCGCCTCCGCCGGATTTTCGCGGCGGACTTTTTCTTCGTAAGATGCCATCGTGCGGATCAGATGTGGTCCTTGGAGCCAAACCGGGTGGCTCGTCCATATATGAATTTCCTTAATGTCGCCATAGACTCCCGCTTTCATTTCGGCAGCATGGCGGCGAATTCCATCGTTGGCACTGCCTTGATTGCCCATCTGCGAGCAAACGCCCATCTCCTTCGCAACCTTCGCCAGGAGTCGGCATTCGTACATTGTCCGAGCGAGCGGCTTTTGGACATAGACGTGTTTTTTCATTCGCATTGCCATCAATGCTTGCGGAGCGTGCATGTGGTCGGGTGTGCTTATCGTTGCCGCGTCAACACTCTTTTCCATTTCGTCAAAGAGTTTCCGATAATCGGTGTATGTTTTTGCTTTGGGATAAAGTTGATGGACGTGATTCAGTGTTCCTTTATCGATGTCGCAGAGAGCGACAATATCGGCGAATCGGGCGGCGTTGGCAATGTCGCTGGTTCCTTTTCCGCCGCAACCAATGCCTGCGAAGGCAACACGTTCGTTCGGCGAGGCACTGACTTTGGGGGTGAGACCGGCAAAGACCCAGTATCCGACACCAGTAACGGCGGCGGTCTGTAAAAATTCACGACGTGAGGATTGTTGGGACATCGGAAGTCTCCTGAAAATTAGCAACCTTTCGGACACCATTGTACCACAAGTCGGAAAAAAATGGGGAGACTACCGCCGATTCCAATTCTGGAGCCGGCTAAATGATCCAGCCACTCCATTACACTGCACTCCCGGCTTTCATACATTCGCCGCCCGAACATTGCTCTTGTCTTGCCAGTGGGAAATCGTTACACTCCGTCCGTGCCGACGGCACTGGTCGAATCTCACGGAAAAAAGGAGAATGCCGCATTTTTCACGTTCCATACAGTTTTTGTTACTCGGTATAATACTTTTGGGTGTACTACTTTTGGTTGCTCCTCCGCTTTGTGCCGAAGAGCCGCCGCTACCTGCTCCGCCGCGTCCCGCCACGAGTCAGGAACTCAAAGGACTGAAAGGCTTGTTCACCGGACAAAAAATTTCCCAATCGCAAAGCGACTCCGCCGGAACGATGCCGCCGCCAGTGGAAAAAGAGCGACCGTTGCCCGAACAACTGCCGATGCCGAAAACGGTAAAGCAGGCTTCGGCTTCGTTTTCGACTCCTCTCACGAATTCCTCCAACCTCATTGCGACCGAAAATCCTTTCCTCGACCAAAAGTCTGAAGAGGTTATCGACGGTGAATACGATGAAGTTCCGAATGCCTTGCTCGGTAAACCGCTGTTGTCCAAGAGAATGGCAAGGAACAACGATGGAACTCTTATCGAAGAGGCGGAGGAAACAAGCGGCTGGACGAACAAACTGGTCAAGCCGGAACTCACGCCGGTGCTTTCGGTAGGCGGAAGCCTACTCATTGTCATTGCCGCCTTTTTCCTGTTGGCGATCCTGTTCCGAAAAGTGTCGCCGCAGGGAAACCGACCGTTGCCGAAGGAGGCGTTTGAATGTCTCGGCAAATATTATTTGACTCAAAAGCATCAACTTCAAGTCTTACGGCTGGGCAATCGGATCGTGCTCGTTTCGGTCATGCCGGACAAAGTGAGTACGCTTGCGGAAATTACTGATCCTGACGAAGCCGTTGCATTTTTGGGGCTGTGCCGTCGTCTCGACAAAAATTCGGCAACGGAGATGTTTCGGAAGACCATTTCCAACATGTCGGAAGACGAACTGACCCGACCGCACGAGCGTCCGGTGATAACTGCCCGGCATCGAGGACAGTCTGCCGCCTCGCTTGATCTCTACAGCGACCCGGACGAAAGTCTTGCCGCACTGTTAGCGCGGGGTAGACAGTATGGACGGTGATGTTTTTACGGTTGGATTTTATCTTGGTCGATGGTCGGTTTCAGGTCTTTGATCATCCGTTTGACGGTCTCCAACAGCGGCGGCAGATGGTCGCGGCAGTTGTTGAAAACCGCTTCCGCGTCAATATCGAAATAATTATGTGCAATGACATTGCGGACACCGATGATACTTTTCCACTCAATTTCCGGGTAGCGAGCAAGGAAGGTCTTATTCGACAACTTGTCGATTTGTGCGAACGCTTCGCCAACCGCTTCGAGTAGCATGCAAATGCCATCCAATCTTTCCCGTCCTTTTCTGGTTCGGAAAAAATCTACATCGGGTACTCGCCGAAACCGCTGACGGATAGTCCGCAAAGCCCAACGGGTTTGTTTCAGTTTTACTCGAATCAATTTCCAGTCGATTTCAGACATAGATGGCATCCCTGTTAATACGTTTTTTCAGAAAAGTGTTCATCCCACGTCGAACACGCACAAGATCGACGGAACGTGCCGTTTTTTCCGCAATCTCGTCCCACAAGTGAAACATTTGGATATAAACCGGCGGCATTTCGACGCAAATATCGACATCGCTCTCTTCAGTCGCCTCATTTCGGGCGAAAGAGCCGAACAGACCGAGTTTCGTCACGCCGTATTGTTCGGCGAAACGCTCCTTGTTGTCGCGCAGGATCGTCAAAATGTCTTCACGAGTTAGCATGGTTTTCACACATCGTCAAAAAGTATTAAGCCTTCGATGCGTTCGAAGTGTTTACGGTTAAGTGTTGCCAATGGAATTTTTAGGACAATTGCCGAGGCTGCGATGAGAATGTCAAAATTATCGACCAGTTTGTTTTCTTCCTTCAACGTCCGATAAATCAAGGCGGCTTTAGCAACGATTTTCTCATCAAAAGAAAGAACGGTCAGTTCTTCGAGAATGACCGTCAAGTCAAAAAGATGGGATTCTCTTTGTCCGATCAACACTTCGTATAAAGCAAGCGGCGAAATACAGAGTTCCTCAAACTCCAACATCAAGCGGCTCATCAAGGAGTTGTTCTTGTTTTTGATACGAAAGTGTTCAATCGGAACCGACGAGTCTAAGACAACGGCGTTCGAGGTCATCGTTAAATTCCTTTCTAAAATTTTTCATGGATTCTTCCCATTCTTGTACTTCCTCTGGAGTCAGGGTCGGAGCGTTCGCCAAAATTTGTTTCCATTTTTCGCGGGAACATTTCGGACGACCAAGGATCGCGGGATGGGTTTCCCGATATTTCCGCTGTAACTGTTCCTGCGCTTTTTGCCGGATTCGTCCCTCCTTTGTGTCGGGAAAAGGAACCTGAACGATGGAATAGCCATCGCCTCGCTCCAAAACAATCAGGTCCGGGCGTGGTTCATCCTCCGATAGAACCGGTTCCGATTCGGTTGGCACAACTTCTCTTACAAACCGTGTCCTCTCTCTCGGCGGTAGTTGCCAAAACAACTGGACAACTTGCTCGTATCCGACATCAATGGTCATCTGCATGGTATCACCCCGGCGATGGTTTTTACCCCCAATCCGTTGGCAGTATAACAAAATTTGCCCGACATTCAACAGCATCGTAAATCGCTCTTGCCTCAAACGCAAAAAATCAGTATCCTTCCCGCGAGAACCGGAGTACCGGCTAAATGTTAACCACTATCGAACTATGTACCGAATCTCACTCATTGCGATCACATCGCTTTTCCTTTCCGCCGCGCTGACGGCGGAAGAACCAAACGTCGACATGGAAGCAATCGCAACCCCCGTCATGATTCAGGCATTTCAAGTTGCCGATTACGACACCGTCGAAGCACTCTTCGACAAACTGTCCCTCGAAAGCAAGAAAAAATTCTTGCAAGAGGCGGTCGCGATGTCGGAAGTTGTGCTTGGTAGAGACACAGACAAGGCACCTCAAACCGCTTTGGACGTGGCATTTATGGCACATGCAATTGCATATTCAAGTGAGACAAAACCGGAAGCAGTTTCCAAAATGTTCGGACAATGGGCACCGCAAAAACAAAAACAAACGCAACTATTAGGGCGTTTAGTGATGTCGCTCTTTGAGCCGACGTTGGAATCGCACTCGACCCCTTATAAAACGCACGGCGGAGTAGTGCATGCACCACATGGTGCACAACCTGTCCCGCCTGTTGCCGTTGCCCCACCGGGCTTGCTGCCTTGTGTACCACCCGTGCCACATGACGACGGTTACGTTACCCTCGGTTCCTACGGTCGAGTGTACATCAAAGGGCTTGATGCCAGTGAAATGAGAGATGCCTTCAACTTTCACCTCGCAAGGTATATCCCGAAGGAGAAAGAGGAAAAGGGGCTATTGCTTATAAAAATGTACTACGTGGGGGACATAATGGAGAGCACGAACTTGGACGACACCAAGATAAAAGAGATGCTCACGACCGTCATCGAGCCTAAATCGTGGCACTCTGATATGGGCGGAGAAAATTTGGGGGAAGGGTATGTGACCATGCATGCCCCTACCCAAAGTTTAGCCGTTCGGCAAACCCCAGAGATTCATGCACAGATTGAAGACCTAATCAGTCAGTTGCGGACGTTGAAAACAGCAAGCGAGAGTCCAACGCCGGTGAGGTAGCGAACGGCAAAGAATAAGCAAATATCACCATCGCATTCATGCAACACCAACCCAGTCTAACAACCAGCACCCAGCGTAGCCTCATCGTCCTCACGGCGTTGATGTTCACGTTGCTCTGTTTGCCGGACTGGGCGTTCGGACAGGGAGCGACGTACAATAATTACAATCCACGCCGTCCGCCGGAAGGACGATACGCCGCCCGAACGGAACCGCACCTCTGGAATCCCTTCATCTACGACTCCAATAACGCCGCCGTCAATCGAGCGATAGACAATGACTTCCGATCACGCGTGCCTCTCGATCCGCCGTTTGAAGAAACGCCTCCCCTGGACGGCGACATGTCGCTTCGAGTTCCGCCGCAAATTTTGCCCGGCGTTGATTTTCTGCGCCAACCCGACGGATTAGTCTCCACGCTCCAAATCATGGTGCTGCTCACGGTGATTACGCTTTCGCCGTCCATTATGATCATGACCACTTCGTACATTCGGGTTATGACGGTGCTAGCGATTCTTCGTCAGGCGATTGGAACGAATCAACTTCCGCCGAGTCAGGTGATCACGGCACTGTCGCTGTTCGTCACGTTTTTGATTATGATGCCGGTCTGGTCGGAAGTCTATATCGAGTCGGTACTTCCGTTTCAGGAGCGGCGAATCGGCTTGGAAGTGGCTTGGAATCGAGCGGAAAGACCTATCCGCACATTTATGGTGGCACAGATTGAACGCTGCGGCAATCAAGACACAGCGATTTCGCTTTTGGGGTACATTCACGACTACAAGGCACCGCCGGGAGGACCGACGTGGGGGAACATTCCTTGGGCGGCACTGCTACCCGCCTTTATGTTGAGCGAATTAAAGACGGCATTCTGCATCGGATTCCAAATTTATCTGCCCTTTTTGGTACTCGACATGATTATATCGAGTGTGATGGTCTCGATGGGTATGATGATGCTTCCGCCCGTGATTATTTCGCTGCCCTTCAAGTTAATGCTCTTCGTTTTGATGGACGGCTGGGAATTGATTGTCCGCATGTTGCTGGACAGTTTTGAGCATTATGTTCCTGCGGAGGTAGCCATGCAAATGGGACATTGCATGCTGGGATTCGGATAGCGATTTCAGTGCCGCAGTGGGGGGCTTGATTTTTTTCTGAAAATTTGTATCTTTCCGGTACTTCCGCGTCAAGACTTGAGAAAAAACTGACGAAAAAGGAAGAGGGAGCCCCGTGTTGCTTTTTCCGAAAAAGCAGCGCACAATGGTTCCGAATGGGAATTTCGCCCCAAAAGCCGATTCAATTTTTGCCCTTTTGAGGAGTTTTGTTGTGACCAAGACGCTTAATTTTACCCGAAAATCCGCTGCCCGTAGGAATTCCAGTTGTGCACTCTCGCCCGGTTGGAGTTGTAGCACCCAGTATCCTTGTGCGGTACTCGAAGCCTCTGATGACGAAGATGAGGACGAGGACGAAGATGACGAAGAGTGGGAAGACGACGAAGATGAGGAAGATGACGAGGAGTGGGAAGACGAAGACGACGAAGAGTGGGAGGAGGAGGAGGACGACGAAGACTGGGATGAGGACTTTGACGAGGACGAAGACTGGGAAGAAGATGAAGACTGGGACGAGGACGACGAGGACGAAGACTGGGAAGAATCCGATGATGATGACGACGAAGATGTAGAAGAATAATCGTCTCAAAAAGAGCGGGGGACGTAAGTCCGCCGGTTAGTTGCGCCCTGAGTACTGGCTAAAAGCCATCGGGCTTGTGCCGCGCCGTCTTTGCGACAATGTTTTCAGTATCCCTCTTGTGCACCTGCTACGCCGGGTTGTCCTTCGCAGAGAGCGGGAGTGCTGGTGCCGTTAACACCGAGACGATCTGCTCCCATGTTCACAAAAAACATGGCTTTTACGGCATCACGAATTCCGCCGGACGGTTTGACTTTGATCCGTCCCTTTGCCGTTTTGATCATGCACGCGACCACTTCTTCGTTTGCGCCTTCGCCGTTAAAGCCGGTGGAAGTTTTGACGAAATCCGCTCCTGCCTCGATGCAGATTTCCGTCGCTTTGCCGATCTGTTCCAACGTCAACTGACTCGTCTCAAAAATCACCTTGACGAGAACGTTATGAGCGTGAGCAACCTCTACGACGGCTTTGATGTCGGCTCGGACTTCGTCCCACAGTCCACTGCGAATCCAACCGTAGTTCGCCACCATGTCAATTTCGGCAACTCCTTTTGTACAATAGAGTAGTGCTTCCGCTCTCTTGGACTCGGTGCAGTGTGTGCCGTGCGGAAAACCGAGGACACAGGCAACTTCCGTTTGCGTTCCCTTGCACATTCGCACTGCCAGGTCGATGTCGCAAGGTCGGACGCAGACGGTCTTGACCTGATAATCAATTCCCGATTGAATTACGGCGATCGCTTCTTCTTGAGTCATTTGAGGAACCAAAACAGCATGATCAAGATAACGGTTAACAGACGGAGGCATATTTTTCCCTTTCGATAATTGACCAACAACTCCATTTAGCCGGTACTTCGGCTAACGAACAATATAGTGCCGGTACTCCGGCTTGAAGGACGTAGTATAACCGAAAAACGTTTTCTGGTAAAGAACGCAGTAGAGTGCTCTTTTCCACTACCTCATCCAACTTTGAATGAGTCGTTCCAAGTGTCGGCGGACGGAATCCAAATTCGGATTGATCGACAACGCCTGTTGAAAACATTCGATGGCACTCGTTTGATCCCGAAGTTGCAAGTAGGCGTGTCCCATACCGATTGCCGCCCCGAAATGGTAAAGATTCAAATCCAGTACCGCCCGGCTGTCTTCGATAGAATCGGTAAACTTTTTCAGAGCAAAGAGGGCAATGGCACGCTGATTTCTTGCTTCGACATAGTCGGGAAACTCGTCGAGCAAAATGTTCGCCCGTTGCACTGCCTCGCCGAAACGGTGTTCACTAATAAGCCGCATCACAAAGTACAGTTGTTGCCGATGTTCTTCGGAACCGTCGCGGGACCAGACCATCTTCAAACTGCCTTCCGCAATCAGTCGAACGCTTCGATCTCGATCTTTCAGCAAAATTCCCAGCGAGTTGTTTGCCACATAGGTTCCGATAAAACCGAGCGTCAGAGCGGCAGCCCGGCGTGTGTTCACGCACACCGATTCGGTCAAACGGATCAATGTTGATTCGTCATAACATTGTGTCACTTGATGGATAAAAGACCGGGTATCGTGCCGTTGTAGGTACGTAAAATACAACGTCGTCAATCGCGGCAGTGGTCTGTTCAATGAGTCCATTCTCTATTATTTCGGTCGGACGAGTCAGGAAAAGCCATCGTACGTGAGTCCGATTATACCGAATGTACCGGCAAAAAAAACTGCCCCCGATTCTGATACCCCAAAGCAAGGCAAATTCATGGGCACTCCTAATAATAACATTTTGCCCGTTCTCGGTGTGGACGAAAAAGCCCTGAACACAAAACGCATATCAAAAAACGGGTCTGGATAAAATATCCTCCCCGATTGTGGTTGTGTACCAAGGAATTCCATTTTTCGATCAACCTGCTACACTATCCAGTATGCAAGAAACTACCGACGTTCCTGCCCTGCCTCCTCCGAAAAAACACATTGTCCGTCGTCTTTACGACTGGGTGCTTTCGTGGGCAGATACCAAGTACGGTACACCGGCATTGTTTTTCATCGCCTTTTTGGAGAGTTCCGTCTTTCCGGTGCCGCCGGACGTTTTGCAGATAGCCCTCTCCGCCGCAAAGCCCAAGCGGGCGTTTTGGTACGCAACGGTTACTCTGGCGGGTTCCGTGATGGGAGCATTTCTCGGATTTCTCATCGGTTACGTCTTTTGGACGGCAACGCAAGATTTCTTTTACGACTACGTATTCAGCCGAGAAACATTTGCCGTAGTCGCTGGGGATGAAATGGCAGGAATCACACGGAAAAATCCTGATGACGAGAAGATGGGACTATACCACGAGCACGGTTTTTGGGCGATATTGATTTCGGCACCGACTCCGATACCGTACAAACTGTTCACGATAGCAGCAGGAGTCTGCGGCATTTCGCTGTGGGTACTGTTCTTTGCTTCCGTTTTGGGACGCGGTGCTCGATTTTACGCCGTTGCCGCCGTGATGTACTATTTTGGTCCCACCGTTACGCATTGGATCGACAAGTATTTTAACCTCATGATGGTCTTGTTCGCCATCCTCGTGATTGCCGGTATAGCCGCTCTCAAGTTGTTTGTATAGGCAAGTTGTTTGTGTAGGCGGACGGACTAAACGAAAATCCCCATTGATAACGTCGGAAGTTGTGTTAGAATTTTCCCTCTATGTTGAACGGTACACCGTCCGAGCCTCCAAAAACGGCATTCAGAGAACGTTGGGCAGGAACGATTTTTGCGTTCCTGTCCACGTTCCTCTACGCCATCTCCAACGTTGTAGTCCGATACTTAACCGATTACGAAATCGATAATGACTGGATTCTCTTCTACAAGGAGACCATTGGATTATCACTTTTGTTACCGTGGTTGTTCTTGCGCTGGGGACAAGGGCGATTTCAATACACGTCCAAGCGGATTGTGGTTTATCTCATTATTGCGGCAGTGGTGTGTCAACTCATCGGGGCGCGGCTTCACGTGCTGGGCTTTGCCGTCATCGGCTTGATTATTACAGTGCCGCTGGTTCAGTCGTCATCATTGCTCGGCGTGGCGATGATAGGATATTTTGTCCACGGAGATTCGCTTTCACAGCGACGGAAATTTGCCATTGCCATTCTTATCGTCGCTCTTACGGTTCTCAGTATCGGTAAAGCCATGACCGGTTCGGGACAACCGCTCGGCAACAGTACTATCAGTACCACTGTCAGTGCCGGTTACTTTCTGCTCGTTGCCGCCGGAACCGTCGTTGCCGGTATTGCTTATGCGGTTTATATTACGATGTTACGTTACGCAATTCGGCAACATTGGAAGGACGAAAACAGTGCCCGGCTTTCCTTCAGATTCCGCCGCTGGATCGGACACGACCACATTCCGCAACCGGGTCAGCGGTTTTATTCGCCGTTTCCGGTTACGTTCACCATGAGTATAGTTTTTAGTGTCGGTGCCGTCATTTTTGGAACATGTCTTTATTGTAAGCACGGAATCAGTGGATTCTACGAGGTTCCCGCTGTCGCTTGGCACTGTATTGTGATTTCGGGAGTGGCAAACATGATCGGCTTCTTCTTTCAGGTACAAGGACTGCGTCTGACTTCGGCGGTGCAAGCCTCGCTCATTGCGGTCTGCCAAATGTTGCTGTTATCCTTGATCGGCTATCTTTGTTTTAACGAAGTGATTAACATAATGGTAATGATCGGACTCGGTTTGACCGTCTATGGAGTCTTCATGTCGGTCAAGCCGGAACGGTAACGTTATGCGTGTTCCTGTGGACTGCTCATTGTGCGTTAGCCTCTTCCGTTTGCGTACCGATTTGCTCTTTTGCCCAGGCGAGTCCGAGTTTGACTTCGGCGGACTTTTCGCCATCGGGAAACATACGGTTTGCCTGTCTAAAGTAAAATTCGGCTTCAAGGGGAGCATTATTCCGCTTGGCGATGTCGCCGAGATAATAGAGGACAAATTGTAAATCGTTATCTTTCGGATACCGGACGACAAACTCTTCTAGCAACGGCTTGGCATCGTCGAATTGCTGCTGATGGTACAGAATTGATGCCTGTTGGAACCGATCGGTGCGTTTGACGCGTTCACGTTGTGCGATCTGTGCTGCCTGTGTGAGTTCGTCCGCAAGGGCATCAAATTGGTCTCGCGTTACCTGTCCGCTCGCAAACCGTCGCTTGTAATCACGTTGGCGTTGCAGAGCGGCAAACCGCGCTTCGTCAGCGAGCGTCCTTGCTCGCACCGTTGCTGTCCCCTCGTCGGTCGCGCCCGCCGCGTCAGTTCCGTCACCCCCGCGAAGGCGGGGGGCTAGATAAACAGGGTTCACGTCGTCCGTCGGGATTCCCGCCTGCGCGGGAATGACGGAATTTTGCGCCTTCTCCAACTCTGCAAGCATTTCCTGCACTTTATCGTGATCCGCTTTGCTACCGACAACGACGAACCTGTTTCTGTCAGATTCCGCCACTATTCTCATTGTATTCGACGCATCGGCAACGAGGAAGTGAAGAGTGAGATTAGCCGCTCGGAAGTTTTCCGATGAAACGGAATAAGCCACTACGATTCGGTCATCTTCGTCGATTTCGATTCCTTCAGCGACTTTTGCTTCGAGCAGTTCGGTTTCGAGTTTGCCGATGTCGACTCGCATTTCGGCGATGGCTTGTCGCCGTTCCGCAATCTCCGCCTGAATTTCCACGACGGGTCTCCTTTCCTGTGCGTCGGTGAGCGTTGCCGCCCCGATGAACATCACGGCAACGAGTGCCAAAATCTGCCAACGCAGTTTCCAACTTCGATTCTGATTGATCATGTCAATTCTCCTATGTAAAAGTTTGCCTGTTTCGGAAATGCCGACTAACCCCGGCGACACAGTCGCCGGCTCTCTTCGGGATACGCTAAATCGTTCCACAATATCGAGCAACGAATGGGCATACGCCCTTCGGTCGCTTGCATCTAATGTTTGCAATGCCAACGCATCGCATGCTTCTTCGCGGTCGCCATTCATTTTTCGGATTGCCAGCCAGAGCAGCGGATTGAACCAATGCACCATCAACAACAGCGTCGCCAGCCAGCAGATCCACACGTCCCAACGTTTCAGATGTGCCAACTCGTGCCGAAAGACCGTGCGCAGTTGCTCCGCCGTTGCCGATGCGACCATACCTTGCGGCAACAGCAGTGTCGGACGGATCATGCCGATCAGAAATGGTCCCGACACGGCAGGGCTTTCCGAAACGACGAGCCAAGTGTTGACCTTCATTTGCCGACGGCAGGTTTCGAAGAGCGTCAGCACTTCTTCGTTCGTCACCGGCGTTGCCGCCGCCAGCCAACGGCGACAGAGGAGGATTTGGCGTAGGAAGATGATGAGCATTGCGAGGCAACCGGTGAGGTAGATGATGGGCAAAATCCCAACAGAGCCGCAATCTTTAGATTGCGCAGAAACGATTGCGCAATCTAAAGATTGTGGCTCTGTTTGGGGCAAAACAACTTCGTCAACAACTCCCAAAGAGCCGGAAGTGTAGCGGAGCGGAACTTCCGGGTTTTCACGGTGAACGGTTGCACCCGCAAGTTGCGCGGAGTACCGCTCCACTTGCGGCTCATTGACGAAATGCAACAGATTATACACACTCACCGGCGAGGAAATCGCCATCGGCAACAACGCAAACGGCACGAGAGCCCAAAACGCATGCCGCAGCGTCGGCGAAATGCGATTGCCGAGACACCAACGCAACAAAAACAAACCGCATATCAATACCGCGGCGCGGCAGGATGGAATTAACAGTGTTTCAATCATGAGAGCCCTCCTTTTTGTTCTTGGACTTGCCGGTCGATCATTTCCCGCAGTTGCAACAGTTCTTCGGTGGAAATCTCGCCGGATTGGATACAACCGGCAAGCATCGAGTGAACCGTTCCGCCGAAAAATTTCTCGACAAAGGTTTCCTGTTTCGCTTGAATGGCGGCGGATTCGTCAAGCAAGGGGAGGTAATGGATCAACTCGTAGACTGGCAGTCCCAGTTTGATAACTTTGACGGACTGTTTCTGCACCAATCGATTCAGAAAAGTGCGCACGGTTTTGGGACTCCAATCGACTTTTCCTCCAAGCCGGGCGGCGACTTCTGATGCCGGTAGTGGAACATTTGCGTCCCAAAGGACACGCATGACTTCCCACTCGGCTTGGGTGATTTTCGCTCCGACGTTCTTGTTTTTGGACATAGCGGACTCGCGACAATGATTACAGTTTCAAGCATTGTATCATATCTGTAATCCCGTGTCAAGAGGTTTTTTTTTAAGGGGGGTATCGGGTTTGCTACTCTTGTGGAACATTGAAAATGCCCCAAACATCTACAAAACAAGCACGAAACCGCGTACAGT
>Ga0123353_10004539_pt1 | contig 17893 bp, 17 predicted proteins | sample TergutLab28metaG_3_FD_92763 | JGI IMG/M metagenome (GOLD analysis project Ga0123353, IMG submission 92763) | Labiotermes labralis P3 segment gut microbial communities from Petit-Saut dam, French Guiana - Lab288 P3 | ecosystem: Host-associated > Arthropoda: Insects > Digestive system > Gut ... | reverse complement strand
TCGGACGACTCCGGCTTCAACGGCTGAGCCGCGCCGGCCGCGCCGACCGCGGTTGTCCACAGGGTCGCTTTCAAGATCATCGCCGGGGGATTCCCCTCTGTCACAGTGAGATCACTGGATTTCACCGTGAGTGACAGAGGGGGTTCCCGTGAACGCACGAGGCGCGCTGGGGCGCTACGGCGAGGACGTCGCCGCGCGGATGCTGGAGGAGGCCGGGCTCGACGTCCTGGCCAGGAACTGGCGGTGCGGGCGGCGGGGCGAGGTCGACATCCTGGCGGTCGACGGCGACGCCCTGGTGGTCTGCGAGGTCAAGACACGCCGTGAGGGCGTCTTCCAGGCGCCCATGGCCGCCCTGACGGCCGCCAAGGTGGCCAGGCTGCGCTCGCTGGCCGAACGCTGGGCGGCCGAGCACGGCGGCGCACCGCCGGGCGGCGTCCGTATCGACCTGGTCGGCGTCACCCTGCCCGCCCGCGGCGCCGCCCGCGTCGAGCACGCCAGGGGGGTGGCGTGATGGGCTTCGCCCGCACCTGCTCGGTCGCCCTGGTCGGTGTGGAGGGCGTCGTGGTGGAGGTGCAGGCCGATCTGGAACCGGGAGTGGCCGCCTTCACCCTGGTCGTCCTCCCCGACAAGAGCCTCACCGAGAGCCGCGACCGGGTCCGCGCCGCCATCGTCAACAGCGGCGAGACCTGGCCGCAGAAGAAGCTCACCGTCGGGCTCAGCCCCGCCTCCGTGCCCAAGGGAGGCTCGGGCTTCGACCTCGCCGTGGCCTGCGCGGTGCTCGCCGCCAACGACCGGATCGCGCCGTCCTCCATCGCCGACCTGATGATGATCGGCGAACTGGGCCTCGACGGCCGCGTGCGCCCGGTCCGCGGCGTCCTGCCGGCGGTACTGGCCGCTGCCGACGCCGGCTACCAGCACGTCGTGGTGCCCGAGCGCACCACCGCGGAGGCCTCGCTGGTGCCGGGAGTCTCCGTCCTCGGCATCCGCTCGCTGCGCCAGCTCGTCGCGGTCCTCAACGACGAACCCGTGCCCGAGGAGGACGAGCAGCGGACGGACCCGGAGGGCCGGCCCGACCCCATGCTGGCCGGTCTCACCATGCCGGGCGGCTTCGGCGGTGGGCTGGCCAGCAGCCTCGGCGGCGGCACGGCCGCGGTGGATCGCCCCGACCTGGCGGACGTCGCCGGCCAGCCCACCGCCCGGCTGGCCCTGGAAACAGCCGCGGCCGGCGGGCACCACCTCTACCTCAACGGGCCGCCGGGCGCGGGCAAGACCATGCTGGCCGAGCGCCTGCCGGGCATCCTGCCGCCGCTCACGCGGCAGGAGTCCCTGGAGGTCACCGCCGTCCACTCGGTCGCCGGGATCCTGCCGCCGGGACGCCCGCTGGTGGACACCCCGCCCTACTGCGCCCCGCACCACTCCGCGACCATGCCCTCGCTCGTCGGCGGCGGCAGCGGGCTGCCCCGGCCCGGAGCGGTCTCGCTGGCCCACCGAGGGGTGCTGTTCCTGGACGAGGCTCCGGAGTTCAGCGTCCGCTCGCTGGACGCACTGCGGCAGCCGCTGGAGTCGGGGCACGTGGTCGTCGCCCGCAGCGCGGGCGTGATGCGGCTCCCGGCCCGCTTCATGCTGGTGCTGGCCGCCAACCCCTGCCCGTGCGGCCGCTTCTCGCTCCTCGGCGGCTGCGACTGCTCACCCCTCTCGGTGCGCCGCTACCAGGCACGGCTGTCCGGGCCGCTGCTCGACCGGGTCGATCTGCGGGTCGAGGTGGACGCGGTCAGCCGCGCCGAGCTGATCGGCCACGGCCGGGGCGAGTCCACCGCGGACGTCGCGGCCCGGGTGCTGGAGGCCCGTGACCGCGCCGCAGCCCGCTTCCGGGACACGCCGTGGCGGATGAACAGCGAGGTCCCCGGGCACGAGATCCGCACCCGCTGGCACGTCGCCCCGGGCGCCCTGCACGCCGCCGAACGCGACATGGAACGCGGCCTGCTCACCGCCCGCGGCCTCGACCGGGTGCTGCGCGTCTCCTGGACGCTCGCCGACCTCGCCGGCCACGCGCGTCCCGACCCCGGCGACGTCCTGCGGGCCCTCCAGCTCCGCAGCGGCTTCAGCCGCGGCGCGACCCTGGCGGGCACCCCGTGACCGCCGGGAGGACCGGCAGGTCACGGGCCCCGTCCCCGCGCGGGGACGAGCAGGGACGGGCGCCGGCCGGGCCCGGAGCGGTCGAGGAGGAGCTGAGGCGCTACTACGCCTCCGGCGGCGGCGCGGGACGGGACGGGCTGGACGCGGCGGCCGGCTGGGCGGAGCGGCTCGCACGGGTCTCCCTGACCCGGATCGCGGACCCCGGGGACGCGGTGATGGGGCGCGCGGTGCGCGAGCTGGGCGCGGAGGAGGCGCTGCTCGCCGGCGGGGCGGGCCGGCGGCTGCCGGGGGCCAGCCCGCGCCGGACCGAGGGGTACCGGCTGCGCGCCCCGCGCGCCGACCCCCTGGCGGACCTGGCGACAGCGCTGCGGGCCGGGAGCCGCTTCGTGTGCCCGGGCGACGGCGACTGGCCGGCCCAGCTCGACGACCTCGGCGACGAGCGCCCCTACGGGCTGTGGGTGCGCGGCGGGCCCTCGCTGCGAATGTGGGCGCTGCGCTCGGTCGCCGTGGTCGGCGCCCGCGCCTGCACCGACTACGGCGTGCACATGGCCGTCCGGCTGGGCTCGGGCCTGGCCGCCGCGGGCTGGGTCGTGGTCTCCGGCGCCGCCTACGGGGTGGACGGGGCGGTCCACCGCGCCGCGCTGGCCGCCGGCGGGGCCACCATCGGCGTGGTGGCCAGCGGGGTCGACGTCCCCTACCCGCCGGGAAACGCCTCACTGATCGACGCCATTGCCGAACACGGCCTGCTGATCGGCGAGTTGCCACCGGGGGAGCACCCCACCCGCAGCCGGTTCGTGCTCCGCAACCGGGTCATCGCCGCGCTGACCCGCGGCACCGTGGTGGTCGAGGCCCGCTACCGCAGCGGTTCGCTGATCACCGCGCGCCGGGCCGCGGCGCTCGGCCGGATCACCATGGGGGTCCCCGGCCCGTGCACCAGCGGGCTGTCCGAAGGGGTGCACGAACTCCTGCGGAAGGAGGCCGTGGTGGTCACCGACGCGGCCGAGGTCGTGGAGATGGTGGGCGAGATCGGCGCGGATCTCGCCCCGGCCCGCCGAGGTCACGCGCTGCCCCGCGACCGCCTCGGCGCGGCCGCCTCGCGGGTCCTGGACGCGCTGCCCGGTCGCGGGGAGGCCGCGGTCGAGTCCGTCGCCGCCGCCGCGGGAGCCGGTGTCCCCGACACGCTGGGACGACTCCACGAATTGCGGGCCCTGGGGTTCGTCGAACGCACGGACGCCGGATGGATGTTGGTCCGTACCGCTCACGACGGGCGGGCGGGGCGGATCGGTTGACGCTATGGACACACCATCAGGTGACAGGAAAACGCCGTGACCTGGGGTGATCACAGGGCGTGCGAGAAGGCCCGCGCAGGACCCGCATCATGGCGCACACGACCGCCCCTTCACCCCCACCGGGGAACCGCCACCGGGCCTGTCCGGCCCGCACCCGCAGAGGAACGTATCTGCGCATGTCCCAGACGGATGACGTAGCAGCCAGCGACGCCGCGGTCACGCTACGCTCGCGGAGGCTCGATTCCCCGGCCGACCCCACCGGCACACGATCGATCCGCACACGATCCACCACGACACCCCAGAACGGCTCACCACGCAGCATGCCCCAGTACACCCCCGGGACCGGAAGGACGACGGCACCGACCGCCGCCCGCGCCACCGCTCGGCCCCCCGCCCCCACGTCCCTGGACGCGCTGTGGCGGACCTACAAGGCCACGGGGGACAAGCGGCTGCGCGAGCAGCTGATCCTGCACTACTCGCCGCTGGTGAAATATGTCGCGGGCCGGGTCAGCGTGGGCCTGCCGGCGAACGTGGAGCAGGCCGACTTCGTGTCCTCCGGGGTCTTCGGGCTGATCGACGCCATCGAGAAGTTCGACCCGGACCGCGCCATCAAGTTCGAGACCTACGCGATCACCCGGATCCGCGGCGCCATGATCGACGAGCTGCGCGCCCTCGACTGGATCCCGCGGTCGGTGCGGCAGAAGGCCCGCGCGGTGGAGCGCGCCTACGCCACCTTGGAGGCGACGCTGCGCCGCACCCCGACCGAGCCCGAGGTCGCCGCCGAGATGGGCGTCCCCCTCGAAGAGCTCCACGGGGTGTTCAGCGCCCTGTCGCTGGCCAACGTGGTGGCCCTGGAGGAGCTGCTGCACGTCGGCGTCGAGGGCGACCGGCTCAGCCTGGTCGACACGCTGGAGGACACCGGCGCCGACAACCCGGTCGAGGTGGCCGAGGACCGCGAGCTGCGCCGCCTGCTGGCCCGCGCCGTCAACACCCTGCCCGAGCGGGAGAAGACCGTGGTCACGCTCTACTACTACGAGGGACTGACCCTCGCCGAGATCGGGCAGGTGCTCGGCGTCACCGAGAGCCGGGTCAGCCAGATCCACACCAAGTCCGTCCTCCAACTCCGGGCAAAGCTGGCAGACGTGGGCCGCTGAGCCGCCGGCCGGACCTTCTACAGTGGGGGGATGCCCAGGATTCGAGCGGCCTCGGTGGCCGAGCACCGGTCCATGCAGCGGCGCGCCCTGCTCGACGCCGCCCGCTCCCTGCTGACCGAGGGCGGCACCGACGCCCTCACCTTCCCGGCGCTGGCCGAGCGCACCGGCCTGGCCCGGTCCTCGGTGTACGAGTACTTCCGCTCCCGCGCCGCGGTCGTCGAGGAGCTGTGCGCCGTCGACTTCCCGGTCTGGGCCGCCGAGGTCGAGGCCGCGATGCAGGCCGCGGAGACGCCCGCGGACAAGATCGAGGCGTACGTCCGCAGCCAGCTGACCCTGGTCGGCGACCGCCGGCACCGCGCCGTGGTGGCCATCTCCGCGGGCGAGCTGGAGGCCGGGGCCCGCGAGAAGATCCGCGCCGCGCACGGCGGCCTGGTCGCCATGGTCGTCGCCGCGCTGTCCTCCCTCGGCCACCCCGAGCCCCGGCTGACGGCCATGCTGCTGCAGGGCATCGTCGACGCCGCGGTCCGGCGCATCGAACTGGGCGCCGCGGAGGACCCCGACGCCATCGTCGAGGCGGCCGTCGGCATCGCGCTGCGCGGCGTCACCCGCCAGGGCGGTCCCGCGTCCGCGCCGCGGGGATGACCGGCGCGGCACCCGAGGGCAGCGGGCCGGACAGCGGCAGCAGCCTGGACGGCCCGGAGCGGCGCAGGGCCGGCGGCAGCAGCGACAGCGGATCCAGGTAGACGTCGCCGCGCAGCAGTCCCCAGTGCAGGCACGGCCCGGGGCAGTGCGGCACCTCCCCGCCCAGCACCCCCACCCGCCGGCCCGCGGCCACCTCCGTCCCCACCGTCAGCTCCGCCCGCACCGGTTCGTACGTGGTCCGCAGCCCGCCGGGCAGCGCCAGCACCACCACCGGCACCCCGGCCACCGCACCCGCGAAAGCGACCACGCCCGGAGCCGCCGCCCGCACCGCAGCACCAGGACCCGCCCGCAGGTCCACCCCGCGGTGCCCCGCCGCCCAGGGCTCGGCCGGCGGGTCGAACGCCCGCAGCACGGCCGGCCGCCCCCGCGCCCCCGGCCCCGCCACCGGCCAGCACCGCGCCCCCGGACCGGGCGGCCCGGTACACCCCGCACCGGGTGCCGCGCCCCGGCCGCCTCCAGGGGCGCCCCCAGCACCAGCACCGGCCTCAGCACTGGCCCCAGCACCCGGTCCGCCCGGGCCCGCGGCCAGCAGCGCGGCCGCCACCACCGTCGTCCACCACATCGTCGTGAAGATCATGGGTCCACCATGGCCGACCGCGGGCCGCTCGCGATGATCTTGGTCGGCAGCCTGTGGAAAACCCGGTGGTCGCCCGGCGCTCCGCCGGTCCCGTACACTTTCTCTGGCGATCCGGGTCACCGGGTCGACTTCGCACGCCCCGCCACCCACCCCCGTCACAGGGGCGGTGGCCGCGCTCCTCGGTCCCTTGCGGCACGGCGCGTCGGGGCGTCAGGCGCGGCAGCCATCCGGAGGCCGCGATAACCGAGTACCTCAAGGAGTACGGCCATGGCCGTCGTCACGATGCGGGAGCTGCTGGAGAGCGGCGTCCACTTCGGGCACCAGACCCGCCGCTGGAACCCGAAGATGAAGCGCTTCATCTTCACCGAGCGCAACGGCATCTACATCATCGACCTGCTCCAGTCGCTGTCGTACATCGACCGCGCCTACGAGTTCGTCAAGGAGACCGTCGCGCACGGCGGCTCCATCATGTTCGTCGGTACGAAGAAGCAGGCGCAGGAGGCGATCGCCGAGCAGGCGTCCCGCGTCGGCATGCCCTACGTCAACCAGCGCTGGCTGGGCGGCATGCTCACCAACTTCTCGACCGTCTACAAGCGCCTCCAGCGCCTGAAGGAGCTCGAGGAGATCGACTTCGAGGACGTGGCCGCCTCCGGCCTCACCAAGAAGGAGCTCCTCGTCCTCTCCCGCGAGAAGGACAAGCTGGAGAAGACCCTCGGCGGCATCCGCGAGATGCAGAAGGTCCCCAGCGCCGTCTGGATCGTGGACACCAAGAAGGAGCACATCGCCGTCGGTGAGGCGCGCAAGCTCCGCATCCCGGTCGTCGCCATCCTCGACACCAACTGCGACCCCGACGAGGTCGACTACAAGATCCCGGGCAACGACGACGCGATCCGTTCCGTCACCCTGCTCACCCGCGTGATCGCCGACGCCGTCGCCGAGGGCCTGATCGCCCGCTCCGGCGCCGCGCTGAGCGACAAGAAGGCCGAGGGTGCGGCCGAGCCGCTCGCCGAGTGGGAGCGTGACCTGCTCGAGGGCGAGAAGAAGGCCGACTCCGAGGCGCCCGCCGCCGACGCTCCGGCCGCCGCCGAGACCCCGGCTGCCGAGACCCCGGCCGCCGACGCTCCGGCTGCCGACGCTCCGGCTGCCGACGCTCCGGCCGCCGGCGAGGGCGACGCCCCGCAGGCCTGACGCCTTCAGCAGTTCCACGCGTGACGACGGCGGGGGCCTCACGCCCCCGCCGTTCACCCGTAGATCCACCGACCATTCGGGAAGAGAATTAACCCATGGCGAACTTCACCGCCGCCGACGTCAAGAAGCTCCGCGAGCTGACCGCCGCGGGCATGATGGACTGCAAGAACGCCCTCACCGAGGCGGAAGGCGACCTGGACAAGGCCGTCGAGATCCTCCGGGTCAAGGGCCAGAAGGGCGTCACCAAGCGCGAGGGCCGCTCGGCCTCCAACGGTGCCGTCGTCTCGCTCATCGCCGAGGGCAACAGCGAGGGCGTCCTGCTCGAGCTGAAGTGCGAGACGGACTTCGTCGCGAAGGGTGACAAGTTCGTCGCCGTCGCCGACGCGATCGCCGCGCACGTCGCCGCGACCAAGCCGGCCGGCCTCGAGGCGCTGCTCGCCTCCGAGATCAAGGACGGCCAGACCGTCCAGGCGTACGTCGACGAGGCGAACGCGACCCTCGGCGAGAAGATCGTGCTCGACCGCTTCGCCCAGTTCACCGACGGCTACGTGGCGTCCTACCTGCACCGCACCAGCCCGGACCTGCCCCCGCAGGTCGGCGTGCTGGTCGAGCTGGACAAGGCCGACGCGCAGACCGCCAAGGACGTCGCGCAGCACATCGCCGCGTTCGCCCCGAAGTTCCTGAGCCGCGACGAGATCGACGCCGAGACGGTCGAGAACGAGCGCCGCGTCGCCGAGGCCACCGCCCGCGAGGAGGGCAAGCCCGAGGCCGCGCTGCCGAAGATCGTCGAGGGCCGGGTCAACGGCTTCTTCAAGGAGAACGTCGTCCTGGAGCAGGCGTTCGCCAAGGACGCCAAGAAGACCGTCCAGAAGGTGCTCGACGAGGCCGGCGTGACGCTCAAGCGCTTCGCGCGCTTCCGCGTCGGCGTCTGATCGCCGTCGGAGCAGCGAAAGACCCGCGGCCCCGCTAGGGTCGTACGCGGCCGGCCGCCCGTCGGCCGCAGATGTGACGAGGAGGCCGTTGCCGTCGAGGGAACCCCAGAGGACCCGCGGCAATGGCCTCCTTTGTACGTGCACGAGGAGAACCCCATGGACGAAGGCGCCGACCACGTCGCCAAGGCTCACGCCACCGCAGGCCGCGGCGGCATCGCCCCCCGCCGCTACCTGCTCAAGCTGTCCGGCGAGGCGTTCGCCGGGGGAGGGGGGCTGGGCGTCGACCCCGATGTCGTGCACGCCATCGCCCGCGAGATCGCGGCGGTCGTCAGGGACGGCTACGAGATCGCGCTCGTCGTCGGCGGCGGCAACTTCTTCCGCGGTGCGGAGCTGCAGCAGCGCGGCATGGACCGCGCCCGCTCCGACTACATGGGCATGCTGGGCACGGTCATGAACTGCCTCGCCCTCCAGGACTTCCTGGAGAAGGAGGGCATCGAGACCCGCGTGCAGACCGCCATCACCATGGGCCAGGTCGCCGAGCCCTACATCCCGCTGCGGGCGGTCCGCCACCTGGAGAAGGGCCGCGTCGTCATCTTCGGCGCCGGTATGGGCATGCCCTACTTCTCCACCGACACCACCGCCGCCCAGCGGGCCCTGGAGATCGACGCCGCGGCCATGCTCATGGGCAAGAACGGGGTCGACGGCGTCTACGACTCCGACCCCAAGCACAACCCGGACGCGGTGAGGTTCGACGCGCTGGAGTACGGCGAGGTCATCGCGCGCGACCTGCGGGTCGCCGACCTCACCGCGATCACCCTGTGCCAGGACAACAAGCTGCCGATCCTCGTCTTCGAGCTGCTCGCGGAAGGGAACATCGCGCGGGCCGTGAAGGGTGAGAAGATCGGCACGCTGGTCAACGACCAGGGCACCCGGGCGTGACGGCCGCCGCCGTCGCATCCGCCGCACGACCGTCGTCACGATGGCGTCCGCCGTCACAAGCCGTCACACAGACGTCCGCCTTCTGAAGACCAGGAGCACATGGTGATTGAAGAAACCCTCCTCGAGGCCGAGGAGAAGATGGAGAAGGCCGTGGCTGTCGCCAAGGACGACTTCGCGGCGATCCGAACCGGCCGTGCGCACCCGGCGATGTTCAACAAGATCGTGGCCGAGTACTACGGCACCGTCACCCCGATCAACCAGCTCGCCTCCTTCGCGGTGCCCGAGCCCCGGATGGCGGTGATCACCCCCTTCGACAGCAGCAGCCTGCGCAACATCGAGGAGGCGATCCGCAACTCGGACCTCGGCGTCAACCCGAGCAACGACGGCCGTATCATCCGGGTGGTCTTCCCGCAGCTCACCGAGGAGCGCCGCCGCGACTACATCAAGGTCGCCAAGCACAAGGCCGAGGACGCGAAGATCTCGATCCGCAGCGTCCGCCGCAAGGCCAAGGAGACGCTCGACAAGCTCGTCAAGGACGGCGAGACCGGCGAGGACGAGGTGCGCCGCGCGGAGAAGGAGCTCGACGACACCACGGCGAAGTACGTGGCGCAGATCGACGAGCTGCTCAAGCACAAGGAGGCCGAGCTGCTGGAGGTCTGACCTCCGGCACGCCCGCCGCTCCACATCCGCACACTCCCCGGCCGACCACCACCTGACGACGACGCGAGGCGAAGCTCCGTGAACGACTCTTCCTGGGGCGCTTCGCCACGCGCCGCGCATGCGGCGGGTTCCGCCACGGAATCCGGGGCCAGCAGGAAGACTCCCGCCATGCCGCCATCCCCGCCGCCGGCCGCCGCGCCCCCGCCCGCCCAGGACCCGGCTCCGCAGCCGGCCCGGGTGAAGAAGTCCGCGGGGCGCAACCTGCGGGCGGCGATAGGGGTCGGCGTCGGACTGGGCGTGGTCATCGTCGCGTCCCTGTTCATCGTCAAGGCGGTGTTCGTCGGCGTCGTGGTGGCCGCGGTGGTGACCGGCCTGTGGGAGCTGACCTCGCGTCTGGCCGAGCGCAAGGACATCCACGCGCCGCTGGTGCCGCTGGCGGTCGGCGGCGCGGCGATGGTCGTGCTCGGCTATCTGCGCGGCGCGGACGGCGCGTGGATCGCCATGGCGCTGACCGCGCTCGCGGTGCTGGTCTGGCGGATGGCCCAGCCGCCGGAGAACTACCTGCGGGACGTCACGGCCGGCGTGTTCGCCGCGTTCTACGTGCCGTTCCTGGCCACGTTCGTGGTCATGATGCTCGCCGCGGACGACGGACCGCGGCGCGTGCTGGTGTTCCTGCTGCTCACCGTGATCAGCGACACCGGCGCCTACGCGGTCGGCTGGCGCTTCGGCCGCCACAAGCTCGCCCCGCGGATCAGCCCCGGCAAGACCCGCGAGGGGCTGCTCGGCGCGATGGCCTTCGCGATGGTGGCCGGCGCCCTGCTCATGCAGTACCTCATCGACGACGGCCAGTGGTGGCAGGGCCTGCTGCTCGGCCTGGCGGCGGCCACCAGCGCCACCCTCGGCGACCTCGGCGAGTCCATGATCAAGCGCGACCTCGGCATCAAGGACATGGGCGCCCTCCTCCCCGGCCACGGCGGCATCATGGACCGCCTCGACAGCCTCCTCCCCACCGCCCCCGTCGTCTGGCTCCTCCTCGTCGCCTTCGTCGGCAACGGCTGACCCCCCCGCCTCCCGCGGGGTCCCGCCCATCCCGTCGCCCACGCCGGGCAGTGGCCGTCCCGTGTGCGCCACCGGCCGCAAGTGGGCCTGCATCGGGGCCCGGACGGGCGGGGCACCTCCCGTATGACGGGCCGGGAAGTGGGGCGGGCAGGGGAGTGTCGGGGGTCTGCGACACTGGTAGGCATCATGCCTGCACCCGGAGAACTCACTTTTGCCGCGCCGCGCGGGGCCAAGAAGCCCCCGCGGCACCTTGCCGACCTGTCGCCGGTGGAGCGACGGGAGGCGGTGGCCGCGCTCGGCGAGAAGCCGTTCCGGGCCAAGCAGCTGTCGCAGCACTACTTCGCGCGGTACGCCGACGATCCGGCCGCGTGGACGGACATCCCGGCGGCGGCCCGCGGGCGGCTCGCGGACGACCTGCTGCCGGAGCTGATGACGGTCGTGCGGCACGCCGAGTGCGACGGCGGGGACACCCGCAAGACGCTCTGGCGGCTGTTCGACGGCACGCTCGTGGAGTCCGTGCTGATGCGCTACCCGGACCGGGTCACGATGTGCATCTCGTCACAGGCCGGCTGCGGCATGAACTGCCCTTTCTGCGCGACCGGGCAGGCCGGCCTGGACCGCAACCTGTCGACGGCCGAGATCGTGCACCAGATCGTCGCCGGCATGCGGGCGCTGCGTGACGGCGAGGTGCCCGGCGGGCCGTCCCGGCTGTCGAACATCGTCTTCATGGGCATGGGCGAGCCGCTCGCCAACTACAAGCGGGTGATCGGCGCGATCCGCCGCCTGACCGACCCCGAGCCGGACGGACTGGGCCTGTCGCAGCGCGGCATCACCGTGTCCACCGTCGGCCTGGTCCCGGCGATGTACCGGTTCGCCGACGAGGGCTTCAAGTGCCGCCTCGCGGTCTCCCTGCACGCCCCCGACGACGAGCTGCGCGACACCCTCGTCCCCGTCAACACCCGCTGGAAGGTCCGCGAGGTGCTCGACGCGGCCTGGTACTACGCGGAGAAGTCCGGCCGCCGGATCTCCGTCGAGTACGCGCTGATCCGCGACGTCAACGACCAGGCGTGGCGGGCCGACCGGCTGGGCAAGCTGCTGAAGAACCACCGCGTGCACGTCAATCTGATCCCGCTCAACCCCACCCCGGGCTCCAAGTGGACCGCGTCCCGGCCCGAGGACGAGCGGGCGTTCGTCGCCGCCCTGGAGGGACACGGCGTCCCGGTGACCGTGCGGGACACCCGCGGCCAGGAGATCGACGGCGCCTGCGGGCAGCTCGCCGCCTCCGAGCGCTGACCGGCAGCCGGGGAGGGAGCCGGCACCAGGGAGGCAAAGCTGCTGGTACGGTGCATGCGCACCGGACATCGGTCGACAAGTGAACATCCGACAGGGGAGCGCCTGAGACGGCGCTGAGAGTGCGGCTGGGACACGTTCCCAGGCCGCAGACCCTCGAACCTGATCCGGGTCATACCGGCGTAGGGAGTCAGCATGAACAGCACCATCCGCAGGCGTGCCCTGGGCGCACTCGTCCTGGCCACCGCCTGCGCCACCGCCCTCAGCGCCTGCGGCGGGTCGTCCTCGGGCAAGAAGGGCGGCAGCGCCGCCTCCGGCGGCAAGACGGTCACCGTCGTCAGCCACGACTCGTTCGCCGCCTCGAAGAGCGTGCTCGCCGAGTTCACCAAGGAGACCGGGTACACGGTCAAGGTGCTGCGCGGCGGTGACGCCGGCGCCGCGGTCAACCAGGCGATCCTCACCAAGGACCACCCGCGCGGCGACGTCTTCTTCGGCGTCGACAACACCCTGCTCTCGCGCGCCCTCGACAACGGCCTGTTCGACCCGTACACGGCCAAGGGCCTCGACCAGGTGCCCGCCGACGTCCAGTTGGACGCCGCCCGGCACCGCGCCACGCCCATCGACTCCGGCGACGTGTGCGTCAACTACGACCGCGCCTACTTCGCCGCCCACAAGCTCGCCCCGCCGCAGACCTTCGCCGACCTGGTCAAGCCGCAGTACAAGAACCTGCTGGTGACCGAGAACGTCGCGACCTCCTCGCCGGGCCTGGCGTTCATGCTCGGCAGCGTCGCCACCTACGGCGACTCCGGCTGGCAGGCGTACTGGAAGCAGCTGAAGGCCAACGGCGTCGAGGTGGTCGACGGCTGGGAGCAGGCGTACAACGACCGCTTCTCCGGCTCGTCCGCGGGCAAGAAGGCCAAGGGCGACCGGCCGCTGGTGGTCTCCTACGCGTCGAGTCCGCCCGCCGAGGTCGTCGGCGTCACCCCGGCGCCGGCCGAGTCCCCGGTGGGCGTGGCCACCGGCACCTGCTTCCGCCAGATCGAGTTCGCCGGGCTGCTGCACGGCGCGAAGAACCCCGCGGGCGGCAAGGCGTTCATCGACTTCATGCTGAGCAAGGCGTTCCAGCAGGACATGCCGCTGCAGATGTACGTCGACCCGGTGGTCAAGGGTGCCGCGGAGCCCGAGGAGTTCGTGAAGTACGGCGCGAAGGTCGAGCACCCGACGACGCTCCCGCCGACCGAGATCGCGGCCAAGCGCGACGACTGGGTCAAGGCATGGACGTCGACCGTCCTGTAGCCCCTGCCGGTCCCGCCACCGCCGCACCGACGTCCCCGCGCCCGCGCCGGTCGCCCGGCCGGGCGACCGCCGTGCGGCTCGCGTTGGCGGCCCTGCCGCTGGCCTTCTTCGCGGTGTTCTTCGCCTACCCGGTCGGCGCCATCGTCGCCCGCGGGCTGCACCAGGGCGGGCGGTGGCGGCCGGGCGTGGTCGGCGACGTGCTCGGCGACCCGTCGATCCGGCACGTCCTGTGGTTCACCTGCTGGCAGGCGGCCGCCTCCACCGCGCTGACGCTGGCGGTCGCGCTGCCCGGCGCGTACGTCTTCGCGCGGCTGGACTTCCCCGGCAAGCACCTGCTGCGGGCGGTGGTCACCGTGCCGTTCGTGCTGCCCACCGTCGTCGCGGGATCCGCGTTCCTGGCGCTCCTCGGGCGCGGCGGCTTCACCGACAGCCTGCTCGGCTTCCGGCTGGACACCAGCGTGTGGGCGATCCTGATCGCCCACGTCTTCTTCAACTACGCGGTCGTGGTGCGCACGGTCGGCGGGCTGTGGGCACAGCTCGACCCGCGGCAGGAGGAGGCGGCGCGCATGCTGGGCGCCGGCCGCTTCGCGGCATGGCGCCGGGTCACCCTGCCCGCGCTCGGACCCGCGGTGGCCGCGGCCGCGCTGATGGTGTTCCTGTTCACCTTCACCTCCTTCGGCGTCATCCAGATCCTGGGCGGCCCCACCCGCTCCACCCTGGAGGTGGAGATCTACCGGCAGACCGCCGAGCTGCTGGACCTGCCGACCGCCGCGGTGCTGACGCTGCTGCAGCTCGCCGCGGTCGCCGCGATCCTCGGCGTGCACGCCTGGACGGTGCGGCGCCGCGAGGCGACCCTGCGGCTGGTGGACGCCGCCCGCACCGCGCACCGCCCGCGCGGCGCCGAACGCGTCCTGCTGGCCGGTGTCCTGGCGGTCGTCGCGCTGCTGATCCTGCTGCCGCTCGGCGTGCTCGTCGCCCGTTCCTTCGACGGCCCCAACGGCTACGGTCTGGACTTCTACCGCGCGCTGGCCTCCACGGACGGCTCGGGCGACGGCGGCACCTTCCTGGTCTCGCCGCTGGAGACGGTCTGGAACTCGCTGCGCTACGCCGCCGTCGCGACGGTGATCGCGCTGGCCGTCGGCGCGCTGGCGGCCACCGCGCTGGTGCGCAGGGCCGGCCGGCTGATGCGCGGCTTCGACGCCCTGCTGATGCTGCCGCTGGGCACCTCGGCGGTCACCGTCGGTTTCGGCTTCCTGATCACCCTGGACAAGCCGCCGCTGGACCTGCGGGATTCCTGGCTGCTGGTGCCGCTCGCGCAGGCCCTGGTCGGCGTGCCGTTCGTGGTGCGGGTCGTGCTGCCGGTGCTGCGGGCCGTCGACGACCGGCTGCGGGAGGCCGCCGCGGTGCTCGGCGCGTCCCCGCTGCGCGTCTGGCGCGAGGTCGAACTGCCGCTCGTGGCACGGGCGATGGGGATCGCGGCGGGCTTCGCGTTCGCCGTCTCGCTCGGCGAGTTCGGCGCGACGGTGTTCATCGCCCGGCCCGACAGCCCCACCCTGCCGGTCGCGGTGGCCCGCCTGCTCGGCCGCGCCGGCGAGATGAACTACGGCCAGGCGATGGCGCTCAGCACCATCTTGATGGCGGTCTGCGCGGCCAGCCTGCTCGTCCTGGAGACCGCCTGGCGGCGCCGCGGGGACGGCCGCCGGATCACCGATGCGACCGGGGAGTTCTAGATGGCCCTGCTGCGGATCGACGCCGCCACCGTACGGTTCGGGGACCGCGCCGCGCTCGACGGCGTCGACCTGGACGTCACCGCGCACGAGACCGTGTGCGTGCTCGGGCCCAGCGGCAGCGGCAAGTCCACGCTGCTGCGCGCGGTGGCCGGGCTGCAGCCGCTGGACGGCGGGCGGATCCTGCTCGACGGCGCCGACCAGGCCGGCACGCCGCCGCACCGGCGCGGCGTCGGCCTGATGTTCCAGGACCACCAGCTCTTTCCGCAGCGCGACGTCGGCGGCAACGTCGCCTTCGGCCCGCGGATGCACCGGGTGCCGCGCGACCTGCGCGAGCGACGGGTGGCCGAACTGCTGGACCTGGTGGGCCTGCCGGGCGCCGCGCAGCGCGCGGTGGGCACGCTGTCCGGCGGCGAGCAGCAGCGGGTCGCCCTCGCCCGCGCGCTCGCGCCCGAGCCGCGGCTGCTCATGCTCGACGAGCCGCTCGGCCAGCTCGACCGCTCGCTGCGCGAGCGGCTGGTCGTCGAACTCCGCCAGCTGTTCGGCCGGTTGGGCACCACGGTGCTCGCCGTCACCCACGACCAGGGCGAGGCGTTCGCGCTCGCCGACCGGGTGGTGGTCATGCAGGACGGCCGGATCGCGCAGAGCGGTACGCCGCTGGAGGTCTGGCAGCGGCCCGACTCGGAGTTCGTCGCGCGCTTCCTCGGCTTCGACGCGGTCACCGACGGCGTGGTCAGCGGCGGCGTCGCCGTCACCGACTGGGGCAAGCTGCCGGTGCCGGACGGCACGCCGGAAGGGCCCGCCCGGGTGCTGGTCCGGCCGCCCGGGGTGCTGCTCGGCCCGGCGGACGAGGGCCTGCTGTGCGAGGTCCGCGCCCGCACCTTCCGCGGCGGGCGGGTCGCGGTGATCCTCGGCGTCGTCGGCGCCGAGCGCGGGCCGCAACTGGAGGCCGAGTGCACGCTGCGCGACGCCCCCGCCGAGGGCGACCGGATCGGCGTCACCTTCGATCCCGCGGAAGTCGTCGTTCTGCACCGATGAGTTCCGGCGGCCCGCCTCGTCATAGAAAGCACAGGACACGAGACGAGGAGAGCACCGTGCAGAAGATCACCACCTTCCTCTGGTACGACACCCAGGCCGAGGAGGCCGCGCAGTTCTACACCTCGCTGTTCGAGGACTCCCGCATCGTGGAGGTCCAGCGCAACGGCGAGGGAGGGCCCGGCGCTCCCGGATCGGTGCTGGTCGTCGAGTTCGAGCTGGCGGGGCAGCGATACCTGGCGCTCAACGGCGGGCCCATGTACAGCTTCACCGAGGCGATCTCGCTCAGCGTGGACTGCGGCTCCCAGGAGGAGGTCGACAATCTGTGGGAGCGGCTCACCGCGGACGGCGGCGAGGCCGGGCCGTGCGGCTGGCTGAAGGACCGGTTCGGCCTGTCCTGGCAGATCGTGCCCCGCCGGCTGCCCGAGCTGCTCGCCGACCCCGACCAGCAGGCCGCGCAGCGCGTCATGGCCGCGATGCTCGGCATGAAGAAGCTCGTGATCAAGGAGCTGGAGGCGGCCGCCGCGGGCTGAGGCGGGCGGGGGGGCTCAGCCCCAGGCGAGGCGGGCCAGTGCGGCCGGCACCTCACGGACACTGTCGACCAGGGCGATGCGGTCGGCCATCGGCCGCTTGCCCGCCAGCGCCGTCAGCAGCGGCCACACCGGCAGCGTGGTCGTCCAGTGCGCCCGGTTCACCAGCACCATGGGGGCGGGCTCGCCGTGCGACCCGTAGTAGTTCGCGGTGGCGGCGTCGAAGACCTCCTGGACGGTGCCGGCCGCGCCCGGCAGGTACACCACGCCGGCGTTGCAGCGGGACAGCAGGCCGTCCTCGCGGGTGGCGTTGGCGAAGAACTTGGCGATGTGCGCGGCGAACGCGTTCGGCGGCTCGTGCCCGTAGAACCAGGTCGGCAGGCCGTAGGACGGCCCGCCGTCCGGCCACCGGTCGCGCACCGCCATCGCGGTCGCCGCCCACATGCCGACCGACGCGCCGAAGGACGGCACCCGCGCCAGCACGTCCAGCGCCTTGCCGAGCATGACGTCGTCGTACGGCGCCGCGTACGCGCCGAAGTTGGCCGCCTCCATGGCGCCCGGCCCGCCGCCGGTCGCCACGGTGAGGCCGGACCTGGCCAGCTCCCGGCCCAGGCGGGCCGCGCCCGCGTACTCCAGGCTGCCGCGCTCCATCGCGTGGCCGCCCATGACGCCCACCACCCGGGCGCCGCGCAGCAGTTCGTCGAGGGCGTCGGACAGCGCGTCGTCGTGGACCGAGCGGAGCATCGAGGCCAGCACGTCGCCGCCCGCCGAGGTGCGCCGGTACCAGGCGTGGGTCCTGGCGTCCGGGGTGCTCGCGTAGCCGTCGCTCTCCAGGCCCGCGTACAGCTCGTCGGGGGTGTAGGGCGTCCCGCGGTAGGGGTCGAACGGCAGGTCGGGGACCGGCGGGAAGACCAGCGCGCCGCCGGCCCGGACGTGGGCCAGGGCCTGCGGCTCCATCCGGCAGCCCAGGAACACCGCCTGCGAGGAGTCCACGACCAGCAGCGCGAAGGTGCGCTCGGTCAGGTCGAGGGCCTGCAGCCGGCATCCGGCCAGGCTCCCGCCCAGCGCGGCCCGGTCGAACTCCTCGAGGTCGTGGATCTCCCGTATCGGTATGCCCTCCGCTCCTGCGAACCGGTCCATGTCAGCGTCATCGAAAGGCAGGGGTGAGGGCACCCCTGCACCCTAGCCCCCCTCGGTCCGGCAGGACCGGGGAGGTCGGGCCGCCCGCGGGGCCGCTGACGGCGCGTCACCGGGGCCCGCGTGATGCGTCACCGACGGCGTCTACGGGAGCGTGCTGAGCCCGGCGACCAGGAACGCCACGCCCACCAGGACCGCCGCCAGCGCGGCCGCACGGACCGCGAGCGCGGCCCGCAGCATCG
>Ga0123353_10004538_pt1 | contig 17894 bp, 6 predicted proteins | sample TergutLab28metaG_3_FD_92763 | JGI IMG/M metagenome (GOLD analysis project Ga0123353, IMG submission 92763) | Labiotermes labralis P3 segment gut microbial communities from Petit-Saut dam, French Guiana - Lab288 P3 | ecosystem: Host-associated > Arthropoda: Insects > Digestive system > Gut ... | reverse complement strand
TTATTTGCTGATGACCAAGTTATAATATCCAACACAGAATATAACTTGCAGAAAGCTGAGTATAAATTAAATAATAAGAGAATATGGTTTATCTACACAGAAAACAAAACTTATGGTACCGAAAGGACAACAGCCAGTTAGGTGTAAAATTGCAATAGATAACAAAATTATAGAACAAGTTAACTCCTTTAACTTCTTAGGAAATTTGATATCTTATGAAAAAAGAAGTGGATATTGAGAACAAATTGAATAATTATTTGAAAACAACAGGTATTATAAACAACACGATTAAACCACAGGTAACTTTCAAGAAAACAAGAATAAAATTAGACACTCTAATAGCCGTTTCAACTTTGTTAGAGAGTAGTGAAAACTGGACCACTGTAGCACAAGAAGCAATAAGAATAACAGCAGCAGAGATAAAATATATGAGAAAAAACAGCAGGATACACTTGGACAGATTACAAAACAAATACTGAGATTGCAAAGGAATTAAATATAACCCCAGTTCTGGACAAAATGCAGGACTACAGAAAAAACTGGTTGCAACTTATAAACAGAATGCCTCAAAGATTACCAAGGATAACAAACCCTCAGATCAAACAGCAGAAGAAACCAGGGCAGACCATTAAGGAGTCTAGATGTGTCAGACAGGAAAGGGTCAACAGGTGGTCCAGTGCCCTGTTAGCTGGATGATGGTGGTGGTGGTGGTGGTGGTGGTGGTGGTGGTGGTGATGATGATGATGATACATTTTATCCACTGTGAAAGGCATGCTGATTTGTGTTTTTCAACATCCATGGAAGTGTGTAACATGAATTCATCCAACAGGGACAAAGTGTAAATAATACTTCTATTCACATGTTCTGTGGCATCTATTTGAAGATGTACAATGTAAGAATTCTAGAAGTGATAGGAAGATTGGAATTGCCATCATGACAATGCATGACCTATGACACCACGGTCAGACTAGTGAATAGGCTACAGGCTGGATGACTGAAGAGTCAATGGGTCTATTCCCAGTATGGGCAAGAGATTTTTCTCTTCTACACAGTGTCCACATCAGCTCTGGGGTCTCCTGTTTCCCATCCAATGGGTACCAGAAACTCTTTCCTTGAAGATTACGTGGGAGGGGCAAGGAGCTGAACCCTCTCTTCCATCTAGCACCAAGGTTAAATAACAGTGGAGTTATACCCCCCATCTACCATCACAGCATGCTAAGTAACAACTGTACCTTTTATTATGACAGTGCTTGCTCTTAAGAGAAATGTCCAGCTAAACACAACACAATTTTTGTTCCACAACTTCCACGTTCCCCAGACCTAGTGTTGTGTGACTTTTTTCTTTTTATCCCAACACTCAAAATGGTACCAACGAGGATGAGTTTGATAATGATATCAGCACAGTTTGAAAACAACTGCATGCTGCACTTGCTGTCTTCAAAACAAGTGGTTTCTACAAACACTTTTGGATTGGCATTCACTGCTGGTCTCACAGCATCCAGTTGCAGCAGAACAGAGAGTAAATGCAGTTATCAAACATCAACACAGTGTGACGAAATAATCTGACCACACCATGTATTGGGCTCAAATTCATTCACTTCTACTCATTTATCACAATACCTTTTGCCCACAAGACAGCTACAATGACCACAAGCACCAGGTTGACATCTACCAGTCATCTAGTTCTCGATTTCTTACTATTATTCCTTTCTAAACTATGGTCAAAGGTAAAATATTTTGAATTAAACTTCAAGGCACAGTGAAAAAAGTTATAAGCAATGCACTCTAGCATATGAATCCAACTATCTATTTCACCAATGACCATAAACAAACAAATAAACATGCCTATTAAATATATGGGACACTATAGCATTGCTGCTTTCAGAATTTGATGTAGAAAATGGAGGAAAGGGGAAACAGTTCTTGTATGAGAACTATTCAAATTAAATGATTTTAAAGGCAGGAAGAAATGAAAGAGTGTATAAAGATTTTAATGTTTATTATGATAAGCACATAATAGATGCATGAACACTGCCATATATTTCCCCAACAATGACATAAGTAAAAATTAAAGATATAACATGATAACATCTTAATAAATAAATAGGGCTATATTTATTATGTAATGAATTATAAAAAGCAAAAACATTTTAATCTGAATTTAATGTTTAGTACTGAACTCATATGTATGACAATGTGGCATACAGTTGGCCCTTATATACATAAAAATTTAGTAAACATCTTGTTGGGCTACTGCATCCCGGCAAACATTCAATGTCCAACAGACCTTGCGGCTCCTAGTGAGGATGACACAAAATAATGGCCACTGCATATACCAGATTATATGCTACTAATTTCACAAGAACTGACACAAAAAAATATAGTAACTGCACTTTTTCTTGTCGTAATAGGTCCCTTTTCTGACAGTTCACATACCATGTGAATGGGACAGACATCCCTACTGTTACAAAACTACTTATATTCAAAGAATGCTTGCTCTTGTTCAGTGCAGAATTTTTGCTTTGTGTTTATCTACAAGAGCAAAGATAAAGTTACACACACGAATTCACAGGTTGTTGTGTATTAAGTCTCTCATCGAGAGAACATCTATGAACAGAGCGTGAAGAAGAATGTTTGGACCTCAAGGGGGGCAGGGGGGAGTATGAAAAGCTTTGAGAAAACTGCATGGTCAAGGAACTACTACCTTCTCAAGACAGAGTGTGCTCCAAGGACACAGCAGGCAGTAACGTGTCACAAAACAGCAACAACAGCAATCACATCAGCACATTAAAAATTGTACGGCTATCCTAGTTGGTTAAAAAGATGTACGAATTATAATTTGTGTAACATACCTAAGTATGGAAATTTCCTTTGGAGATTACAATTCTGTTCTCTAGTATCAAAAATTCTTGTTTATCTGAGTGTTTCACAAAATAAATTATACTGAAAAAATTGCTTCTTTATTACTACAATTTCATAAATACATGTTCCTGTTGAACAAAATTATTTACCACTGCAAAGCCATAGAATACTCACATGATACATCCAACACAGGAACCAGAATACAGAAAAGTAATATGTTTCATAAATCAGCCATCTTAGAACGTCACATGCTTCTAAAAACAATTCTGAACACGCCAAACTGCTTCTAGTAACAACACCAAAACCTTTTACATTGAGCACCCTCCGCAACTGATCTCTGAGCACTCAGAACACCACCGCACACAAATATGTACTTAAAGAAATGTATATTGAAAGTATACAGTTTGGTACATACAATTCAACAATTACAAAATATCTTTCACAGAGTGTGTTTTTAATGCCCACAGCTGTTCTCTCAACGGCAAGCAAGCAATGTTCTTAAGGTAATACCTTTGCACAAATGAGATTAATACAAAGAAGTTCTGGACTACTGCTTCATTTCACGTGATTCTGCTTTGCATATATCATGGACAAACTATGTATTCACCAAATTGTGTCTTTTGTAAGTGTGTGAATTCAAACTGAAACACCTACAAAACATCTTGTAGTTCCATGCAGTGAATGTCACTGAAGAACAATATACATGTCAAAAACAAAGTAAGATAATGGGCCTGTGCCTGCATTGTACTTGGGATTTATAAAAACATGCAATAAAACTTTTTAAATTCAACATTCACACACTCCATAAACAGTAATGTAAGGTCAACAGCGCACCAAAATAACCTATCACTAAGTTCACACACACTGTGGAAAAGCTAACACACTTTTAAAAATTCAGATTAAGGCATTAAATTTCTCTTCCAATTTTTCAGATGATGTATGAATTCCCTCTCTGTACATCATGTTTGACTCACTTTACAGAAGATACCACTGACCATTAATCCAGCACTCTGCTGGACCAACTAACAGACCCATCAGAAAAATAGTGTATGCTGTTAGACAGCACACACTGCAAATGACCACCGGTTTTTGTGACTTTGTTCAAATGCAAGTATGTTATGAGATTATGACACCTTACAGTTGTTATGAACAGAATTTCCTGTTATCTTCTCCATATGTGAAATCAACAATTTGAAACCACTAATGACCAGTTCATGGTGATGTTACTGCTGTTGTTGATATTGTGCTACAAAGTAATTCTCCTGTCAACTATTGCCTTCTCCAATTTTTTTGTCTCATAATTATCTTTTTCCCTACTTAAGAAGTTGTACCCCCCCCACATTAGAATAAAATCATGTCCAAATCAGAAAAGATGAAAAACATGCAATACTCTTCCACTGTGAGAGTTTGGGTTCTCACAATGGTACTGCTGAAAGTTCAGTTCCTCTGGGATGTGACACTGTGTCATTTGGAGTGTAGTTCCTGAGTTTTACCATTGGAAACTACACACCCAACAACAGGAGCATCATATCCCTGAAGAATTTATTCTTCCCCCTTCCACTGCATTAGTCACACAAGATTTGGAGCTAAAACCATTCAGACAGGAGAGCAAAGCTTGCCAGTGCCATGAAAAAACGTTCATGGAACAATTTCACTAACATGGGTACAATGATAAAATCCTGACATTTGTTAAACCTAGTAAGTAAAAATACAGTTTTGTGCCTAAATACAACATCCTGCAGCATAAAACCAAACACTTGGAGCAGCAAGACTGACCAAGGATAAGGGACAGGGAGCATACAGAAAACAGGGTGGAGGCAAACTGTATCTGAAGGAGACGAAATGGACGGAAATGCCCACTGCTTATCAGGATGCTGAGTGTGATGAAGTGTTGCATATTGAGTGCCCTAAGTAAGTGAAATCTTACACAGCCTATAATATTTACTTACATTAGCAGAATAATAATATTTGTTTGAAAGTTCATACAAATATTTACACAGTGTGATACTTTTATAATTTTTAGGAATTCATGTAAGTGACAGTTCACACTCAATACAGACTACAGCTTAAGGAGTCATATTTTCACACAGGAAAAAAGGCCTTCTGAATTCATTTCAGTTGATACACAATGCTCAAGAACACTACACTCTAAACTGTGTTAAATAAAGTAAACTGCCATTTACGGACTCACAGACATCAGTAATCTGATATCAACAAAATATGAGATGTTCTACTCGTACTCTCATTAAGCAACATAACCTTAGATTTAAAAAAAAAGTGACAGAGTTGCTAATATGACTGTTTTTTCTTCTGTTCCTCCCCCTGAAAGTTGGAATAACACAATCACTTTACATCCCAGTCATTTTGACTTACTCGCCACCACTATCAGAGAAACACTATTTTCTGCCTCCTGTTTTGCACAAACACTGTCAGTGAACTTCGAGCATAATGTCAAAACACCGAATTACAATGAATGATGAAGATAAAATGGAGAAGAAGGACTTGGGAACAAATTTGAGATGGCATCCTGAAATTCACTTCAAGGGGCTGAGGAAAACCATGAAAGACCTTCACTCAGTTAACTGATGTCCCAACCACGACTCAAACCAAGTGCCTCCTGGATAAGGGTCAGAAGTGGCACCACCTGTGTGAACTTGCTCAACATGTTTATATATTAAACGTCTAATACCCATTCTTTAACCAATACTAGAATAAAGTGTAAAATTCAGCATCAGCTTCCTGGAGCAGACTGCTCTCAACAACAATACAGGAAAGTACATACTTTTGGAAACTCTCCACAACAAGCCAATCCAGCAGCCAAATTAAAAAAAAAAGTATACTCATTTGTTTCCCAAATATCTACACTGTTTCTCCGTGCAATTCACAACCAGTGGCTCAAAGTCCATGTACCATCTGCTAGCCAAATGTTTAAAAAGACAGGCATGCTTTGCTGACTACAATTCCTCCATAACACTTTCTACAGCTTCCAAGAAATTAATGTAAAATATAAAATAACTTGAAACAAAGATTCAATTATACTTCTTCAATATCATCACATTTCTGCAGGAAAATATACCAACAAGCTCCACAGTAATCTATGTCTAAACAGCAGGAACAGGCATAATTACAGTGTGATTAATGACTTCATTACTGATATTACCTAATTAATTCACAGAAATTGTAAAATAATTATTTGCAATGCCACGAGAACTATGAGCAACAGTTTTCAAAGGTGGCATTCAGTATGTTGGACATACTCACTCTTCCTGACACTGTACCCTACATGCAAGAGGAAGTTACAGCAGTGATTTTACATAACCAAAAAGACAGGTGGTTATTTTTTCTTACTGTCTCGATACCCCAATATAATGAAGCATACACAAATTCCCACTGGCTGGCACTACTTGATGGAAGTAGAGCTGTACACTCGAAACACAAGATAACACAAACATGCATAATGTAACAAGTAATGAGGTGTGTCTCCCTCTGCGTCAGTGAAGTTAATCCATAAATGCGAAGTGGGCAGAATACCAAACACAACCCCGGTATGGCTTCATGCCAAGGATGTCTACTACACAAACAGTAAGAGAACTATTCACTGAAATATGTAAGAATGTCTGTCTACAGAAGAGCCGTTTGTATGATCAGTTCACAGATCACACACAAGTATGTGACAGCTTAGATGCAGGACGACTAATAGAGAAAACGGAATCAAGCCTTGGAAAATATGACTTTCATCATAAGTGTCTTATAACTACATCAGTGTAAGCAAAGGCACTCTTTCTGAAAGTGTAACTTAGATAAATGGCATGTTCCTAGCTGACCCACTGAGGTTCCTATCGTTCAACTTAATTTGCAGACATAACAGTAAGTGTAAACCTCCATAATGTAAAATGGTAATGTACAAGGATGACATGGCCTTACTCCCAACAAATTCAAAACTTATAAACAGCATTTGACAGCTCCAGTGAGGGGGGATAGAGAGAGATAGAGAGGAAACAGCATGCATGTTAACCTCTATCCTACTGAGATGGTAATTCAAATAAAGTTATAAAAAAATAGCATTTTGTAGAAACAGAGATTATGTAGCAAAAATTCTGTTAACTTCCTTCTTGCCTAAATATATAATTTACATATAATTTAGAATATAGAATTTCTAGGAGTGTTTTCCAAAAGATCCAACTGCAGGTCTTTAAGAAGTTAATGGCAACAAAATGAAAGTTAGTGAGATCCTAACAATATTATATGACACCTGGAATCATTTCATTCATGGACTTGCCCTTCATCTGGTGTTAACAATAGTGAAAAATTACTTAAATGTATTGTTTCAGATATTTTTATTGTTTTTAACATGAGAAAATAGGCAAAATCAATTGAGTGATTTCAATAGTAACAAAATTCAGAAACAGAGAACAGCTGACCAGAAATGATCACCTCATCTGTGAGATGGAAAAAAAGAAAATGTGTTATTCAAGTACTGGGAGCAACGCAGCCAACATGGTGAATGACATTCAAACTGCACACTCGGACTAACCAAATCATGACATCCTCAACCGAGACGTACTCAATGAGCAGAGTTTCCCCTACAGCGATCCATGGGATACAACTTACTTGGCAAAACTTCAAGGACACCTGAAGAAGCTTGCGAGTGTAAAACCTAGGTTTCTGCAGAGAACACCACATGCCAAAAAACATGCACATCATACTAACTTATGCCCTAGCTGGAGACACATCTTCCTGAAGACATCAGATGGGTTTACAAATCTCTTAAAACTGCTCTGTATCAGAGAATCCTGCAAGAAAGGCACAATAATGATATCTCTATCACTGTCCCATTCTACTACACAGTTGCCAGGTATAAGACATGTGGTAAGAGCAAAATTTTAAACTTTGTAAGCTTGTCCATGCTTTCAGTTGGCATATGAGAATCTGTACAACCAGTTGCCATCCATTTAACCCAGCTGGTGTTTGTACAGTGTGTGGTATGAGAACATAAAGGACAGTTGCAAAAGTATGCAATCACTGAATTCACTTTTCCCGCACTAGTGACTACAAAACACAGTACAGTCAATCTACATTCAATACTACGTGTATAATTTGTAGGCACAGTGCCACATTCAGAATAAAATTATACCATAATACTGACATATAGGCTAAATCTGATGAAACTACTGACACAACCACTATGTCAAAGTACCATAAGAGCACTAATAAAGGCCCAACAACTGGATGTGTTGTCAAATATCAGGTACTCATCTTCTAACCAGAACACTGTAGCATGGATGGCAATGCACTGTTATAAGTGCAACTCCACAATCACTACAACATAAATACCATCTAACTGCACCAATATTTATGAATAACTATAATAACAGCTACAGGCTTATTGCTTAGTGGCACACTACAGAGTAAATATCAACACAAAACACATGGTGTGTATACTGACATGACATTTATACCATGAAAACTTAGCTTGCAAATGTAAAGCACTAAGCAGTTTTCAGATTTTAATTCTTATTGAACTATTTTCCAGGACACTAATAGATGTTTGTTTGCTATCTAGCATAAATTTGTAAAGATACATAAAACATCTATAATAATTTCCTATTTTATACATTTTAGCAATGTTTTTATTAATTATTACTACTACTTACTTACTTACTTACTGCAATTGAGTTTTCACTCAGAGTAAATTAACGTATATATGCACATCCTTGGAAACACTTATGTTTGCAAGTAAGCTTTCCCTGCAGATGGCCATCATGGGCTGAATCATGCAGGAGAAGTATTACAAAATGCCAAATAGTTATTCATACATATACGCGCAATTTGTTGGTATTATATTGTACTGTTTATCATCTGCATTGAACATATATATAACAAGTTTCCACAATCTACATCATCTGCAGATGACAGCCACGTTACAAAACATAAAATTAGCAAACAAGCAAAGTTTAAAAAAGTTCAAAAATGCAATGGAGAATACTTTCATTTTATGTCCACATTTTAAAACCCAGGGTGTCTGTTCAAAACACAAAACATAATTAAAATGTAAGAACAGATCTTTTGTTTAACCAGCAAGAAAATCTCATAAATGCTGATTATGATCCTGAAGTTCAGAAATATACATATATATATGACTGTATACTTACATAAGAAACACAGAGTCCACACAGTAATTATCTTCAACTGATGCCTTAGAGAATAATTCTGTAGAACAGGCGTACAGAAAAACTAGGTGCCAGGTTGCCCGGGCAACTGAATTTTGTAAGGTGGTACCTAGTATTGTCGGTCCTTAGTATAAAGCTTGCTTCATGTCTCCCTTCTCATCCCTATAATTTTGTGGTGATTCCTAGATTTGTGGAAAATTTATGCACCCCTACTGTAGAAAATTATGCAATAATCCAGTGAGATTTTGGTGATGTTCAGAAGACTGTGGTATCTAACAAAGAATAGAAGCATGGCTTATTTCACCGGTAATATGAAAATATTTGCAATTCTACGAATACCAGGACCATAAAAAAAACTGATGTTTCTGTAACAGAAGCAACATCTATGACTGAATATATTACTAAAGGATATTTGACTTAGCTGATTCATATTGTTGGTAACTATTCAGACTGTTTTGTGTGGCAGCAGGCAATGCACCACTCAATGCTATTTAAATTTGACAGCAGAAGGGTCCATGCCATTCAGGTCAATGTACTAATACAGTTGATATTAGGTTATTCTAGACCATATTTAAGGAATGTGCTAAGACATTGTTTCGTCTGGCTTGCAGACATATCACTGGAATTTTTCACTAACATAATCCTTCCGGCCGCACTATGGGCCTGTGGTCGACTCGTCCTCTAAAAGAAATTAGTACCAGAAAATATTTCCTGGCGGTAAAGGTGGCTGGTTTGTAGGGGTGACAACTTTACCACCTTCATGTGCCTACTGTTACGAAATCTGGGAGCCTCAGCCTCCTGGAACCCTCAGGGCCTGTACAGGGATTGCTGTACCTTTTGCAGAAATATCATACATAGCAAATATACTGTTCATTGCAAAACAATATATTCTTAATGCTTTTTTTTAATTTGTTTTTAGTGCACGAATTATTAACATACACTTTACTCTTTAACATGCATCACAAGTAAAAAAAATGTAAAAGTTTCAGATCTGGCAAACAAGAAGGCCCCAATCCTTTTTTAATTTTCTGCCACCAAAACCACTCTATAACAACAACAGAATTTAGTTAAAAATCATACTATTATAGCACAAATAGTTACAGAATGAAACACACCAGTGTAAACTTACGGTCTCAAAAGAGAATAGGCCCATCATTCCTAGAGCAAATTTTTTACTTGTGCAACATGTTAAAGGATAGTGTATAATATTGTTCACGAAGGTGACAGCCTGAAATTAAGAACTCAGAATATGCTATGCTATGCTGTGATAATATGTCTAATAATTAAATGGCATATTGTGATACAATGAAATAATCTTTAATAAATTACGACTTTAAATGCGATAGGTATATACATTAAAAAAGTCTGTGAACTGTACCATTATCTTGCTGAAAAAATTCATTCTGGCTTCATTATCTGCGTCAAAGATTTCATGAACTACAGCTGTCTTATACTAGAATGCTCATAACATAATTCAGTCACATATTTGTGCTGATGATGCAGACACAAGTGTCTAGTGTGCCAGATGATGCAACAGTTTACTTGGATATGTCTTATATGTAGCTCCAATTTCATCTAATTGTTCCTTATATAGCAAATGTATTCTGCTGTTTTATTCCTGCCTAGATTGGAACCCATTGCTCAAAACCTTGTCATGTTCTTGTAAATTGTTGTCATGTTTCAAACTTGTACATCAGGAAACTTTCTCTTCTTACAGGATCAGTATTTAGCATATATATCATACAGAAACAAGTGGATGTTACTGTGGTACTTCCATTGCAAAGAAAGACTGACTTCAGACATGTTACGTCTGTGCAACAGAACAAATTTATGGCGCTTGGTCAGTCTGCCTAGGTCTATGTCATATGGTAGCTAACAGAAAGTGACAAAACAATATGTGTCAGATATAGTATGTACCCTGTATAACCATAACACATTACCTTAATTATGGTCTGGAATTCATGTTGGATGTAACTGAAACCATAATGAATGCTGTCAACAAAAGACACTGGCTGTTAAGGTATGAGTCAGTTAACAGTTAGCAAGGTTAGTAAGCATCCTGGAAGTTTCCTCCCTTCCTCTCTCTCTGACCCCATCTTGCAAGCTTGTAGTTTGTTGATCATTTATTACACCATATTCATGCATAACATAAAATGAAAGAAAACTGAGACTGCAGAACCATGACTTTGAGTTTCTGTCATTAAAATACAAATGCTAAAGTCAAACCTTGGTTATAAAATGAAAGTTGAACCATGCTTGTACTTGACTAGCGTTTCTGCTTGAAACATATAATGGAAACTGTAACTTACAGTTCTGTCACTACAACGAAACCTTAAAGACTAACTCTGGTGGCAATATAACACACCAGTCTTGAAAGAATGAAGTTTGTGCTTGAAATTTATGTTGTCAGGCATAAAGTGATTGCTGTCACTAAAATAAAACTTCACACCCTATCATTTTTCATGTATCTTTAGTACCTGTCACTAAAACGAAACTTCTGAGCCCAGGCTTGTCAAATACCTTGTGTTAATAAAATGAACTCTCAAAATTAAAACCTTGGTGATAAAATAAAAGGCAAGTATTCTTAATATATTGAAGCCCAGCCTTGCTGAAATACAATTTGCAATTTTACTGCATCCAGAAAATGGCAAATAGAGATACTGTCATTAGCATGAAACCCCAAACTCTAACATCTATTTTTTTGTCACGTATCTTGGGTACTGTGACTTGTGTTTGTGTGGCTTTGTTGGGTTGGCAACAGTAACCTAATACAGTTTAAAATCTTTAATATGTGAGAAGTATAAAACACAGCTAAGATGGTATATATTATACTTACACTATCATTTTCATTAAACTATATTATCTGGGTAGGGAAATAGCAATGTTTTTAAGTGTTAATGAATGCATACTCTTCAACAGTTGTGTCAGAAAATTAATCACCATGCTCCTATTCAGTATTAATGGAAGCTGATATATAACAGAGGAAATGGATATGGCCTAATTTAAAATAAACAGGATATCATACCAAAACTTCAACATATCACATAAGCAGTCAATCAACTTGAGGGACCTGGCAAATGAAGAACAAATCAAATTCATGAAGCACTTCAATGTTATGTCGGTTGAATGACATGGGATGTTAACAAAAATGTCTGACAATGATCTACACTGAATGTCACGTATACCTAGCACTTACCTCTCATTTTCTGAATACAGTTTTCCTCTCCCCCACCAGACTATGACAGTCTACATTATCTCCCATAAAATGCTTACATCTACACTACTTTTATCCAAAACATTACTCCTACACTGCTTGTGTAAATACAAACCTGCTGCGTATCTGCAATGCTTGATCAACAGTAAAACTGAGCAGAGTTGTGAAAAGGGTAATCGGTCACATTCATTTGGCCATAACGATTTTAGTAATACGTTCAAGGTAAATTTGTGTTATGTTTCCTACCAACTCAAACTACAGCAGAAGAATTTTCAGCAAATCCGTATGGAGACACACAAATGTCATCCTTACTTCACGCTAGTCACTCCATCCTCACATTACTACTAACTGTACAATCATTATATGGACACCTTAATTTTTAGTCGATTAATAATCATTTACTTACGACAAAAAATGAGTGCAGAAGAATTTTGTACATACTGTTCCCATTGCCAAACTAGCTACCTGAACACCCACCATCGATATTCTAACATAACCTGTCATGTTGTCTAAATTAATACCGCAACAGTAACTTTACCAGCACGTATAAGACGTAAAACTATCACATTCACTATGGAGGTCATTTATAGGTCGGCATAGCAGAACATCACTAACCATTACCAATTTTACTTGTCACTCGTCAGACTTGAAGCACATGTATTAATAATGCAATAACATGACCATAAGAACTGAGAAAAACCTCATATAAAGCAAACATACTTGAGCCCTATTGTTTTAAGGTGTTGACCAATCAGTCGCACAATGTCTTGGTTGGTCTTGTCTATTATCTTAGGCGAAATTTCTCCATTTGGTGCTCCATTAACTGCATTGATATCGGACGTAAGTTCGGTGCCATTCTGTTCACTTGAAGATGCTGAATGGTCTTCGGACACTCCATTGCGTTGCGTACAGCCATTTGCTGCTTGCTGCATTGTAGCGTCCAAAGTTCGTGATTTTTTTCGCGGTGGCGGAGCAAGTCCACCGTCGTCCGACTCTCCGCTCGAGGCCAGGCTTGCTAACAGGTCGCCGTGATGAAATTTTCGGCCGCTCACGATATTTTCCGAAGAAATTTTGTTTGAATCCAATACTCAATCACACAACACTGCATACACCTCTGCCACAGCTGAGCAATGTTTAGATTGTGACGTCATAAACAAGGACCTGGGCATGAAGATCGTTGACTAGCACTTTCCAGCAAAAGGCGCTAAAGTATCTCGTAATTCTACTTCAATGCGAGTCACCAATGTAAGACTCTAAACGTTTACACTTTTGTCACTAGATGACAGCAAAGTTAACTAACAAACGTGTTCTTGTGAAGTCTTGTCGGAAGATGGCAATGCAAGCATAGTTCCTGCCGAATAAAAACATTTGTGGAACCTCGTAATTGGTGCTGCGGCTGTGGGTTGCAAGTCAGAGATGTGGCTCGATTCCCTGCACGTGCAATGCACAGCGGCGGCTCCTTCTTCGGGGGTATAGCGGCCGCAAAGTAAAGCTGACCATTCATCTCCACCCAGTACCGCATATCCTTTCATAGCGTGCACATACACAAGTCTACCGTTACCCGACTACTCTAATTACCCGTTTCATTACACAAAGCTCATGTTAATCATCACTGACATTCTTGTACGTAGGGCTGATGGTACACAAAACTTTGCAGGCCCTATACGAATAACACACGCACCAATCAGGTCTACAGATTTTATTTAAAACATATCTTTAGTGTAATCATTATTTAACGAAGAGAAGCAAATCAGTTACAGTGTGTGTGTAGTGTGGCGTTTGTAGTGAGAATGCCGTGTAACTTTCAGTGGATGTGCAGTAACTTAACGTAAATGTTTATCACGTATGTCAAATAACATACAGTGCATTTCGAAACTGCGTGTACTTTCGAAACCCTTTAGCTTACATGCAGTGTCGCGTCTGCTATAGCACTTCAAAAATTTACTGCTTTTCACGAGCACATGTTTATAACAGGGCCCCCTGAACTGCTTCTTAACTTAACCATATCTGTGACTTGATTTTTATTTCACTGAGAATTTCGTAAAGCCATGTAGAGAGAAATTCAGGTTTAACTAACTTACCAAGTACAAGCAGCAACATCGTTTTTTGGGAAGCTAAAAGACCTCAGTAAAACGTTCACAGCATCTTATGCAACCCGTCGGCTCTGCTACGTGTGCGTGTGTCCACTAATCCATATTCCAGACCAGACAAACCCCGTCGACGGCTTCATATTCCTTTGAGATCCGTTTTAATATTATCCCCCAACCACACCCAGATCTTTCAGAGTTAATTACCAAGAATATTATTTTGGTACAAAACGCACGGGGCTCTTTATTGCCCACAGCAACACTTCCCCGATAATACAGGTGTCACAGGAGACTCTTGATTTCGCAGCCACAGTTTGCTGCAACCACAGTTCACTACAGATTCTGCAGTTGAAGATGCACTTTGAGAGCCTTTGTTCACAGAACCGGTATGGTGATTATGTATAGAAGTGGCGCGGACATTGTACTAGCGTAATACATTCTTGACAGGATGAAAAGTAAATTCCTTTCGTGCTAAGGTCATAGGCATATCCATTCGCAAGAAAATATAACAAATGGAAGAAAGGAAGCTTATACCAGGGGACTTGTCACCAATAAAAACGCGAATATTGTTAGGCGCGAGTTCTTTGAAATTGCACGTTTCTCACTGGTCTTTATGGTAATTAATTAAGTATTCAAATCTTGGAAAGGAATAATTTAAATTTATTTTTTAGTTCCATTATTAACTTGTAATCTTGTTAATAAATCTTGTGTAGGCCATTTCTCCAAAACAAGTTCTATTTCTTTACGTCGACAACATTCGCTTACACATGCATCATTAATAAATACTATATTATGTGTATTAAATAGCATTAAATTTATTTTATTTTTAATGACGTTTACTTAACGTATCAAAATCAATTTAGTACCCACCTAAATATATAAATATATATTCTTCAAAAACGGAAAGGAACATGAAGACTCCAATATGTAGTTCAGTTGTATAAATGCGTTGTTTAAAATTTATCTTCTCAAGAGGAGAAGTTATTAGCCCTTATAACCGGAAAATTTTGGCCACATAAAAATATGTTGTAAAGGACAGCTGCAGAAATCAGTGACATCTGTTCCACACCACACACTCTCTTAATCTAGTTGGCGTATTAACACAACAGTACTGAACAGTGCGTAGAATTCCTGTCAAATTCGTCTGTAGTTCTGTGAAGTGACGTGAAGTGTCCAGCAACCCACAGTGCTGCATTTAAACCGTGTAATAATCCCTCGCCAAACGCGGTTTTATCCATCTCCACTTTCACTTCACATCGTTGGAAATAATTAAATAATATAATCACATTTGTTCCGGTAAAAAAAATTACCGAAAACCATAACATTTAAATAGATGCGGATAAACACGTGCGGTCACTCACTCAGTCATACGGCAAGCTGGAAGCATCACTTTCTCAAGCAATGTGCAAATATATACCGTCCAAAACTGTGTGTATTTTAAGTAATGGGGTGGGGGGGTTCCATAATTGTCTGCGTTCACCTAACGCTATATTTCCCATCAGCACTTTGAGCGAAGTGGTTTTGCCTTCACTCTATGATTACTTTTCATAACCATCGCGAAAGGCGAGGGATAACTGGGGTATATCATTCCGTGTGCTTGTATTGTAATATATTATTACATTATTTGCCGTTGATGGTGCTTTGCGATTTACTAATTTATACAGGCAATCGGAAAAGACTGGAATGAGAGGAGCAACAGGAGGAAGAAGACAGTACAATTGTTAAATGGACGCAGGAAGATTTGGAAACATTGTACAACCTGCTAATAAATAAATAAAAATAGGAAAAATGAAAACAATCATAACTATAACAACAAAGCAGGAAAACCTGCATTTCGAAGTGTAGGAAGTCAAAGATGTTGTTGTCCACCCGTCGTGAGGACATGTGGTGGGAGTAGCGATGTTCGCAGTTTTACCCATTATTAATCTCCATACTAGATGAAGATGGGTAGCCAGTTTCACGCCTTGGCCATTTAGCCCCCGGGAAAGTTCCCCGGTAACTGTGAATAGAAGTCTGGGTGAGCCCTAGAGCCGGTCTGGAAGTTTTTGGGTGAGAAGAAATGTCTTTTCCCTGCCGTGATTCGGAATGTATCAAGCAGAACACGGACACTCCAGACATTTCTATGACTTGCTTTGGTGAACAATCTATACTTGACCAAACGTTCACCCTTAATATCTCGAGAGCATCCATGTTTGGGCAAGAACTACAATAACAGAAGAAGGCACAATTTTATTTAACTCTACTGACCATTACTGCCTAATGTGCGTATTTTGTGTTGTTGTGTTACTACACTCTAAACTCTCAAGATTTTCAGGACTCCTAAATTTAATATTTTGGAAAAAAGAGAGCGAAGCATCTCGCTGTCGATATAGGCTACATGTTACTTTACCGCATGTAACCTGTTATTAGTGCCTCACCACAGTAATTTCAGTAGGCTTGGGTATTCCTGCAAGACTGCTGGAGTGAAGTAACTGTTGATATTAACATAAAGAAATAAATATTTAGGTTGTTATTTGTTATTTCTGACCAGATTTGTTCCTGTGCTAATTTGCAGTTTGTTGCTCCAATCCTGTAATGGGGTTCTCTATATGCCAATGGAAGCAATCAGAGTCACCGACGATTCACGTTACAAGCTCGGCAAAAATATGCCTCGTTTATGACTACTGTCTATCAAGGTGGGAAGGATCAAGATAGGAAAAGACTTATCAGTTTAACATAATGAACAGCTTGCCTTCGTCAGTACTTCCTTATAGGAGTTAATGTTATCGGAGAGGACAAGGTTTGTTATCCCTTCACCATAAAGAACCTGTTGGCGTTACAAACGGACTATTTGCTGCAGATTACTGTATCATGTGTGACACCGTGACGTGTGGTAGATACGTACTAACGTTTCGGAGGATATACTGCCTACTTCTTCACTCATTCGACATGCCGGTAAGTACTTGCCTAACACACTACTCAACTGTTTACTGTCACGGCTGAGGCCATCTCAAGTCCCACTGACGGCTGGATTATTTTGAAGCGAGCTTTCTCCAGCATTAACAGACATTAAAATAAATTTTGCTTTTAAGTCTTTAAAAACACAGGGCATAGGAATTTGCTAAAATATTCTCGGGCTATCAAACTTCAGCCTATAAATAAAATACTACACGTCAGTCGTTAACACAACATTTTATTTATATGCAATGGTATATATGTCCGGGCGACATTTTTCGACCTAGTCGGTCATCCTCAGGCCCTTCGAGAACACAGATCTAAGCGTTGTTTAGTTTCAAAAACCTGTTCTCTTCCCGGCATTATCGACCCAGATGATGGGGACAGCAATTCATAAATTACGTAGGGTAAATCCGCGATATTAGCAAGAATCACAGCGCACAGTGAATTAAGTAAAGTAAGCAGGTGTCAGCCGGCCCCGGTGGCAGCGCGGGCTAATGCGTGGATCTGCGACCGTTCGCTTTGTGGGATTGCGTGTTCGAATCCCTCCGGGGACATAGATGCCTGCCTCTTGTAAGTGTTATGTGTTGTCAGGCAGAAATATCTCCTTTTCTCCTATCACTTCTT
>Ga0123353_10004537_pt1 | contig 17894 bp, 12 predicted proteins | sample TergutLab28metaG_3_FD_92763 | JGI IMG/M metagenome (GOLD analysis project Ga0123353, IMG submission 92763) | Labiotermes labralis P3 segment gut microbial communities from Petit-Saut dam, French Guiana - Lab288 P3 | ecosystem: Host-associated > Arthropoda: Insects > Digestive system > Gut ... | reverse complement strand
CTGGCTGCTGCCACTGGCTGCTGCCACTGGCTGCCATCACTGGCTGCCATCACTGGCTGCCATCACTGGCTGCCACCACTGGCTGCTGCCACTGCTGCCGCCACTGCTGCCGCCATTGCTGCTGCCACTGGCTGCTGCCACTGGCTGCCACCACTGACTGCCGCCATTGCTGCCGCCATTGCTGCCGCCACTGCTGCCGCCACTGCTGCCGCCACTGCTGCCGCCACTGCTGCCGCCACTGCTGCTGCCACTGCTGCTGCCACTGCTGCTGCCACTGCTGCTGCCACTGCTGCCGCCACTGCTGCCGCCACGGCTGCCGCCACAGCTGCTGCCACCGCTGCCGCCACTGGCTGCTGCCACTGCTGCCGCCGCTATTGTCACCGAAATTAATCGAAAATATGCGCTCCCTTTTTCTCAGCTTAAAAAAGGTAAAACAGCATTCAGAATTACAAAATTAAAAAAAGAAAATTAAAAACAAAGACGAAAACGGGAATCGAAAGCGTCCCCTCAACGCGACAGACTTCAAAGAAAAAGGATCAATTGCGGCCGGATGAAGGGAGGCCGCAATTTTTTCAGTATTAATTTTTGACGTTGCTCAAACCAAGCGCTCGGGCGCTGATTTCAACAATGTCTTCAATCACGATGTCCGCGCGCGGAGTTTCCGCGGCCAAAAGGGCGTCGCGTCCGTCGGAGAGGTTTCTCTTACAGAACGGGCAAGCTTGCGCAAAGACGTTGGTCTTTGTCTTTGTCTCGCCTTCGGGATACAGAACGGCCATGGCGTCACCGACACGCATTTTGGCAACTGAAAGCGCCAAATCGGGCATACCGGACTTGACGCCGCCGCCGGCGCCGCAGCATCTTTGGTATGCTCTGTTGCGGTCCATTTCAACGTATTCCATGCCGGGCATACTCTGAAGAACTTTTCGCGGCTCTTCATAAACGCCGACGTGGCGGCCAAGGTGGCACGGGTCGTGATAGGTGACGACTTTGTCTTCACCGTAGGGTTTTTGAACCCATTCGACTTCGCCGGCTTTGATCTTTTCAGCCAAAAACTGAGAAACGTGCATCACTTTGAAAGGCGTTTCTTCGCCGAGAAGTCTGGGCCAGTCGACAAGAGACGCTCTGAAACAGCCGGAACAAGCGTAGAGAACGGTGGTCGCGCCTTTGGCTTTGATGTTCTCGACGTTGGTCTGCGCCAATCTCTTGGCCAGCTCGTCTTCTTTATAAAACTGACCGGTTCTGATTAAAACGGAACCGCAGCAGGCTTCTTCTTCACCGAGCGTACAGAATTCAACGCCGAGTTTGTTTAAAACGCGGGCGGTTGAAACGGCGAGGTTGGTTTGCTTCATACCGGCCGTACAGCCCATGAAGTAGAGGATGTCGGCTTTTTCGGCGATTTTAACGTCGTCGGGGATCCAATTCAAACGGTTTTCCTTGGGCTCATTGTAAGAGTTGAAGGTGTCGTTGATGATTTTAGGCATTGTGCCCTGCTTGCCGTACGGGCCTGTTCCTCTCTTAACAAGATTGGCGCGCATGGCTTCCCAGAGTTCGACGGTGTTGATGCCGGCTTCGCAGACCGTTGCGCAAATGCCGCAGGTGGTACAGCCGTGAACATCATCTTTAAAGGCGACGAATTCTTCCTCAGTGATTTCTTTGGGACCGAAAAGGGTGGCCCAAAAACCGTAGGACTTATTGACGAAAGACTTCCAGCGGTAGATTTTGTCGCGCGGGGAAAGACCCGGCTTAAAACCGGAACCTTCGTAGGTCGGGCACCATTCGGCGCATTCGCCGCAGCGCATACAACCGTCAAGTTCCATTAACTGGACAGCGGTCAAATTTTTAATTTCAAGAGACGGCGCTCTTCTGGGCATTAGTGCTCGCCTCCTTTGTTAACGATCATCGTCAGAGGAGCCGCTATCGCGTGGATGTACTTGCTGTACGGAATAAACGCAAATCCGACAAACAGCGCCAAAATGCTGTGGGTCAGCGCGATTTCCTTCACATAAGTTAAGAAAGGCGTCAATCCGCCAAGCGTCCAAATGAGATAGTCGTAGTAGATGAAGTCGAGTCCCGTAAAGTCAGTCATGCCGATTGCGATGTAGCGGCCGGCGTGAGCAATAAAGCCGGTCACGACGACAATGAAAAGCGTGACAATCAAAATGGCGTCATAGGAGTTGGTGTTCTCTTTGACTTTCTTGATAAAAAGTCTGCGCGCAATCGCGACAATAACACCGAGTAAGAGCATATAACCGAGAATCTGGTTCGGGAACTGCAAGAAATCTCTGAACCATGCGGGGTCAAGGAAGTGAATACCGATCAAGTGAATCATTTCAACGGCGAACATCGCGCCGGATAATGAGAAAAGGCCCATCCAGCCAATGAAAATGAGCATATGCATAAACCAGCGGAGCGGGTCTGCGCGAGCGGTTCTTCTCAAAAGAAGAACGTCAAAAATCAATGTTTCTAAAATGTGCTGTCCGTGATGAATCGAGTGTGACCTCAATTGCTTCCAATATGTTTTAAAGAAAACGATAATGCTTCCTTTTTTGCCGTCCGCCGGATCCAAGCCCCAGCCCTCCGACCCCTGCCCCCACTTACGGACATTGAAATAAAGGCCCATAAGAAGGAGAAGAATAGCCATAAAGGACACGGTCATCATAACAGCGAATGTTAATGATACGCCGGCAATTCCTGAGAAGTATTCCATTGCCATTTATAAATTCTCCATTTCTTTTTGAAAACAAACGACTTTTCAGCCTCTCCTTGAAGTTGTCAAATCAAACGTCTCTTTCGAAAACGATCAATGATGACATTAGGCAGAAAGCCAACCAAACTAAACAATAAGACGATTAAGATGACTTGTTTTGCCGCCCGCCCCGGCCTGACCCGGAACCGGCGAATGTTCATGTACCACCCTATCAAGTCAACCCTTCTCCTTTTAAAGAAGAAAATGACCCGACTCGACAGAGCCGATGATAGAAGTTAGTTAGGCACTTTGTACCAATGGTATTTAAATATTATCAGTCACGCAACCGTTTAACGCAATGAAACAATTTGAATCAGCCGTAAATTTTTCGAATGAAATATAAATAACGCTCTAAACCGGTCGAAAACAGGAACAAAATAACGCTCTGAACCGGTCGAAAACGGGAACAAAACGGAAGGGAAAAACTGTTCTCAAAGCGCCGACAAAATAATAAATAATATCCCGTATTTTTCTGCCTTATGTTAAGCCCCCCGCCTGCCGACGGCAATGAAGCCGAAAAAGGAAACAAAATAAACACCGGATTCAAAGAACCCGAAAGCGGACAGGACGCGCCTGAGGTCGGAAAATATACGCCTGAGCTCAGAATCGTTCTTGTGGAACCCTTATATCAGGGGAACGTGGGGTCTGTCTGCAGAATCATGAAAAACTTCGGCTTTTCTGAACTCTTTTTAGTCAATCCGTGTCCTTTGGAGGGGGAAGCGCGCGCAATGTCTTCTCATGCAATGGATGTCCTTCAAAATGCGGTCATTTGTTCAACGATTGAAGAGGCGGTCGCCGGCTGCGACGTGGTCATCGGAACGACAGGCTCGCGGGCTTTAAAAGGATGCGACCACATTCGAACGCCAGCCTTGTCGCCGGAAACATTGCGTGAAAAAATGGAAGAATTTCATCCGGAAACTAAATTCGCGCTTCTCTTCGGCCGCGAAGATAAAGGGTTTTCCAATGAAGAATTGGAATTATGTTCCATGATTGCGACGATTCCCGCCTCCCATATTTACCCGATTATGAATTTATCCCATGCTGTCGGCATTATGGTTTATGAGCTCTCCGGCTTTTGTTCAACGGGAAAATACAAAACGACGGATTTTGAAAACTTTAACGCGCTGTGCGGTCATTTTGAAAATGTTTTGGAAGATATGGATTTCGACCCGTTCAAAAAAGAGAAAATGGCGCTCATGATGAAGCGTATATTCGCCCGCGCCGTTTTAACGCCCTGCGAAGCCAAGACACTCCGCGGCATTTTCAGAAATATTCAATATTTTGCCCGAAAATCCAAAGGAGAAGATGTCAGTAAATTCCGAAACGACATCAAAAACCAATTTGAAAACGGAGAGTTCGAAGACGAAGAATTTGATTTGGATTTTGTGGATCAGATGGACAGATAAACCGTTTTTATCCTTGACAATTATCCTTGGCAATTATCCTTGGCAATTATCCTTGGCAATTATCCTTGGCAATTATCCTTGACAATGACCGGCGTCGAATTCAAAGGCCGCCATTTTTTCTGTAAACCAGCAAAAATAAATAAAAACGGATTATAACAACGGATTATAACGATTGTATCATACCTGCGATACGCAATAAAAACAACAGTTTACAAAAGAGAAAAACAACGGCGATCGCTGTTGGACTGTTTTGAAGATTTATTATTTTTGAGGATTTATTATGAAAGTCACGATGGACATTGAACTGAAAGATGAGCCGGGCCAGCTGATTTTGGCGCTTGAGCCGGTTTCCCGCAACAAGGCGAATTTGATTTCCGTATTCCACTACCACAAATCAAACAATACAATTAAAACGGGCGGTGTAAGAGTCCAAGTGCAGCTTGTATTGGATGCCAAGAGTCCCGTGATTGATAAAATCAAAGATGAAATGGAAAAAGCCGGTATCCGCGTTCTCCGGATCGGGGAAGAAAAATACAGGGAAATCATGACGGTCCTCATGATCGGACACGTTGTCGACACCGACATCCGCGACACAATCAACCGCATTGACGGGACGGGAATCGCCGAAATCATCGATATGTCTCTGTCCATGCCCGAAATCGAGGAGCCGACATCCGCCGCGCTGACAATCAACGCTGTCGGAAAAGAAGAGCTGAAAGAAACCGTCCGGATTTTGAAAGACATTGCCGGAGAAAAAGAACTGCTTTTGGTTCTGCCGATTGAAATCAGCTGAGGAGAAAGGGGGAAGAAAAATGAAAACTATTAAAGCGTCCATTATCGGCTTTGGTTCAATCGGACAGGGCGTTGCCCGCGTTCTCTTAGCAAAGAAAGATTATCTCAACAAAGAAGGCATCGACATCAAAGTTATTGCCGTCACGGATTCTAAAGGCTCCGCGGTTGACGAAAACGGCTTAAATTTGGAAAAATGCCTCGCCGTGAAAGCGGAAAAGGGAACGGTTGCGGATAAACCCGGAATGACCGGCTTAGATGTGATAAATCAAATTGACCATGATTTGGTGATTGAAGTGACGCCGACAAACATCAACACCGGCGGCGATGGTCTGATCAACATGAGAGCGGCGTTCGAACACAAAAAAGATGTCGTTACCTCCAACAAAGGCCCGCTCGCTTTGAAATTCAAAGAGCTGACAAAACTGGCCGAACAAAACGGCTGTCATTTTAAGTATGAAGCCACCGTCGGCGGCGCTATGCCTGTGATCAATCTGATGAGAGACGGGATGGCCGGCAACGAAATTGAAAGTGTCAAAGGCATCTTTAACGGCACCTGCAATTATATTTTAACCCGGATGCATGAAGAAAAATCCAACTATTCGGAAATATTAACGGAAGCCGTTGACCTCGGAATTGCCGAAGCTGACCCGACTTACGATGTGGAAGGCATTGACACGGCCGGAAAAATTGTCATTTTAGCCAACGCTGTTTTCGGAATGGACAAAACCATCGCCGATGTTGAACGCACCGGTATTACAAAAATTACGTATGAAGCTTTGGAAATGAGCGCCAGATCCGGAAAAACCATTAAGCTCATCGGTGAAATCAAAAAAGACGGCAGTCTGTCCGTCGCGCCGCGCCTTGTGCCGGTCGGACATCCGCTTTCCGTCAGCGGCACATTGAATGCCGCCTCCATTCAAACAGATCTGGCCGGGGAAATCACGGTCACCGGAAAAGGCGCGGGCTCCGTTGAAACCGCCGGCTCCATCTTAAGCGATATCATTTCGATATACAGAGATAATTAAAATAATTAAAGACCGGACGTAAAACCGGCGGCTCGCGGCAGGAAAAAATATGACATCATTTTCGGAATTTACAAGCCTTTGCGTTAAGATTGAAAGTGTTCCCGGCTCATTGGAGATGACGGACATTTTTGCGGCGTTTTTAAAAGAGGCGGACGATGACGAGCTGGCCGTTTCCTGCTATATGATTATGGGGGAAATCTTTCCGGCGTGGACCGGCAAAAAGCTTGGCCTTGGCCCGAATCTTCTTTATTCCGCGCTCTCAAAGGCGGCCGGCATTTCGCCCGAAAAAATACAAATACTTCTCCGCCAAACCGGCGACGTCGGCGAAACCACCTGTCAGGCGCTTGGCGACGATAAGAAAAGCCAGTCCACTTTTTCAAGTTTTCTGACGGATGACGGCAATGAGGAATCATCATCCAAAAGCGGCCGCCTTTCCATCCGCGATGTTTACGACCGGCTCAAAGAAATTGCCGATGTTTCCGGAAAAGGCGCGCAAAGCCAAAAAATCAAAACGCTTCAGTTTTTGTTCTCCGAATCCTCGCCGGAAGAAGCGAAATATATTTCAAGAATCGCTCTTGAAGAACTCCGTATCGGAATCGGGGAGGGAATCGTTCGGGATTCCATTGCAAAAGCGTTTGACGTTCCCGTCTCTTTGGTCGAATTCGCGTTCATGGTGACGAATGATTTGGGACAAGTCGCCGTCGTTTCCAAAACAGGCGGCGTCGGCGCGCTTGAAAAACAGCACATCCGAGTCGACCGGCCCGTCAAAATGATGTTGGCGCAGGTGACAAACAGCATCGAAACCGCTTTTACAGAGCTGGGCGAAGCCGCAATCGAATGGAAGTTTGACGGCGCGCGCCTCCAAATCCATAAAAACGGCGACGACGTCCGCCTGTATTCCCGCCGTCTGGAAGACGTCACCGACTCGCTGCCCGATGTCGTTCAAACGGTGCTTTCTTCGGTGACGGCAAAAGACGCCGTTTTAGACGGGGAGGCCGTGGCGATTGATGAAAACGGCAAAATCCGGCCGTTTCAGGATATTCTCAGGCGTTTCCGCCGGAAATACGATGTGGAAACAACATCTCATAATATCCCGATCCATGTGAATTTATTCGATTTACTGTATGCCGATGGCGAAAGCTATATTGAAAAGCCGCTGACGGAACGCCGGAATAAACTTTCCGGAATTGTCAAAGCCGGCGCAAAAGGCATCAGCGTCGATGAGCTGACGATTACAAAAGACCCGGAAAAAGCCGCGGAAATTTACCATGCCGCTTTGAACGCGGGACATGAAGGGATCATGATTAAAAATCCGTCCTCGCCTTATTCCCCCGGGAAGCGCGGCAAAAACTGGCTGAAGAAGAAACCGGTGATGGACACCTTGGATTTGATTGTCATCGGCGGGGAGTGGGGCGCCGGGAAACGCAAAAACAAAATCGGCTCATATGTGTTAGCGTGTTATGACGATGTGAAAAATGTCTATTTGGAGATCGGGCGCGTCGGAACCGGCCTCAGCGACGAGCTTCTGGACAGCCTGACGGAACAGTTTGCCGACTTAATCGAAGCGGAAGACGGTGTGATGATGAAAATCAAGCCGGAAGTTGTCTTTGAAATCGCTTTTGAAGAAATCCAAAAGAGTCCGAATTATCCGGCCGGATACGCGCTCCGTTTCCCGAGACTTGTCCGCGTCAGAGACGACAAGACGATTGAAGAAATCGATACGATTGAAAAAGTCGGGCGGATGTATCAGGGTCAGAAAGAAACGAACTGAAATCACCCGTTTTTCTCTTCTTCCGAATACCGGATCAGCGGTTTGGATAAATGCCGTCTCGCCGACGGCGGAACTTCATAAAAACCTGTTTTCAGATATCGGGACACGGGGGTTTGAACTTTACCGGCAGCTTTTGTTTTGCATTTTTTACAGCGGAAGCCTTGGTTTTGACCGGAGGACTCCATCCGTTTTTCGCAAACGGGGCAGACGGGATTATCGGACTGAAAAGCGGTGACGAGCGAATTTATTTTGATTTTTTCAAGGTTCAGGGTTTGATTTTTGAAACTGCCGAAAACCGTGACCGTATCGCCCGGGAGCAGCCGCCGGATAATATGCCGAAACGCTCCCGTCGGCTCATAGGCGGCGCATTCGATAATGTTTCCGTTTTGGTCAGCGATTGAAAAAATATCGTGGCCGCCCTCCAGTGTTTCGGAAGGGGAATGAACGGTCCCGCCGGCAATATAGGAATGAAGAGGCTTCAATTCGCGAAAAGATTCCGCAAAAATCAAATGACTGTCAGTCCCCTGATTTGTTTGAAACACGCAAAACCGTTCGGCTTCTTCGGAGATGACAAATCCGGCTGCCGCGCTGACGGCTTGGGATGAATTGCCCCGAATGCCGTAAAGAACAGGGTCGTCCGAAGAGGGAACGCAGACCGGAAAAGGTTTTGATTTTTTGGAATAATCGACCGTGTCCCATGTTTGGGGGGATGTTCTCAGGTCCGCTTCAATCAAACTTTCCGGATCGACGAAGCGGGGAGGGCCGCCGCGGTTTCGCCAGTTTTCAGGCAGCCGGTAAGCCAGATATTCGTAAGTCGCCTCCCATCCGGAATTCAGCATGGCGCCGCAAACCGCCAATGACCCGATGAGGCCGCGGCCGTTTTTCATTGAGAAAGGAAAAAATCCCGCGTTATCCGAAGATTTGAAAGAGTCGATCAGTGAGAAAGCTTCTTCAATTTCGATAACGTCTGTCACGGCTTTTTGAAAGAAAAAATTCAGCGGCTCTTTTGTTTCGCCGTACATTTCTTCAAAAATGAAAACGGCTCCCGGATTTGTTTGTTCGGAGTCCGCATCGGCATATTCCGAAATACGGCGGATAACATGAGAAACGACCCGTTCCCGTAAGGACCGTAAGGATGAATCCGATTCGCGGGACAGACGGAGATCGATTCCGAGAGCGGCGTTCCCGCGCGTTTTGTACGGAATGGTCGGATTCAAACGGATCAGATACGGAAATCCGGCCACCGTTCCGTAAGCTTTCAGCTCGTCGGCGAGAAGCGCGGCAAGATAAGTCGTACACATGCCTTGATTGGAATCCGTATCATCTATCCCGATAAGCATGATTGAGTCAAGAACGGCAAATTATTTTTAGATTCGTACGGGAAAAAAGAAAAAGGACTGAAAACCGTTTTTGGTTTTCAATCACTTGAAGCGGCGTCAAAACAGGAGGGAAGACAAGGTGACGTTATCGGCGTAATACAGCGAATAGCTGTTAATGCCGGCAAGTTCCGCGGCCTTGTCGGCGGCGTCATAGATGTTTCCGAAATCGTCGATCAGGCCGTTCTTCTTTGCGTCGGCGCCGGTGTAATACCTGCCGTCGGCCAGTGTCAAAACATCGGCGCGGGACATATGACGGCCCTTTGCGACATCATCGACAAAAATGTAGAACAACTCGTTCACAACCTGCTGCTGGTACTTCTTTTCGGCGTCCGTCATCGGACGGAAATTTGCGCCCATATCTTTCATTTCGCCGCTCTTGATCATGGTGATGTTGATGCCGCTGTCATCATAAGCTTCGGAATAATCGTAGTGAATGATGTAAACGCCGATGGAGCCGGTAATGGTTGAGGGCGTCGCATAGATGTAATCGGTTTGCGAGGCCACGTAATAGGCGGCGCTTGTGGCCTGATCGCCCATGGACGTGACAACGGGTTTGCCCATGGCCTGCGCCCGTGCAATTTCAGCGTTTATTTCCTGAGAACAGGATGCTGTCCCGCCGGGGCTGTCGATGCGCAAAACGATTGCTTTGACGCTGTTGTTGTTGGCTGCCGCGCGGATATGGTTGCATATCGCGTCGGAGCCGGCGTAGCCCGACCCGTACATATAGTCGCCGGTATACATGGTACCGCTGATATGGATCACCGCAATTTTATTGCCGCTGCTGATACCGGAAGACGAACCGCCGGCCGCAAAGATTGCCGCAACCAAAATAATCACAACGAAGAGGACGGCAAGAACGGTCAGAAGGTTTTTTGAGCCGCCGCTCTTTTTCGCAGGCGCGGCGCCGGGCGGAGCCGGATAGACTCTGTAGACGGTGTTTGGAGGCGGTCTCGGCGCGGGAGACGCAGCGGGCGTCTGCGCGGGTGCGGGTGCGGGCGCGGGCGCGAGAGACGCAGCGGGCGCGGGCGCGGGCGCGGGCGTGCTCTCGGAGGAGACCGAGGAGGCGGACTTTTCAAAAGGCGCGGCCTCCGGCGTTTCGGAATGAAGTTCCGGCGCATAGCTGTGATAAGGGTGGTAACGCGACCCCGACGGGGCGGAATTATTGGGAGTGTTCTGGTCCATTTTTTAATCTTCTCCGGATGTAAAAACCAAAAGCAATGAAATAAAAACAATGAAACAAACAAGAAACGGTTTTAAAAATGTTATTCTAAATTATAAATTCTCGGTTGTATAACCCAAAACCGGAAGAATCAAACCGAAATCAAACCGAAATCAAACCGAAACAAACCGAAACCAAACCGAAACCAAACCGAAATCAAACCAAACCGAAATCAAACCAAACCGAAATTCAAATCGAAATTCAAACCGAAATTCAAACCGAAATCAAATCGAAATCAAATCGAAATCAAATCGAAATCAAATCGAAAGAATCAAACCGGCAAATCGGGCGGGCGAAAGAAGAGACCCATACAAAATTTTATAAATTCGGGCGCACTTCATAACAACCATTCACGATTAAAATAATAGAAATGAGAGGTCAATAAAATGAAACCCGAGAAAAAACCGATGATTGTCACTTGCGGGCTCCCGTACGCAAACGGAATGGCGCATCTCGGTCACATGCGCACTTATGTGCCGGCGGACATTTACGTTCGTTCCCAAAGAAAGCAGGGACGTGAAGTTGTCTTCATTTGCGGCTCCGACACCCACGGAACCCCCATTGTCGTTAACGCTGAAAAAGAAGGCGTGACGCCCAAGGAACTCATCGCTGTCTATCATGATCACTTTTTGAAAATTTTCAGCCGCATGGGCGTTCATTTTGACGCTTTCGGGACGACGGACGACCCCGAAAACCACAACAGGACGACGGACATCGTTCAGAAACTCATTGACGGCGGCCACGTGTATTCGAAAAACATTGACATTGCTTACTGCCCGCACTGCGACCGCTTTTTGCCGGACCGGTATGTTGAAGGCGCCTGCCCGCACTGCAGCAAAATCGCGCGCGGCGACGAATGCGACCAAGGCTGCGGAAAGCCGCTGTACCCGGGAGAACTGATCGACCCGAGATGCGCCGTTTGCAAGAATCCGGCGGAATACAGGAATCAGGAGCACCGTTTTTTCAAGCTGTCCGAATTTGACGGCTTTTTGAAAAGGTATTTGGAAACACTCCGCGGAACGGACAATGCCGTCAATTACGCGAAAGGCTGGGTGACGCAGGGGCTGGAAGACTGGTGCATTACCAGAAATATGGACTGGGGTGTTTTGTTTCCGGGCGCGGAAGGATTGGTCGTGTACGTCTGGGTGGACGCGCCGATCGGTTATATCGCTTTTACCGAAGAGTGGGCGGAAAAAACCGGCTCTTCTTGGGAAAAGTTTTGGAAGGCGCCGGCGGATGAAAACGGGCAGGACTCTGAAATCGTTCACTTTATCGGCGGCGACATTGTTTACCATCACTGTATTTTTTGGCCGGCCATGCTGAAAGGCGCCGGCTACTCACTCCCGACAGATATCGTGGCTTCCGGAATGGTAAAAATCGATGATAAAAAATTCTCAAAGAGCCGCGGTTATGTTGTTTGGGTCGGCGAGGATTATTTAGACCACGGATTCCATCCCGATTTGCTCCGCTACTATTTGGCCGGTTACACTTCTCACACCAAAGACCTGAACTTCGGATGGGAGATGCTTCAGGAGAAGGTCAACTCGGAGCTTGTGGCGGTTCTCGGCAATTTGTTCTACCGCTCCCTTCTGTTCGCTTCCAAAAATTTCGGCGAAATCCCCAAAGGAACGGTGGAGCCGGAAATTGAAAACCGGATCAAAGCGACGACCACAGAGGCCGTTGACGCGCTTTTGGAATACGAATTCAAAAAATACACGGACATTGTGATGGAACTCGCATCTTTTTCAAACACTTATTTCCAGTCTCATGAACCGTGGGCGCTGATCAAAACCGATAAAGAGAAGTGCGGCGGTGTTGTTTACAATTGTCTTCAGCTTGTCAAAGCGCTGGCGGTCCTTTTCGAGCCGGTTGCGCCCGGAAAGATGCAGGAGGCTTGGGAACAATTGGGTCTTTCGAGCCAAGTGGCCAGCGTTCTCTACGAAGAAGCGCTTGTGCCTCTGGTTCCGGGATCAGGCTTAGGTAAACCCGAAATTTTGTTTACGAAACTGGAAGATGACAAAATTGCGGAAATGGCTGAAATCGCCAAAAAGCGCGTTTATTTGGCAATGAAAGAGGCCGGATTGATACCCGACGGGGAAAAACTTCCCGACGAAAACGGCGATAAAAAGAAAAGCGATAAAAAGGCGAGCGATAAAAAGATGAGCGATAAAAAGACGAGCGCCCCGATAGAGGGGAGCGCCCCGATAGAGGGGAGCGCCCCGAAAGAGGACAGCGGCAAAAGCGCGCCGGACTCTGCCCGCGCCGCCGGAGAGAAAAGCATGGAAAATGAAGAACCAAAAGCGGAATTATTGCCCGAAATCTCAATCGACGATTTCTTTAGGGCTCAAATCAAAGTCGGAAAAATCCTTTCCGCAGAAACGATCGAAAAGTCAACAAAGCTTTACAAAATCATGGTCGATGTCGGCGAAGACGCGCCGAGACAGATCGTTTCAGGCATTCGCGCCTATTATGAAGCGGAAGACCTTATCGGTAAAACCGTCTGCGTGATTGTCAATTTAAAACCCGCCAAACTCTGCGGCGTTCAGTCGCAGGGCATGATTTTGGCGGCGGATGACGGCAGCGGAAAAGTGTCGCTGTTGGAGCCGGACCAAGAGCTCGGACCCGGGTCGAAAATTTGTTAACCTGTTAATAAAAAAATAAAAAAATAAAAAAAGTAAAAAAGTAAAAAAATAAAAAAAATAAAAAAAGCGAACGAAGACGGTAATACCAGCCTCCCCGTTTCCGCCTTTTTTTCCATCCCCCTGACCCGCTCCCGTGTTCTCGGAACAGACAAAATGAAGGCAAATATTCAGCGGATTGACAGAGGGGTCATTTTTTTTCGGGGACTTTACGCTCTTCGATTGTTTCGATCAGTTCTTCGGGACCGTTCATTTTGACGAGTTCTTTTTTCTCAATGAAAGCGGTGCTTTCGACCGATTTAACTTTGGAATTGCCGTCGATTAAATAGACAGATTCCGTTTGAAAAACGTCGGAAATGCTGCTCATCAGGTGAGCGCGTTTGATAATGGTCGGGTTGTATTTGCCCGCGCCCGTTAAAATGACGGAGTTTTTGTCTTTTGAAACCGCTTTGAACGGCGCGTGGTCTGTTGCTTTGACATCGAAGCCGAGCGTGGAAACGTAAGATAAAAGCTCATTTCCCGCGACGGTCTCCGGTGAATCCTTGCCGGTCGCCGCTGTTCCGCCGACTTTGGACGGTGCGGGCGGTGAAAAGTCGGAGGCGGCGGTTTTTCCGAAAGCCTGTTGGGATTCCGCCTCGTGTTTCTTCGGGTGGGTCAAAACCGCCGGATTCAGAAGGTCGATCGGCTGCGCCAACTCGATGTGAAGCAAATCCTCAAGCATTAAAACCGTATCAATAGACGCGTGCATACCTTCATCCTCGTATTTGCTGATCGTCCGGCGCGAGACGCCGACGATTCCGGCAAGTGAGCCGAGAGATAAATTATTTTCAAGGCGCGCTTCTTTCAAAGCGCTTCCGTTGACGGGCACATAAAGACCGCCGGGGGAAGCCGACACGAACGGTGTGACGCCTTCGATGAAATAATCATAAAAAGTCTGAATGTTGACGGCCACGATTTTGTAGCGCATATAAATGACGCCGTCTTCAAACATCTGGTCGCGGGTTTTTTCCCCGATAACAAGCGGCGTTCCGCCGAGGATTTCGGCCAGCAATTGCATTTCGCTTGCCGTTTCTTCGGTCAAACCGTCAACGTTTTGAAGGATTTTGCACAAAAGCAAGGTGTCGCCTCGGCGGGCGGCAATATCAAAACTGCGGGGGCGAATATCGCAGCGGTCCGAAACCAAGAAACCGGCATGGCGGAGAATTTCTATGGTTTGGTCGACAAGGACATCTCGAGACATTCTGAATCTATTTTATGAAAGCGAGCCTATATAAAAGTTCTTGATTTGAAAACTTGGCACGAAAAGCTAAAAAATAAACAGAATCATTTGAATGATTACATCGAAAGAGGGTCTTTGATATAATATTTGATGACAGTAGATTTACCCGAACCATTTGGTCTCGCAAAAACATAAATTTCTTTAGAAAAACTCATCCACATCAACTTGTTTATTGTCGGATGTTTCTCAGATTATTTCGGTCAAGCTTTAGATTTTTTAAGAGTTTTATTTTGACCCGCAGCTGCTTTTTTAGGAGTGTTATTTTGGCCGGAAACTGCTTTAGCTTCATAATAAGCTTGAAGGGTTTTTCGAGTCGCCTCGTCCAATGTTTTGGAGACTTCAGGATATGGAACAACTTTAAAGTCTTTCATGACAGAGTCAATACTCTTGGACTTTTCAGTATACCTAAATTGTGTCATACATCTCACTTTTTAAATTTATCTACTCGTGCTTAAAAACTTAATGTTGAGATATATAACTTTACCCTATATGAATTCCCGCATGACCGAATTTGTCATTTCAGATATTCTTTCACTGGCGCAAAGCCTATATCAACAACATATGGACGTTTCGTGCAAAGCCTGATTTAAAGGAAAAAGGGAAAGAGCAAACAAAAGAAACTCAAAATTAAAAAATTCAAAACTGAATGAAATTGAAAAGAAAATAGCGCCCGATGCAGGATTTGAACTTGCGCTCTTCGAAGAAGAAGTGGTTTTCGAGACCACCGCCTTACCGCTAGACTAACCGGGCACGGAAATTGATTTGTCAACTTAAAGGGAGTTTGACTGTTTTGTGTAATACCGTTTTTCATATAAATACTTTTAAGTCAAACGGCAAAACCGAATCGTTTCATCCCTGACGGCGGCAGGATTGACAGCCCCGAAATTTCATTCTTTTTTGATATTTTAAAAAGGTTTATCATGGGATTGGAACATTTATTTCCTTCCTAATGACTTCCCGAACGAAACTCAATTTTTGAAATTTTTTGTGATACCATGGCCGTTGACGAAAAATGGAATAAAAAATTAAAGGACTTTTTAAAGCGGTATTACCAAGACGATGTCTTGGAGCTGGCCAACAGTTACCCCGATAAGCGAAGCCTGACGGTCAATTACGACAAATTGGAAATTTTTGACCGCAATATTGCCCGCGACTTAATTGAAAATCCGGAAACAGTGATTCACTCGCTGGAAACCGCTCTCAAAGATATGGACCTGCCCATTATGAAAAAGCTGGACAGTGCGCACATCCGTATCATCAATATTCCCAACCGTATTCCAATCCGCGACCTCCGGAGCAAACACTTATCCAAATTCACCGCTGTCGAAGGCATGATCCGGCGGGCAACCGAAGTCCGCCCGCGCATTGTAAAGGCGGCGTTCAAATGTATGCGCTGCGATACGGTCACTTTTGTCGAACAGCCCGGAAACAAGCTGGATGAGCCGTATTCCGGCTGCGAGAATGAAAACTGCGGCAAACGCGGCCCCTTTAAGCTTGTCACGGAACAATCGGAATTTATCGACTCACAAAAAGGACAGATACAGGAGTCGCCCGAAAGCTTAAAAGGCGGTTCCAACCCGCAAAGCATTGAAATTAATTTTGCCGACGACCTGACGGGACAGATTTCTCCGGGCGACCGCGTCATTATCAACGGCATTCTCCGCTCCGTTCCGCGCTCGCTCCGCGAAGGCAAATCCACATCTTACGATTTGATTTTGGAAGCCAACTCCATTGAACGTCTGGATCAGGAATATGACGAGCTCGACATCACCGCCGAAGAAGAGGAACGGATTTTAGAGCTCAGCCGGGACCCTCATATTTATGACAAAATCGTTGCGTCTATCGCGCCGACCATTTACGGCAACGAGCACGTGAAGCGCGCGCTGATGTACCAGCTGTTTTCAGGCGTTGTCAAACAGTTCCCCGACGGGACCCGGACGCGCGGAGATATTCACGTCATCCTTGTCGGCGACCCCGGCGTTGCGAAAAGTCAGTTGCTCCGCTACATTGTCAAACTCTCCCCGCGCGGCGTTTTCGCCTCAGGCAAAAGCGCGTCCGCGAGCGGTTTGACGGCCGCCGCCGTCCGGGATGAACTCGGCGACGGGCGCTGGACAATCGAAGGCGGCGCATTTGTCATGGCCGACATGGGTATTGCGGCCGTTGACGAAATGGACAAAATGCGCGATGAAGACAAAAGCTCCCTGCACGAAGCGATGGAACAGCAAACCATCAGCATTGCCAAAGCCGGCATCATCGCCACTTTAAAATCCCGGTGCGCCGTTCTCGGCGCCGCCAACCCGGTGTACGGCCGGTTCAACCGTTACGAAAGTCTGGCGAACCAGATCGATATGCCGCCGACACTGCTGTCCCGTTTTGATTTGATTTTCGTTTTGCTCGACATCCCCGAAAGCGCAATCGACAGCAAAATCGCGACCCACGTGATTCAGACGCACTACGCCGGAGAACTTTTGCAGCACAAAAGCAACATTTCCTCATCGGGAATCACGCAGGAATACATTGATGAGCAGATGATCAACATCGTGCCTGAAATTGAGCCGGAGCTTTTGCGCAAATATGTGGCCTATTCCAGAAGAAACATTTACCCGATCATGGATAAAGAGGCGCGGAACCACCTGACAGACTTTTACACAAGCCTCCGAAAACAAGGCGAAGGCAAAAATATGCCCGTTCCGGTGACGGCCCGTCAGCTGGAAGCGCTGATCCGCTTGGCCGAATCCAGCGCGCGCGTCCGCCTGAGCAACCGCGTCACCATGGAAGACGCGATTCGGACGACCGACATCACCATGGAATGTTTGAAAAACGTCGGCATCGACCCGGAAACAGGAATGATGGACGCCGACATGATTTCAGTGGGCATCAGCAAATCGCAGCGCGACAAAATCCAAATTATTAAAGATATTATCAAAACAATTTCAGAGCGAAACGCCGGCGGCAAAGCCCCGAAGAAAGAGGTCTATGCCGAGGCCGGAAAATCCGGCATTCCCGCCGAAGAAATGGATGTCATGATTGAACAGATGAACCGCCGCGGAGATATCATCATGCCCGATTTGGACCACTTAAAGCCGGTCCGCCGCTGAAAACCCAAATAAACGGAGAAAAAAGATGTACGTTAAAATCCACAGGTCTGAAAAACATTTCATGGTCGCCGTCTGTGACCGCGAACTGGTCGGCCGGCATTTGAAAAATGAGACGTGCGAAATCACGGTGAACGCTTCCTTTTACTTGGGAGAAGAAGCCGATGAAGAAACGGTCATGAGCTTACTTTGCGAAGCGACAACGGCAAATATCATCGGAAAAAAAGCAATTGACTGCGCCTTCAAATGCGGCATCGTTGACCCGAGTGCGGTCATTTATTTCGGCGATGTGCCGCACGCGATTTACTTCACTCTTTAATTCATTTTTTTATAAAAGATGACTGAAAGATTTGCCGCCGGTTTAAGAAGAAGAGTTAAGAAGAAAAGTTAAGAAGAAGAGTTAAGAAAAAGAGTTAAGAAGAATAGGTCTGTTTTTTCGGATTTTTCCGGATTGATTGATAATCTATATTAACCATGTCTTAATTATGTCTTTAATTACTGTTGTGGGGAAAAAGATTTATAAATCAAATCAAATTTTAAAAT
>Ga0123353_10004535_pt1 | contig 17899 bp, 10 predicted proteins | sample TergutLab28metaG_3_FD_92763 | JGI IMG/M metagenome (GOLD analysis project Ga0123353, IMG submission 92763) | Labiotermes labralis P3 segment gut microbial communities from Petit-Saut dam, French Guiana - Lab288 P3 | ecosystem: Host-associated > Arthropoda: Insects > Digestive system > Gut ... | reverse complement strand
GAAAAAAAGTGGGCTTGGCTCAAGAAAAGACTGCGCAAAATCTTGCCCGATTTCGATTCCTTTGAGCTCGCCGTCCTAAACTGCTTTCAAGTGGTTTGACTGTATAGCCCCGGCAGCGATGTACCGGCTGCCGGGGCTGGCCTTACCCTAGAATCGAATGACAAATCCGAACGCATCCCCAATCACGTAGATTTCCGGATGGTTCGGATTTAGCTGAACTGCGTGCTTTAGAGCAAATCCCGCGGCCGTGATACCAATTATGGTGGAGCTAAAGCAGCAGCAGTTGCGATGCGCTTATCTATCCAGCACGAACGGCACGGTAACCACCGCGATATGCCGGTCATGCAAAAGCTTTTTCCGGATCATGTAGGCCGTCTGGTTGTGGTAGATATTCCTCCATGCCTTGTCCACAATGAATTGTGGCATGACCACAGTAAGCATATCCCCGGGCTGGTAATCATGCTCTTCGGATTCCACATAGCCGATCAGCGGCTCGATGATTTCCCGGAAGGGGGAATATTTCACCACCAAGGGGATGGGGATGCCGCACGCCTGCCATTTGTTTTCCAGCCTTTTGGCCTGCTCCGGGTCGATGGATACGTGGAACGCTACGATGTCTTGCCCCTCTGCAAGTTGGCGGGCGTAGTTAATCGCCTTCAGGGAAGCTTTGTTTAGAAAATCCACCAGGACAATTACGTGCTTTTTGACTTGGATAGACTCGGTTTCCTGCCGCACCTCACCGGGATACAGCGTGAGTTGCCCGGAAAGGTTCAGATAGTGCTTGTGGGTGACTTTCATCAGATAGATCAGGACGGCAATGCAGACAAGGGTGATCCAGGCGCCCTCCTTCAGCTTGCTGTAGGCAATGATAAGCACAGTCAGCGAGGTCGTCAGCAGGCCGATGCCGTTGATCACAGCCCTGTGCCTCCAGCCGGGCTCCCGGGTTTTGAGCCACAGGCGGAACATCCCCAGCTGGGAAAGGGTGAAAGAGATGAACACGCCCACCGCGTAGAGCGGCACGAGCCGGTGGGTCTCGCCTTTATAGAGAACCACCAGTATCCCGGCCGCGATGCCGAGCATGATGATGCCGTTGGAATAGCTGAGCCTGCCGCCGCGCGTGTTGAACTGCTTGGGGACGTAGCCGTCCCGCGCCGCCAGGGAAAGCAGCAGCGGCAGCCCCGCGTAGGAGGTGTTCGCGGCCATGACGAGGATCACCGCCGTGGAGATCTGCAGGATGTAAAACAGGATGTTATGGCCAAAAATCTGGCCGCCGATCTGGGCCAGCACGGTGACATCGTAGCCTGGCACGGCATGGTAGAGCGTGGCCATATAGGACGTGCCGCCGAAGATGACCACCATCAGCAGCGCCAGCATCGTCAGCACCCGTTTGGCGCTTTTCTGGGAGGGCTCGACGAAGTTGGGGATGGCGTTGCTGACGGCCTCCACGCCGGTGAGGCCCGCGCAGCCCGCCGCGAAGGCGCGAATGCCCAGGAAAAAGCTGAGGTCGCCCATGGCCTGGGGAACGGCGTACGGGGGCTCGGCTTGATAACCCATCTGCGCCCGGACGAAGCCCGCCGCCAGCATGATTAGAATGGAGGCGATAAACACGTAGGTGGGGACGGCGAAGATGCGCGCGGACTCCTTGACGCCCCGCAGGTTGCCGATGGTCATCAGTAGGATCATGAGCAGGGCGATGGGGACGCTGAAGGGCAGCAGGGCCGGGACGGCGGAGGTAATGGCGGCAGCGCCGGCGGCGGTGCTTACCGCGACGGTGAGCACATAGCCGATGATCAGGGAGGCGCAGGCCGTCAGGCCGGGGATTTCCCCCAGGTTTTCCTTCGCCACGGTGTAGGAGCCGCCCCCGTTGGGGTAATGGTCGATGGTTTGCCGATAGGAGACCACGAGGATGACCAACAGCGCGATCACAGCCGTTACGGTAAAAAACGTGTATTTATAGGACGCGACGCCGACCACGGCGATGAGAATCACAAGAATTTCCTCCACGGCATAGGCCACGGAGGAAATCGCGTCGCTGGCCATGATCGGCAGGCCCCAAAAGACGTTCATCTTTTCCCCGTGAAGCTGGCTGTTATCCAAGGGCTTGCCGATGAGGAGGGTTTTTAGTTTTCGTAACATAATGGCCAGATACTCCTACAATGTTGAATTTGAAGTATATCTGTATTCTATACGATTACAAGGGAAAAGTCAATCTAAAAAAGCAATTATTATGACAGGAAAGTATATGAGCAAAACACCTGCCAAGCAGGCGGACGGCATATAGCCGTCCGCCTGCTTGCTTCCCTTGGGCCGGTTTTCTGTCTGTGCAATACATTATTTTTTCGCAGACGCCGTCATCACGGCGGGGTCAGCACCTTGCCGGTGACCTTGGGATAGGGCGGCGAACCGGTCACCTCGACGATGACAAGATAGACCGTGGGATCATACGACCAGCCGGAGAGGCCATCGTCGATTTCCCGCATAGTGTAGTAGTATGTCTGGCCGGGAATCAGGCCGGTGATCTCCAGAAAGGTAAACGTGTCGTCACCGGGCGCGCCGGTGCAGCTCGTGAACAGGGGTGAGCCAACCGTGGTCGTGCCGGAGGCGTCGGTCACCTCCTGCAGCTCGAAGTTGAAGTCTGTGGTTGTGGGCGCGCCCGCGCCTAGGATTTTCCGGCCCTTGATGGTGACGGATGCGCTCTGGGGTTGTTCAAAGGTGTTTGCAATCGCGATAGGGTTGCTGCTGGTAAAGGTCTTGAAACTCGAGCTCCAGCTGCCGGAGCCATCGAACGCTTTGTTTTTATAGCTCAGCGTTACAGCCAACGAGCTGCTGACCTTGACCTCCACCAGGTATTGCAGATCCGCAGACCAGCTTGCGCCCGGGGGAAGTTCCTGGACGAGGAAATAATATGCTCCCGGGCCCAGGCCGGTTACGGTAAAGCCAAAGTCATCCGAGAAAGAGCTTACGCCGCCGGGATAGGTTACCGTTTCGTCTGCCGGCATACTTGGCACCGGGGTGAAACCGGTCGTGCCGCCGCTGTCGCTGACCTGCGTCAGCTTGAAGGAGAAGGGTTCGGCAGGCCCTGCGTCCGCGACCGTCTTTCTCACAGGGATATTCACATCGACAGCCTGTGTGCCAAAGGCGTTTGTAAAATCCATTGTGCTGCCGTTCCATAAGGTCCATGGGCCTGTGGTACCGACTCTGAACCAGAACTCCACAGAGGGAGTCAAAGCCCCGTTCTGACCGGCGCTCACCGTAACCTTGGCGATATACGCGTTGTTGTCATAGCTCCAGTTTTGATTGGGCGCGCCGGGCGTTTCGGTTACCATGTAGTAATATGTGCCCGGGCCGAGGCCTTCCAGCGTAAAGCTGAACGGTCCCGCACCGGTTCTGGAGGTGCTTTTTTTGTTCAGAGGGATCGACGGATGCTGGCCTGTCGCGTCAGACACCTGCAGCAGGTCGAAATAAAAGGTTGTTGCGGGCGGGCTGCCCTGCAGGATCTTATTGCCGTTGAGCGTGACATCGGTCGTCAAGGGCTTGTTTGGAATGGTAACGTAATCGGTTCCCGTGACGGAAAGAATATCCACAACCATTGTGTTGTTTACGGGTGTTTCATATCCAGGCGGAGGCGTAATTTCCACCACCGCGTATCTCGCGCCGTCAGTTACATGCTTGTTTGCCAGCCAGGCATCGTCGAACAGAATCGTGCCGCTGCTGTCGGTGGTCCCCTCGGCAAGATAATAGAACGTATAGCTGGTACCGTTGACCACCTGCGTAAATTCCGCGCCGCTGGTTACGCCCGGGGGCAGGGAAGGCGGGGGATTGCCGCCGTAAGGATTCGCCCAGGTGCCCGGATGGCCCATATAAAGCGCAAAATGCGCGTCCGGCAGCAGCTTGCCGATATTGGTCGAGTCGTGCTTCAGCAGAGTGAATTTCTTGCGCTCGCCGTTGCCGGTGAATGAATACGACTGGACTTGATACGTTTCTTTGTACTCGTCAAAGTACATACCAGAGACTTCCACATAGTTGACGAGATTGGCGTTTTCCCCCGGGGTTCCTATGATCAGCGCATCATACCGGAGCTTGACGGGTGTTGCGTCGGGTATGACGAAGGTGACTTCATTTTCGCCGGTCAGCGTCCAGGACCACGTGTCCTCCGGGTCCAGCTCCGCCGTTTGGCGCAGCGGCGGCTGCAGCGGGACGTCAAGGTCGCTGCCGGTAAACGCCTTGATCGTCGAAAGGTAGAACGCCAGGGTTGGGTTCATCCGATCCGTCACGCACAGGTTGCTACCGCCGTCGAACTGCTTTGCGTATGGGTTGACGACAATTTCGAAGGTAGCGATGTTGCCATCGACATCGACCATGTCTTTTTCAACAGGCCTTTTGCCATATTTGAACTTGTAATCGGTGGCGAATGAACCGGTGAATATGCTGGTGCCGACAAAGCCGGCGGTGTTGCTCAACTCGATCTGGTCCTCCATGGCCGCTTTTACCGTGTCCTTAAGCTTCAGCTGGTACCTGACCACAATTGTTCCTTGGGAATAAAAGTTTGTATAGAAGTTATATCTCGAAAGCGGATCGGTACGCAAATCATCCAGATGGGCGGTCAGTATATTGTTGTTGGTGCCGCTGATGGTCGGGCCGAAGACGAGCGGCGGATAGCCTGGGGGGCCGTATGTGTTGCTGCTGCTCGGATATACGAAAGTGCTGGTCGAGCCCCCTCCGTAGGGATCCGTACTGCTTCCCCCTTGGGCAGTTGTCATCATGAACGAGCCGTCTACATATTCCAGCCTGGGGTCGAACTCGTCGAAAAAGACGGCAGTGGTGTCGTAAGCAAACGCGGCAGCAGTACCATTGAGATACCTGTAGCTGCGGCCATTGCCTGACAGGGTGGGGCCCGATGGGTTGATCACCACTTCAAAGTTGAATATCGTGTCGGTTCCCTCGGTAACGGTTACGCCCTTCAAATTCTTAAAAACAGGCCAGCCGATGATGGCGTATTGGGTGGCGGCCCCGTTCTCGCCGCTAATACATGTGGAAATTCTGTTTACCACTTCCTCCCTCGGGTCATACCTCATAAGCTCCCCGAGCGTCATCACATGGTCAGGGACGTTCCGGGCCGCGCGCTCGGCCGGCGTAAACATCAGCGGTGCCGACAAGCGGAGCTCGTAAGTGATGACCACTTCCGTGTCCTCCAAAATGCCGTCGGGCCACCAGCCGTTCCCGCTGAGGCCATGGAAGCCAAATAGCCACCGCAAGCCATTGATCTCGTCGTTCGGGTATGATTCCAGAACGTAACCGTAAGGCTCTTGTCCTTCGGCATAGAGCTCCCCGTTAAATGTCACTTGAAAATTCTCAGGCACGTTGGCAACATAATAGCCTGGATAGCCCGGGGAAGCATACATCGATAACCAGTCGTCGAGATAGGGCGCATTTTTTTTGCCGGACCCGTCCGATTTGTTTGTCAAAAATGCCGACGCCGGAACCTTGAACTTGATGGTGTATTGCAGCGTGTCCGCGTCGAGGTATTTGACTGTTTTTAATGTTGCATACTTATCGAACGCATTAGATGCGGAACCGTCGTTGACCCACGCCGAGCCTTCCGCGGTTGTCGTGCCGACGGTCACGCTGTTCCGGTAATATTTGTCGGAGGGCTTGTAGACGGAGGTTGTATCGATGGGGATATTGATGGTTACGGTGGCGTAATACACCGGGCCCTTGTCATCGGGAATGTCGAACGAAAAATCGCGGCCCGTGCCGGGCCGATTTGTGGGCACGCCGTTCTCCGTCCAAATGGCGGGGCCGTAGAGGGCGCTTTGCCCTATAATATCGACGGCGGCGGGCCGGTCGCCGGAGACAAAGCCCGCGCCGAGGGTATCGGTGACCGCCATCCCGGCAAGGTCGGCCACGCCGTCACCGATGGTGACAGTCCAGGTGATGATGCCTGTGGTGGCGGGCGCGGCGTCCGGGGTGAAGTAGCCGCTCTTTTGAAGGAAGATGGATCTGACGGGGACGGCGTTTACGGCTTTTCTTGTCTGGGGGTTGCCGTTGGTGTCCTTGTAGGCGACGCTGGCCTCGTTGAAAACGTTGAAGCTGTAAGCCGTGCCGTGCAAGTTGTTCGCCGCAAGGTAATCGTTCAGGCCAATGGTGTATGTAACAGTCATTTCCTGGTCCTCTGCTAAGACCACCCCGGCGGGGGGGAACGCGATATCGAACACGGGCGGGTTCGAACCGGCGCGCCAGCTAATATTTCCGGAAGGCACAGCCACGCCGTCGACCTTTACGGTGCTGAAGTCCAGATAATTACTAGGCGGCGTACCGATTGGCAGCCCCGCGGCGGTTGCCCAGTCCGAGAAGGAATCCAGGGTTACCGTGCCGTCTATGGCTTTCACCTTAACGGTGTAATCAATGGTTTTGGTGTTGGGATCGTACGCCGTCGCACTTTTTGTGATTTGGGGATAGGGCTCCTTTGTCTTTGGAACGATGGTGATGATGATGTCGTTGCCGAAATTGAATTTGAAGTCGACCGGGCCGCCGCTGCTGTTGAACTTGGCCGTTATATCGACCGTAAAGGTCGCGGTGGTATAATAGTCAATGAAATTGATGGGTATGGGCAGGCCGTAGGCATTGACGTTATCAAATTTTGCGGTGAGCGCCCCGCCGGAGGTAACGCTGCACCGGCCGATCACAGGGCTAGGTGCTCCCGTTCCATAAATAGGAGCGTTGGTCACCGCGACGGGCACGATGCTGGACGGAAGCTGATAGCTTAAGAACCCCGACGAGTTATAGATGAATTGCTGGTTCATGCTTTCCGCGAACGTTATGTGCAATGTATAATTCTCTCCGACGTTTACGTTTCCGCCAGGAGGAACGACATTTCCCAAACTGTCCTTGATAACGACGCCGGTTGTGAAATTGAATAGATCCCATTGGTCGGTGCTTGCCGCTTCCGGAAACGCCAGCAAGCATACAACCACCCCCACCGCCAGCAGCACTGACAGCGGGACAGTAAGCCACTTCGCAACAGAGTTATTCCTGAATAGTCTTTTCATAATTTTCTTCTCTCTTTTCTTTTGCCTGTTTGCACAAACATTCCTTGATCTGCCCATTATAATTACAGTTAGTTTACACTGTGAATGCCTACAGTGTCAATAGCAACTTGAGATGGATACCGCGCCACGGCAAAAGAATAACGGGGATTTCCATATTTCGGTTCAAAGAACACAAATTCGTGGGAATTGCAGTCAACAGCTTAGCTAGCATCATTTGGCGCTTCAATCCCCCTAGCCCTACCAACGGAACAAAAGCGCAAAGCGGGTCAACGGCCGGGGTCAGCGGGGTTGCCGCTGGGGATCGCAGGCAGGCTGGCGTTAATGTGGGCGTTAACAAATGCCCATATCGCTGTTATCGATTGGATTGTATTTTCATCGGAATCGTCCCGATAGGCCGGGAAGCCGGGCAAAGCAGCTATTTCGGCGAAACTCCCATATGGCGCAAGATTGAAGGCATCGCTATCGGTCAAGAAGCCTAAATAGGAAACCGCGTTGGCCAAGCGTGCCAGCCGCGGTTTCACCTCGCTGTTGAAGCGGGCCAATTCAGCTGGCGTGAGATGCTTTGCGTATATTTGATTATATTGCGTGAAGAGGCCCTTAGCAAACGCCAACAGGTTGCCCCTCTGATATTCGGCGTACAGCTGACCCATATTTATGCGGCCGCCGCCTGGCTCCATGCAGGACCTGAGTTCATCGTACAGCAGATTTGCCTTGACACCGCCTTCGTCGTTCTCAAAAGCGTCGAACGCCCCAAAATATATATGTATACTGCACTGCGAGTAAATGCGCCCAAAGGCCAGGGCGTCATTCACGCTGTCGAATGCGTAGCTTTCGAATGTGATGGGGCCGGGTCTTATGGCGGAGACCATCGTCGTTGTCGCTCTGGTAGTTGCTGTTGTAGCCATCGTAGTAGTGGTTGTTGTGGAAGCCGCCGTAGTAACGGTGGTGGTATTAGTCTGCGCTGTTGTTACCGCCGCCGTAGCGTCGTTTTTCGCTGTGGTCGTTTGGGAAACCGCTTGGGTGGTTGGCATATTCATGTATGTGGGCTGCGTAGACGCCGTGGCATTTGCAATCGGCGGCGCGGTTTGCGTCGGCATGCCCGGCAGCGCCGGCAGGGAAAACGCGAAGGGTTCGGCGGCTGCTTGGACTTGGGTTGCGGTAACCGGGATGGGTTCGGCGATCACAGGGTTTTGCCGCTTCGCCCATGTGATGCCCGCCGCGGTTCCGCCGCCGATGACGGCCACGGCCGCAATGCCCGCGATGACCTTCGGCAAGGCAATGCCCGCCGCGATACCTCCGGTTGCCGCCCCTGCCGTTGCCGTGCCGCCCAGAATCATGGGGGGAAGGATTTTGCTGCTTTCTACCGCAGCTCCCTTCAGCAGCCAAATAAGCAGCGGGATGGGCGCCGCGCCGTACAGCTTCGTGCCCTGGTTTTTCTCCAGGTTCTCCACGCCGTCGCTGATTTTTTTCCGGGCCAGATACAAGCGCTTTTTTACCGTGCCCTCGGGAATATCCAGGACGGCGGCAATGTCCGCAAGAGGAAGGTCGTCATAGTAATACATAAGCACGCACAGGCGCTGGTCCTCCGGCAGGTTGTCCACGATTCCCATAATCAGCCGCCGGGTTTCCGCGGTATCCATGGCGGCGTCGGGAATGTACTCCCTGTCTTTTTCTTCCTGAAGAAGAAGAGGGTCAAGCTCCTCCCCGCCGTCCGGCGAGAACAAATACGGCTTACGCTGCCGGATGTAATTCTTGGCGGTGTTGGCCGTAATGCGCCGGAACCACGCCGTGAACTCCCACGGGGGCCGAAAATCGTCCATGTGCTGCCAGGCCTTTAGGTAGCTTTCCTGGAGGATATCCAGGGCGTCCTCCTCGTTTTTCGCTATTGAAACCGCTACAAAGTACGCTCTGTCCCTGGTCAACAGGTAAAGCTCATTGAATGCCTGACTGTTCCCCTCGGCAGCCTGCCGCGCAAGCGCTACGATGCGTTCCTGATTTTCCATCCTTCCAAACCATCCCCATGTTTATTTTGTATCCTCAAAAATCCAAGCAAACACATCCATGAGTTGCGCAAGCGGAAATATCCTTTTCCGCGCGCATTCGGCCAGCGCCGCCCGGACCATAGCGTTCAGCATGCTTTCACCTCCATTTCTACTTCATAAACGCAATTGGAGGCGGTTTGGTTCCCCAGCGCCGAAAAAAACTTGAAGAGATTTAATTAAGAAAAGTATACGGTACGCCCCGGAAAAATGCAAGAGGGGCGGCATATTTTTTTGAAAGCAAGGAAACTTTTTTAAAACCGGGGAACCGGGCCGCCTGCGGTTGTGTTTATGAGGTGAAAGCCAGCAAAAATGAAGATTCAACTTTGAAAGGACGATATCCCAATGAAACGAATCAAACGCATGCTCGCCCTCTTTTTCGCACTGGCGCTTTGCGCTGGACTATTTGGAACGCCAGGGTTCTCTCAGGCAGCCCCTTCTGACGCAGGGCTAGAAGCAGCCCTGCCGACAGAATTATGGAGACCTGACGATCTCGCCGTCATGCCCAAAAGCGGCGAATCCCTGCCCGGCCCGCATTACTCCGAAGACCGTGTGCTGGTCAAGCTGGCAGCCGGCAATGGTCCCCGCCTCCAGGCGGCTGAGCCTTCGCCACGGGGGCTGGGCATTGAATTTTCCGAAATGCGCCTGCTCAACCCCGCGAAAGAGGGCGCAACCATACAGAGCGTCAACGACACCCAGAACAACGTGTTTTCACTCACATTGACTGACACGGGCCCGGGCGCCGTGGAACGCGCGCTGGAAATCCTCAATGCTAACCCCCTTGTAGAAATCGCCGAGCCGAATTATTTGTACAAACCATGCGCCGCGCCCAACGACCCGATGGTTGGCACACAGTGGGCGCTTGATAGGATCGACGCGGAGCAGGCATGGGATATCACCAAGGGCAGCAAAAGCGTGGTCGTAGGCATCATCGATACGGGCATCGATGGCACGCACCCCGACCTGAAGGATAACCTGTGGGTAAATCCGAACCCGGACCCGAACATGAACGACGTACACGGCTATAACTTTGAGGATAGAATAGGCGGAACCCCCACGGATCCGAATGGCCACGGCACCCATGTGGCCGGCATTGTCGGCGCGAAGGGCAACAATGGGATGGGCGTCTGTGGCATCAACTGGGATGTAAGCCTGGCATGGATGGGGGCTCCGCTTGGGGGGATCTACATCAGTACAGATGCATGCATAGCCGCGCTCAATTACGCCAACAACCACGACATCCCAATTACGAACAACAGCTATGGCGGGGGCGAATACTCGGCAATTTTTGAGGAAGCAGTGCAAAACTACAAAGGCTTATTCGTGGCGGCCGCCGGGAATGAAAAAAATAACAACGACTTACACCCAAGCTACCCAGCAAACTTTGATAGTCCTAACATAATCACCGTGGCCGCCGCGGATTGGCAGGAGCCCTTATCCGATTTTTCCAATTATGGGAAGAATACGGTGCATATCGCGGCGCCCGGAAGCGACATCATGAGCACGTGGCCCGACGGCGGATACAATTCGATAAGCGGCACATCCATGGCAAGCCCGTATGTGGCAGGCGTGGCGGCCCTAGTATTGGCAAAGAATCCAGGTTTCACAACAGCACAGGTGAAAGCCGCAGTGCTGAACGGCGCGGTAAGCTTGCCGCAATACGCCAATCGTATACAATCAGGCCGCTCACTGGATGCGTATTACGCCCTTTACCCCACCAGGGTGCCCGTGCAAAGCGTTTCCGTCATACCGGAAAGCTTGACACTGAATATCGGCGATACAGGCCGGCTGACTGCGGAGGTTTTCCCCACCAACGCGCACGGCAGGGTGCTCTGGGAATCGAGTGACCCCGGTACGGCCATGGTATTTCAGGACGGAAGCGTCACGGGATTGCAGGCCGGCACGGCGACTATCACCGCGCGCTCTTATATCGACCCCGGCAGGTCGGCCTCGGCCACGGTGACGGTAACCGGCGTTCATTCCGGCGCGATTATTTTCAGGGATATAAATTTCAAGCAGGGCGTGATCGATGCGTTGAAGGATCTGGATTATGCGGCATATGGGAGCCATACCACGTTCAGCAGCATATTTCCCTCGGACGCGCAGAAACTACTCTATTTGCAGCTTGATGGCAAAAGAATAACGGATATGGAGGGAATCCAGCATTTTACCGAACTCGAATGGTTTTGGTGCAGTCGAAATCGATTGACAAGCCTGAATGTGACCCAATGCCCGAAATTATTTGAGCTGCGGTGCTTTCATAACCAATTGTCTAACTTGAATGCGAGCGGCTGCAGCGCGCTGAGCATACTTTATTGCTCTTTCAACCTATTGACAAGCCTGGATGTAAGCGGCTGCCCCCAATTGCGGGACGTTTTATGCCAGAAAAATCAATTGACAAGCTTGGACGTAAGCCAATGCCCTGAGTTGGCTGATCTTTGGTGCGGCTATAACCCATTAACAAGCCTGGATGTAACCAAATGCCAGAAATTATCTGAGCTTGAATGTACCGAAAGCCAATTGACAGGCCTGGATGTCAGCCGTTGCCCGGAACTAAAAACACTGTATTGTTCTATAAACAAAATGACAAGCTTACAGCTAAGCGGATGTACAAAGCTGGAAATTCTTTGGTGTTTCGAAAATCAATTGACACGCCTGGATGTAAGCCAATGCTCCACGTTGATTGAGCTCCAGTGCTGCGAAAATCAGCTGACAAACCTTGATATAAGCCGGCTTCCCAATTTGAAATACCTATGGTGTCGTTTCAACCAGTTGACAGGCTTGGATGTAAGCCGTTGCCCCGAATTGGTATATCTCACCTGCTACGACAACCGGTTGACAAGTCTGGATATAGGCCGAAACACAAAATTAGAAGGTTTGCAGTGCGACTACAACCAGTTGACAAGGCTGGATGTAAGTCAATGCCCCGAATTGCAATGTTTTTTGTGCAGTCACAACCAATTGGCAAGCCTGGATGCAAGCCAATGCCCCAAATTGAATGATATCGATTTCACCAACAACCCATTAAAATCCATAGCCGCCAATATATGCGGCGGAAACATTCGCTTGACCGCTGAGGGTCCGGGTTATGTGGAGCTATACAAGTGGGACTATTCTACTAATTTCTACGCGCAAGCAATCCCCGTTTATCCTGCCAACGTTGTTCGCTGGACGGAATCCGGCGCCGCTACCGCCTATTGGCCGCGAATTGATCTGGCGCATGGCCGGAACTATAATCTGACCGCGCATTTTGAGCAGACTGCCGAGCCCCCCTACGAGCCCCCCTACGAGCCCCCCTACGAGCCGCCTACGCCGAATACTATCTTCAGTACCCGCTACCCTGCCACGATCTTAAACTGGATTTTGTTCTTCCTGTGCTTCGGGTGGATCTGGATGTGGTTCTAGTGAACCATCACCACACGCAACTGGAATTGGTCTGATTTATCCGGACGATTTGATGATGTGAATGGAGAACCGCCGTCCACAGCATACAGCGAGAGAAAATGCTTTAAGGATTTTGATCAATCAGATACCGCAGAAGAATTGAGTGGGTCAATTGGAGGCTGGGAATCTACCAGCTTGCAAGGATAGCTGCAAGCTATACGATGATTAGCGCCATCTTCAACACCGACCACCGCAAATAACCTAATGGGCATGAGCTAGAATTTTTCATTGCTCATGCCCGGTTTTTTAAAATTGCGCCATGAAGCCGCCGATTTTCCGGGCGGCTTCCTCCTGCATCTGCGTGGTGACGCCTGCGTAAAGAACAGGGTCGTCAGCCGAGGGAAAAACTATTGATAATCCCGCGCGGCGGGGTGCATGGAGGACATTCCGGCCGGTTCTGTCTTTCATTATTGCATTTCCACCGCCGATATGCTAAGATATACAAAAGCGGCTGTGCCACAGGCACCGGAAGGATGATAGTCCTGTTTTAGGAGCGTAGTCAAGGAGGTTCCATCATGGTTAAAGTACATAAAAAGCACAGCGTCCATAATACCCTTGCGGCCCTGGGGCCGCCGCCTTACTCTGGTGCCCCCTGTGAACGGAGCTCTTCGCCTTCCCCTGGCAGACGGATGTCTGGAAAGCGGCTTTCCCGAAGCTGGCGGCCCTCACCTCGGATTTCAGCGATACCGACAATCCCGGCTTTGCCGCCAATCCCGCGGGCAGCAGCGTGGCGGGCAACGTGTTCGTCGGGCCGAACAAGCCAATTTTTGCTGAAAGCGTGCTGCGCTTCAGCACGACCCAGCCGAATGAAGAGTACAGCATCTGGCATAGCCGGAAATATTGGGCGCTGCCGGGCTATGAGAGGATTTCGGTGGGACTGGTTGGAAGAAGGGCGCACCAATGAAACGGACATTGCCTGAACCCCTTGTCCTCACAAAGAATACAGCTACAATTTACTATACGAGGAGACTTCGCCATGACTGGTTCCTCCAAACCCGGTAATGTCCCGCAAACCCTTGCGGCCCTGGGCCTGGCCCTCGGCTTGCCCGCCGCGCTGGCCTGGTACTACGACGTCTATGTCAACTGGCAGCCGAAGATATTCCCCTTCGCGGTGATTGCCGTGATTCTGGGCAATGCTCTGCTGACGTTCCTTGCCCTCTGGGCGCTGGGTGAGCGCAAGACCGTGGCAATCACAGGGAAGACCCTGTTGTCCCTGATCATATTCGTGGCAGTGCTGCTTGGCGTTTCCGGCGTCATCAACAACATGATGCACTGGGGGGCGGACCTGGCCGCCGCCGCGGCGATGCCTTTGGTGGCCGCGCAGGTGATCGTGCTGTTTGTGCTGTTATTGCGAAAACTACGCAAGCCGGCCATCGCAATTTGCCTGGCGGCATCTTTCCTGTTCAGCTTTATCTGCCTGGCCGGTATGCCCTGGTACATGAAAGAGTTCTACCGGGCGCCGATCCCCGCGCTGCCGGAGGGCCAATTCGCCCCCATGCCCGAGCTGGGCGAGGCCGACTTTACAGTCCCGGATGATGGCAGCATGGAGGAAGTACGCGATCTCATTCGCGAAGCGCGCGCAAACGGCAATGACCAGCATTTCCTCGTGCTGATCGAGGACGGGGAGTACAGCATTTCGCAAATCGCCTTTGACGAGCGAGATTATAACTCGACGTACCGCTCGCGGGATGGTGGGGTGGTGCTCAACGGCGGCATGTCGCTTAACCCGGAAAAATTCACAAGCTGGGACAAGAACGAAAATATCAAAGCCATTGACCTGACAAGGCTCGGCTTGAGCGAAAAAGACTGGGGTAAAATGTACGCCTCTGCCGGGCACAGCAATTTGGCGGGGAGATATGAGGACGGCATCGGCCCGCAGTCCTGCGAGCTGTTCTACAACGGCAAGCGCTGCGAACTGGCGCGCTGGCCCAACGGGGGCTGGCTGAAGACCGGCGATATTCTCGATCCGGGCGACTTTATGCAGGACAGCGGCGGCTGGCCCGCGACCCCCGAGGAGGGGGAGCGGTGGAATGAACTGCGCAGTCCCCGAGGCGGCACTTTCCTGATGGACAAGGAAACCGCCGCCCGCGCCCGGGGCTGGCAGAACCCCGCCGGCGCCTGGATCATCGGCATGTTCAAGTACGACTGGGCCGAAACCGTCACGCCCGTGCAATCCATCGACAAAGAAAAAGGCGCGGTCACAACGGCCTATGCCAGCAACTATGGGTTCAACAAGGGCAAGGAGTATCGCTTTTACAATGTGCTGGAGGAACTGGATTCGCCGGGCGAGTGGTACCTGGACCGCGAAAGCGGCTGGCTGTATGTCTGGCCCCCTGACAATGATTTCAAGACTGCGAGGTTGGATATTTCCCTGAGCGCCGAGACGCTCATCACGGGCGAAGGCGTTGAAAATCTCAGCTTCATCGGGCTGACCTTGCAGGGCACGCGCGGTGATGGCATTGTTTTGTCCGGCGACGGCATCACGGTGGATAGCTGTATCGTTCGCTGCGTAGGCGGCGACGGGCTGACGCTGACGGGCAGCGGCAACACGGCCTCCAACAACGAGGTGTACCGCGTGGGCAGGCGGGGCGTCACCATCACCGGCGGCGACCGCGAGACCCTCACGCCGGGGAATAGCAAAGCGGTCAACAACCTGGTGCACGACTGGACGGAGCTGGTTCTGACCTATCAAGGTGGGATCAATGTATACGGATCGGGCAATCTAGTTGCGCACAATGAGATCTACAACTCCCCCCACGTGGCGATCTTCTTCGGCGGCGACAACGTGATCGAGTATAACCTCATCCACGACGTCTGCCTGGAAACCAGCGACGCGGGCGCGTTCTATTCCGGCGGGGTGGCGGCGAACTACGGCACGGTGATCCGCAGCAATATTGTGTATAACCTGGGCCGCTTCAGCGACGGGACGCAGCACAAACACACGCCCAACGGGATTTACCTTGACGAACTGGTCTCGGGCGTGACGGCCGAAGGCAATCTGCTGGTCAATATTCCGGGCATGGGTATTCATCTGGGCGGCGGGCGCGATCTTGACGTGCGCGGAAATATAGTGGTCAACGCCGGGCGCCCCGTCTCCTACGACGACAGGGGCCGCCAGGGCGCGCTGTTCGGCGGCTGGCACACCATCTCGAGGGAGGGGCAGCATGCCTGGCAGGCGCTGTTCAATTCCCCTTGGCAGAGCGATGCCTGGAAGCTGGCGTACCCGAAGCTGGCAGCGGTCCATGGTGATTTCGGCAACCCGGACGACCCGGATTTTGCTCTGAACCCGGCGGGCAGCGTTGTCACTGGCAACATTTTTATCGGGCCAAATGCGCCGCGTTACGACGAAAGCGTGCTGCGCTTCAGCACAATCGGGCCCAATGACGAATACGGCCTGTGGCGTGGGCGGGCGTATTGGACCCTGCCGGGCTATGCGAATATTCCGGTAGGGCAAGCAGGCAGAAAGGCGGGGTGAGGCAAAAACAGCAATATGCGTCCCGTAATGGTGGATGTCCAGCGAGCTCAATTTTGTCAGTGGAATCAACATTCATTAACAACGCGCCTATCCCTCAGTGTTTGCAAAAAAGCATTGACAAATTTCGCGCAGAAATATATAATGAAAGGTGCTGAATTTCCCGTAGGAGGTGCCTAATGAATTTATCTCAACTAAAGGCCGTATACACGGATCTGAGCCAGTATGTGGATGTCGAAGACGGGCTGAACCGGATACGGAAGAACAAAAAGGTGTACCGCACGGTTTTGAGCAGCTTCATTCAAAACACGCATTACGATGATCTGAGCGAACAGCTTGCGCGGGGCGACGCGGAGGCCGCACGGGTCACAGCGCATACGATCAAAGGCCTGGCAGCCAACCTGTCGCTGCCGATGCTTCTGAAGCAGACCCTGGAGCTCCAGAACCGCCTGAAATCAGTCGGCGCAAGTGGGCTGCCGCGGCCGGATGAGCTGGGTAAAGCAATGGCGAAAACCATTGAGTATATCGGGATTGTCTTGCAGCATTTGGACGATATGGAGTTTTAAAAAACGCCAAAGGATGCGGTAGGATGAAGCGGATCAAGATTGCTTTGTGCGAAGACGATATTACGCAGCGCGAGTTTTATAAGGCTCTGTGTATGGAGGTCGCCGACGCCAATCAGATCGACATCGAAATCAAAACATTTATCAACGGGGACGACCTCCTGCTGGACCTTGAGGACCCGAGGTTTTACCTTGCGCTGGATCTGCTGCTGCTGGACATCAATATGCCGGGCATCAACGGCATCCAAACAGCGCAGATGGCCCGCCGGGTGGGCTATACTGGCGTAGTCGTGTTCATCACAGCCACAAAGCGGTACTACGAAAGCGCCTTTGACGTCGGCGCCTTCCATTACATCACCAAGGGCGAGCACAGCTACGAACGCTTCGAGGACATCATACTGAAGGCTGTCGCGCAGGCGGAGCAGAAGCGCCGGGACACGGTTACGCTTTACAACAGCGGCGAGGTCAGGCAAATCAAGGTGGAGGAGATCGAATACATCGAGCTGGTCAAGCGTGTGACCACCGTCTATTACGCGGGCCAGACCTTTTGCTGCACCTACACGCTGGAAAGGCTGGAGCAGGAGCTTGCCCGCAGCGGGTTTCTGCGTGTCCACAGAAGCTGCCTGGTTTCGCTGGAGCACATTGCGCGCATAGCCTATGAGCAGGTCACTCTGCGCAGCGGCGCCGTATTACCGGTCGGGCGGAAGTACTATCCGGCGCTGAAGGACGCGGTCACACGGCTGAAAGCATACAAGGCGTAGCGCGCCGTCGTTCAGACATAAAAAACTGCGGCTTAGACACAAAGTGTCCGAGCCGCGATTTTTTTGCTATTATATGTATGCAACTCCCGTCGAAACACCCAAATACAGGAATCCAGCCTAACATAACAAAGCGCCGGGAGAAAAAAGAAAAGAGAAAAAAGAAAGGAATCACAGACATGAAGAACTATGTAAACCCTATGGAGGGAAAATTGCCTGTTTACGCGGACAGTGACATGACGCACAAAATAGGCACGCTTTTCAAGGGCAGCACCTGTCAGTGCGTCGGCGAGCACAATGAAATGGCGATTATCCTTTACAAAGTCAGCCAGATGGGGAAATATAAAGTCGGCTTTGCTGATCCCAAAGGTATTCAAGCCTGGTGACGCCCAACCGCCCCATCCTTTTCGACGAATTCTCCCTTTCCCTGAAAAAGGGCCAGTTGAAAGCGAACCTTTCAACCGGCTCTTTTATTTTGTTGGTCTAGAGCAGGTGCTTTTTCATTTCGGCGATCACCTCGTCAAAGTCGATCGGCTTGCCGATATGCCCGTCCATCCCGGCTTCGAGGCATTTT
>Ga0123353_10004534_pt1 | contig 17901 bp, 16 predicted proteins | sample TergutLab28metaG_3_FD_92763 | JGI IMG/M metagenome (GOLD analysis project Ga0123353, IMG submission 92763) | Labiotermes labralis P3 segment gut microbial communities from Petit-Saut dam, French Guiana - Lab288 P3 | ecosystem: Host-associated > Arthropoda: Insects > Digestive system > Gut ... | reverse complement strand
TTGAGTTTAATACAGAAACATGGATGCTCAGCGTAAAAGTATTGGGTAAGGGAGTCACCATGATATAAATGAAGAGCGTTGAGAGGAGGTAATTCACTTTTGGAGCGCAAATCTTCGGATTCTCAGCTTTGGGATGAATATTTAACCTCTCCCACTGAAATCAATAAAGAGAAAATTGTTAAGCGTTATCTTCCTCTCGTGAAGTATGTGGTAGGGAGAATGATAGTGTCGCCTCCGTCCGGGCTTGATTATGAAGACTTGTTGAGTTTTGGAGTTTTTGGACTATTAGATGCTGTAAACAGATTTGATATTTCAAAAGGTTTTTCTTTTCAAACATTTGCTGTCCCAAGAATAAGAGGGTCAATTCTTGATGAATTGCGCAAATATGATTGGATATCAAGGACAGGCAGAGAAAAACTACAAAAACTGAATAAAGCTATGGATAAGGTTTTACAGGAAAAAGGGTCTCTACATGATAAATACTTGATCGAAGAAATGGGAGTTGATGAAAAGATTTATCGTGAGACCCTTGAGTTAGCGAGCCGTACTTATTTTGTTTCGCTTGATGAGATGGTCGCATTTGAAGATGGCGAAGTTACGCTTGAAGAGGCTTTACCGCATGATGGGGAGTCGATTCAGGATATTTTAGAGAATGAAGATGAAATTGAACGAGTTGCTTCTTCACTTAGAAAATTGCCGGAAAGGGAAATGCAGGTACTGTCTTTATATTATTATGAAGGTTTAACATTGAAAGAAATTGGTAATGTACTTGGAGTAAGCGAGTCTCGCGTATCACAGATACATGGAAAAGCTCTTGCTTCCATGAAAAGGATGCTTCATTAAAAGGGGGGAGAATTATGAAACAAGATTTAGTCCTGCTAGAAGCACGCAAAGATGGAATTTTTATAAATTTAGCCGAAGGAGAAGAATGTCCTTCACTACCTTTATTGCTCCAATTTCTCGGACTTAAAGGCATACTTAAATTTGACAACAAATCAGTAGAAGCTTTCGTACGCGCACAAGGCAAGTCCCCATACAAAATAGCTGAAAGAAATTTAAATCCTGAGAATGATGCTGTTATAACTGTATCTGTGTCAAAAGATCATATGGAGGCAAGTGTGAATATAACGCCGCCTTTTTTTACAAAACCGTGGCCTACATTAGCTCAGATTAGAAGCGCTCTTGCTGAGAAAAATATAGTTTACGGTATTGATGATAACGTTATTTCAGATATTATCAATAATCGAGTAAGCAATGAACCTGTAGTAGCAGCAAAAGGAATAGGACCGGTGGTTGGTAAAGATGGATGGGTTGAGGTAAAAATTGATCTATCTTCAAAAACAGATAGATCGGAAAATAATAAAGAGAGAATTGATCATAGAGAACGTGGCTTGATTATTAACGTTTCTCAGGGAGATGTCCTTGCAGTGCGCTTTCCTCCTACAGACGGAATAGATGGCATAAGTGTTTCAAATGTACCCATTAAGGCGAAGCCGGGAAAGGAAATACCTTTTCCAAACGGTGCAGGCACTGTGGTTTCTGAAGATGGATCAACGCTGTTAGCTGAAATCAGTGGGTGTTTGAAAAAAATCGATAACAGATTAACCATATCGCCGGAACTAAATGTCTCAGGTGATGTGGATTTTCATGTAGGAAACATTGATTTCGTCGGCGTTGTAAAAATAAAAGGCGCAGTTAAAGATGGATTTAGAGTTATAGCAGCAGGAGATATAGAGATTGCTGAAGTTGTAGAGGGCGCTCATGTTGAGAGTAAAGGGGATATACTTATCAGAGGCGGCGTTCGTGGGATGGATAAAGCTAGAATTATTGCCGCAGGTAGAATTGATATTGGCTTTGTTGACCAGGCTGAATTGACTGCCGGAGGGGATGTGCTGGTGCACAACGCTGCTCTGCACAGTGATATATTTGCGGGCGGGTCTGTTATAGTATCCGGTAGTGGAAAATCACAAATTGCAGGAGGTAAGATTCAAGCGGCAATTGAAGTTTCATGTTCAACTATGGGAAGCGAAATGGGAACAAAAACTGAAGTGATAGTTGGTGTTTCCCCGGTTTACGCCGCGCGCAAGAAGGAATTAGTTGCGTCACTTTCAGCATATAATGAGAATATGGAAAAAATAGAAGCAAATTTAACATTTTTAAAAAAACTTGAGGCTGCGCAAGCCCTTGATGATGACAAAAGAGCTTTATTGATATCTATCACGAAAACAAAATTTCAAGTACAGGCTCAACTGCAAAATGCAACGAAAGAATTACATGAAATTGACCAAATGCTTGAAACAACTAAAGCTCAAGGGATAGTTAGAGTTAAAGATGTTTGTTATTCTGGCGTTTCGATTACAATACGCGGATATACATATTTGATTAGGGAACCATTTAAATTTTGTTCTTTTGTTTTTGAAGAGGGTGAAGTTAAGCTACGTTCATATGATTATAGATCATAGATTATAGGTATAAGGAGGGAATTTCATGGTAATTGAGCCAATAGGTTTGCAGCAAGGAACTCTCGGAGTTGAATTTCTTGCCCAGACATCAAAAGGCTCGTTGGCGCAAGCTCAACAGACTTCTCAAATGAACGAGATTCTTAAAGATAGCTATAAAAAAACACAGGAAGTACAACCAAGCGATGAGGTTTTGATGACTGAAAAAGTACATCGTAAAACAGATGATGAACAGCGTGAAGAAAGAAAACAAAAACATGAGGAGCAAAACAAAAAACTGATGCAAACAGATGAAGAAGAACAAAATGCAGCACAAATCCCTATTCAGAAAAATGGTAGGTATGATTTTTACGTATAGCATAAAAGGATTGAATTAATATGCCGGTTGCAGATAATAACAGTTTAGCTTATATAATAATAGAGGCTGAAGAGGGTTCATTTCGCGGGGCTGTCCTTGCGTCAGATTTAAGAGGGATACCTGTTGATTTCAGGTACACTGAGCCAATACGCCCAACAAAGCTTGAAAAGGTTCTATATGGAAATGCTCTTGAAGTGTACTTAAAAGAAGAGCTTATTCTCGAAAGCCTTATACGCGCAGTTGAAGCCAAACCAGCTTTATGGATTTGTAGGGAACAGAATCTATTAGCGCCGTTGCGTTTTTTTACAAAAAGCAAGGCAATTATGCTTATGAACAGTAACCATCATCCGCTTGATTCAGCAGGTGATATTGAGTCTACAGGAGAGAACGGGGTTTATTTTGTTCAGGCTGATTCAGTCAGCGCCCCTTTAAAAATAACGTTCCAACCTAATGTTGCTGAGAATGAAGTTAAATTTGTGGTTAATCTACTAGTTAATGCTTCTCAAACAATGGAGCTGACGGAACCATTCAGCAGAATGCAGAAGGCATTGCGCACAATAGCCACAGAGATACAAGGCGATGGTAAATAGAGAGGATATTCGTAAATATTTTTCCCGTTATTTTTTGGGACGTATCCCTGTACACTCTTTTTGCTTTAGCATGCATAAAATGAATGTTTTAAATTTAAACAGAAATATAGAAGTATATAAAGGTGTTGCGAAAGCCAGGATTATTTCTCCCTTACAATTTTCTTGCGGGAAACTTGCATGTGTGAATAGCAGCATGAAAATGAAAAGTTTATCTGCGAAAATTAAGGGAGACAAGATAAAAAGCTATGCTCCTGGTGAAATTAAGTCAAAAGAAGTTTCACTAAAAATTGCGGTACATTTACGAAAATGGCGGAAACAATTTGCTTTGTTGCCGCAAGAAAGGCGAAACAGATTATCATTTATTCCTATAAATGAGAGGGTTACTGAAAAAAACGAGTTTAATTTAGCTTATTTTCAGCCAATAATACATGATAATGTATCAAAACTTGTTTTAAATAAGCAAAATGGTTCTTTATTTATTTGGTACAATTCAATCAACAGAAGTTTTGACCCTAAAGGGCTTTATATGTATAAGCGATTAGGAGATAAAGATATTGATTGGCGATGGATTGAAATTGGGAGTCAATCTAAGAATTGAATATCGTAAATATCATATTACAGGAGGTTTATGGGGTACATGTTTGAGGAGAAGAAGGCCGAGTCCTCTTCAGTTCAAGTTGGAGATGCAGTTGATTGCGTAGTAGAACAAATAATGCAATATGGTGTATTTGTTCGAGTTTTGGCGACAAAACAAAGAGGTATGGTTCATATATCTGAACTTTCTGCAAATTTTGTAAAGAAAGTTGAAGATGTACTTTTTGTTGGTCAAGAAATTAAAGCGTCTGTGATAAAAATCGATGAGAAAGGGCGCATTGACTTATCTATAAAAAAATTGGAAGAAAAAGCTCCTGTTCTTCAACAGCCAGCATTAACAAAAGAGGATAAGGATTCATTTGAGAAACGTCTCTCAAATTTCCTAAAGAACAGTGAATCAAAAATTGCAGATTTAAATATTAAGCTTAATAATCCAAAAGGAAGCAAACGCCGCTCAAGTGGTGTTAAGCAAAAGTGATAGACCTAAATAACGAGTGGGAAAAAGAGTTATGCACTCGTTATGTGGTTTCAGAAGAAGATGCTGATGTAATTCTTCAGCAGATGAAAAAAAGAAAATTTGATCCGAACCTGATTTTAGGCGTGACATCGCGCTGTTTGTATGGAAAACCACAAGTAATTTTATGCAAATCATTACATAATGGCCTGCCTTTCCCAAACAGTTTTTGGTTGTCCTGCCCTTTTTTTGTAAAGATGGCAGGACAACTTGAATCTTTAGGTGGAGTTAAAAAACTTGAAACATACATAAAAGAGAATTCTAAAGCTGAATGGAAGGAATATAATAGACTACATGTGAAAATTCGAATAAACCTTACGAGTGAAGTTGAATTAAATATTTTAAAGAAAAATAATTTATCTTTATATAAAAGCTTATATGATGGTAATATAGGTATAGGCGGAATTAGAATCAATGAAGAAGTTCAGGTTAAATGTTTGCATTTACAAATGGCTTCCTTACTTTCCCTGGGATTCCATCCCGGACAAGGTTGGTTTAAAGAAAATATTTCGTCATTCTGCTTAAATTATTGCAATGCCAAACCGTTAAGGGGGATAAAACATGGAAGTAAAAGATTTATCTGAATTGCTCGGTATACAGCCGGATTCAAGCTCTAAGGATTGGAACAGATCGGATGAACTCGGTGAAAGCACACTAAGTTCATCTCATAATAAAAAATTTCCTCGAGCCGGGGATTATCCTCTGGAGAATGTAGTGAAAGTACCAGGAGCAAGAAAATTATCCGAAGTCCTTTTCAGCCAGGGATTATCCGATGCTCATGTCTACATTCCAAGAAAGAATATTCCCGTATTGAAATATAACAAAATAGGAGTTCCTGTCTGCAGAGCTACATGGAATGGTGTAATAAATCCTCCATTTGTAGTGGATATAGATAAAACTATAGAAGAAGGGTGTATGTTCCTCTCAAATGACAGCGGCGGCTTAATAAGGCGAATGCGTGTTACAAGGAGTTATTCAATGGATAGAACAATGGAACATATCTTTATAAGAATACTCCCTATAAGAGCTATGCCTCCTAATTTAACGGGCGCCAGCTCATTTTTTAAAATATTTGGAGAAAAGCCTATAAATGAAGGTCTTATATTGATAGCAGGAAGGACTGGAAGCGGAAAAAGCTCCCTTCTTGCTTCAGTATTACAGGAATATATAAATAAATATCCAGTGCACGTCATAACAATAGAAGACCCAATAGAATACACTCTTTACGAGGGATTAGGGTATGCGACACAAAAAGAAATAGGCTCAGACGTGCCTGATTATCCTACTGCTCTCAGGCAGGCTATGAGAGAAACTCCCAACATAATACTTGTGGGGGAAATAAGAGATCAGGAAACTGCCTTGTCTGTATTGAACGCTGCGGAAACCGGACATTTAGTTTTTGGAACTATTCACGCGCAAGGGGCTTCGGGGCCAACGGAGCGTATATTAGGTCTAACAAATAATGTAAGTTCATCCAATCAAAGAATAGCTCAAACTTTGAAGGTAAGTATAAATGTTACATCTTCTACAGATTCTTTTACTTATGGCTTCACAAAGATAACTGAAGCCCTTCGAAATCTTATATTTGAAGGGCAGCTTCAGCATTGGAAGAATTATGCCAAAGAAGAGGAAGCTAAAGTTTACTTAAGGGATCGCTAAAGAACAATGTCTTACCCAATAAGCGGAGAGTTTTATTAAAATGTGGAAAGGGCGTTTTGATAATGATACCGCGAAGGCTGGGATTGAGCTTTCAAAATCGCCTGATTGCGATTGGGAACTTGCGGAATTTGACATTATAGCTAGAATCGCTCATGCAATAATGCTAAATAAAATTGGCATAATTGATGATAAAGAGTTTATTGAGATTGAATCCGGACTTATTTCTGTAAAAGATGATATTTTAACCGGTAGATTTATACAAAAAACTGAATATAATGATGTTCACTCGAATGTTGAAGCCAGATTAATAGAAAAAATAGGAGCAGCAGGAGCTAAACTTCATACCGAACTCAACCGTAATGATCAAATTACCACTACTTTAAAGCTCTATATGAGGGCGCAGCTTTTTGAGATAAAAAATATAATGGTTTCCGTGTTAGAATGTCTTTTAGAGCGAGCGGAGTCTCATTATTCTCTTATAGTTCCAGGATATAATTATTTACGGCAAGCGCAGACAATAAATATTGGGCATTACTGGCTTGCCCATTATGATGCGTTTTCCCGTGACTTAATACGCCTCATAGCTGCGTTTAATTCGACGAATGAATGTACTCTTGGAGTTAGCGAGCTTACGTGGCCTACTCAGAAATATGATAGGGAATTAGTCTATAAAATTCTTGGATTTTCTACTACGGCAAATAACTACCTCGATACGCTAATGTCAAGTGATTACATAGCGGATTATCATCATTTTGCCACTCTTTTTAGCATTCACACAAACCGCTTGGCGGAAGATTTCGCGATATATAGTTCTCAAGAATTCGGATGGCTCATAATGAACAGCGCTACTTATACAAGTAACCCCGTGGAGCTGTTGCGAGGAAAAACCGGGCAAATTATCGGCAATGCGCATGACTTGCTGACAAATATAAAAGGTATTCCCATAATAGACATTCAAGAGGCTAAATGTGGGTTGTTGGGATCTATTAATACTGTAAAACTTATGCTCTCGATCCTGCAACCTCTGATATCAAGCGCTCTTATTGATGAAAAACTTGCGAGGAAGCCTCTCGAAAAAGACATAGTGCTGCCTCAAGTTTCACTTAGCAGAACTAAACTGGAAGAAATGAAGAACGCTATTGATTTTGATGTAAATAGACATAAATATCAATTCTCGGCTGCATCAAAAATGGATAGTGACTTTACAAATGTAAACGTTATGAGCCGTATTTCTGAAAATATCTCTTTATTTGAAGGATCTGTTGATGAATCCTTTATTGGTTATTTTGATGGAGCTTCGCGCGGGAACCCGGGGCTTGCCGGAGCAGGAGCTTGGATATCTTGCGGAAATAAAGAACCTGTATGGGAAAATTCTGATGTATTAGGCAAAAAAACTAATAATGAAGCGGAATATATTGCATTGATAAATTTATTGAATGAATTTCGTAAGTGTGGTATTAAAAAAGCAATAGTTCGTGGAGACAGTAAACTTGTAATTGAACAAATGAGTGGAAGATGGAAGGTGAATGAACCACGACTGAAAGAGTTATGTAAGCAAGCCAAGTTGTTAGCTCAAGATATGCATTTAGTATATGAATGGATACCAAGGGAACAGAATTCTTATGCAGATTATTTATCCAATAAAGCAATAGATAAATATTAATATCAATATCAATAAGGAGTATTTTGATGGAAAAAATTCTAATAATTGACGATAACCCTATGGATGTAAGAATATTGAAAGATATATTAAAGGAATTTTATGAAGTAATATCATCTCTTGAACCTGGAGATGGGATTAATAAAGCCAAGCAGCATAGGCCTGTGATTATTCTGCTTGATAGCAATATGCCAAAAATTAATAAAAAAGAAACTCTCTTTACTATTAAAAATACCGGCGAAATAAAAGATATACCAATAATGATTACAGCTTCGGCTCAAGTTGATAATGATATGGAAGACAAATGGCTTTCCCAAGGAGCGGTTGACTATATTTCAAAGCCTTTTTCTCCCGGGATAGTGAGAAATAGAATTGGGACTCATGTTGACCTGTTCCTGCTGAAAAAAGTCGTGGAAAAACTTGAAATTGTTGATAATCTTACCCTATTACCCAACAGAAGGAGTTATGACGATAAAATTGAGACGGAATGGGCGCGTTCGATCAGAGAGAAAACGCCGATTTCGCTTGCTTTCATTGATATCGATAATTTCAATTCTTACAATGAGCATTACGGGAGTTCAAGAGGTGATGATGTACTTAAGCTTGTTGCTTCAGAGATAAGACATGTTATGTCGCGTAAAACCGACTTTGCCGCTCGTTTCAGTCCAGAAAAATTTGTAATAGTCATGCCGAACACAGCAAAAAATGGCGCAAGGATTGTATATGAGCGTATCAAAAAGGCAGTTCAGAATTTAAGAATCCCTCATGCCTATTCGGGATCTGCAGATATCGTTTCTGTAAGTATAGGTGGGGTAACCGTTTCACCAGTCTATGGAGAATATATATATGAATTAGTTGAAAAGGCTGATAAGATGCTGTTTGAGGCAAAAGCTTACGGCAGAAATATGATAGCTTCAGATGAGGATTAGTCTCATGTTTATATTTCATATTAATACAGCATGAAAGAGATAAGATATGGAAAAGATTTTGATTTTAGATGATGGGTTAGGTCAGAATACATTAGCGGAGGCTCTTAGCAATGATTATAGAGTTTCAACATACGATAATAAAAATGATGTTATATCAATAGCGAAAGAGCTGTTGCCTACTATTGTTTTGCTTGATTTTATAGTGCCTCAAATCGATGGATTTAAGGTTTTAAAGGGGCTTAAAGATTCCACTGAAACCAAAGATATACCTGTTATATTCATTTCAGCTTTAATAGATCCGGATATTGAAGAAGAGGGGCTTAAGCTTGGAGCTGCTGATTATATTCATAAGCCTTTCTCTTTGGGTGTTGTTAAAGCAAGAGTTAAGAATCATATTGATCTTTTTTTAATGCGTAAGACAATTGAGGATTTGGCTTTGATAGATGGACTTACGCTGATCCCGAACAGGAGAAGTTACGATGTTCATTCCCAGACCGAGTGGGTCAGGGCGATCAGGGAAAAAATTTCGATTTCTTTTGCCATGATAGATATAGATAATTTTAAATCCTATAATGATTATTACGGTCATCTTAAGGGTGACGAAATTCTTAGGTATGTTGCTATGACAATAACAAATTCTTTAAGACGTAAAATAGATTTTGCAGCTCGATACGGCGGAGAGGAGTTTATACTTGTTTTATCAAATACTCCAGCTGAGGGCGGAAAAAGATTATCGGAAAAAATATGTAATGAAGTTGTGAAACTTAATATCCCTCATGAACATTCAAAAGTTGCTCCGGTAATCACTGTCAGCATTGGCGGAGTATCAGTGATCCCGAAACAAAAAGAAGATCTCAATTCTGTTGTTGATATAGCCGACAAGATGTTATATACAGCGAAAAATGAGGGCAAAAACAGGGTTGTATGGTGTGATCTACCATAAAATCCAATGCAATGATAATTATGAAAGAAGGTATATTATGAATCTTTGTCAGTTTCCACGCCGCCGCTACACGATGGGGATAACGCCTATCGAAAAGCTTGAATGCTTAAGCGCGTATTTGGGTGGTCCCAATATTTATATTAAGCGCGATGATTTACTCGGTTTAGCTGGAGGCGGCAATAAAACTCGCAAACTTGAGTTTTTAATGGCTGATGCTATCGCGCAGGGAGCGGATACAGTTATCACCTGCGGCGCAATACAATCAAATCATTGCCGTTTGACTCTGGCGGCAGCCAACAAGGAAGGAATCGCATGCCAACTGGTGCTGGAGCAGCGCGTGCCCAACAGTTATGAACGCTACGCCAGCGGGAATAACTTCCTATACGATTTACTGGGTGTTGAGGAAGTTCATGTGGTGGAAGGCGGTATTGATTTGATGGCTAAAATGGAGTCCATCGCGGATAACTTACGCGCGCGTGGCCGTAAGCCTTATGTAATTCCAGGCGGCGGTTCCAATGCCATAGGGTCGATGGGCTATGTAGCCTGCGCACAGGAAATGTTGCATCAGTTTTTTGAAATGGATTTAAATATAGGCGCAATAGTCTGCACCAGTGGCAGCGCCGGTACCCATGCTGGAGTTCTTACAGGAATTGTAGGCAATAACGCCCAAATTCCAGTTATCGGCATAAGTATCAATCGCAAAAAGGAAACACAAAGTAAGATGGTGTACGAATTATCCGAAAAACTGGCTAAAAAACTAAACCTCAAGGAAGCACCGGCTTTAAAAGACGTGATTGTCTTTGACGATTACGTAGGTGAAGGCTATTCCCGCGTAACGGATGACATGCTGGAGTCTGTTAAATTGTTGGCACGTAAGGAAGCAATCCTGCTTGATCCTGTTTACACCGGCAAAACTATGGCTGGTATGATTGATTTATTGCGCAATGGATATTTTAACGGTATGAAAAACATCCTGTTCCTCCATACAGGCGGTTCCGTTGCATTGTTTGCATATACCGGGGCCTTCTTTGGTAAATAGTCCAAACGCCTTGCAGCACGCATAGCTAAAGAAAAAAGAATATGGTAGAAATTGCCTGTATTTTATCGGGCATACTGATTACACTGCCTATTGCCACTTTCGACTATTATAGTAAGAAAAACTTACCAGGAGCCCTGATCTGTCTGTTATTAGCCGCAATTGCCTGGTTTTTGGGGCGTTTGTTTCCATTGGCAGGGGGCGCCGTTATTGCAATACTGCTTGGCATATTATTGGCAAACATATGGCAATATCCGCAAATGTACAAGTCGGGCATATCAGCGACTTCCAAGCGGGTTCTTCAGTCGGCCATCGTCTTATTCGGTTTTCAGATGAACTTAAAGTATGTATTATCTCTGGGCGGGCAGGGGCTGGTATTGATATGTGCCACAATTGCCACTTCTCTGTTGATGGCTAATGTTATCGGTAAAGCCTTGCGTATGCATACCAATGAGCAAATTTTGATTGGAATTGGCACAGCTATTTGCGGCGGTTCCGCCATTGCCGCCATCGCGCCTGTTATCAAGGCAAGTGAACGTGAGGTAGCCACATCAATCTCCATCATTTTTCTCTTTAATATACTTGCCGTATTCATCTTTCCATTTGTTGCCCGAATTTTATCAATGAGTGATTTACATTTCGGTATTTGGTGCGGCGCTGCCATTAACGATACCTCATCCGTTGTGGCAGCGGCTTATTCTTACAGCAATGAAGCCGGTAATACCGCCACTGTAGTGAAGCTGGCGCGTACACTTATGATTATGCCCGCAGCTTTTTTACTATCAATTCTGCAGGCTAAAAAAACAGGTGAAACTGGCAGCTTTCAAATAAGCAAAGTTTTCCCCTGGTTTGTTGTTGCATTCATCGTAGCATGCATCATCAACAGCTTTAATCTCATTCCAGAACAGATAAGCGAAATTTGGGGCAGTATGGGCAAATTCTGCATAATGATCGCTATGGCTGCCATAGGCTTAAGCACCAACCCGCGCGAATTGATACGGCATGGTAAAAAACCTATTTTGCTTGGGCTTAGCTGTTCTGTTGCTGTAGCGTTAGTGTCGTTTATTGTTCAGGATTTAATGTAAACAAGCTGTTTTAAGTAATCTTCATCCGCAATATACGGCAATGTTATATGTTCTCCTATATTTGCTTTATTTTCGTTGAATTCCATGCTGACGCTCAAAGCGTTTTCATTACGCGCCCAGGCTCTTCTGGCAACGCCGCCCATTACGTCCCAGCTCATCGCTGATTTGATTATCTCATCAACGCGATAACTTCCGTCCAGCACCATTCCAAATCCGCCGTTGATTGATTTTCCAACTCCTACGCCACCGCCATTGTGCAGCGCGACTAAGCTCATACCGCGGGCTGCGTTGCCGGCGAAACACTGAGTTGCCATCTCCGCCATGACATTGCTACCGTCCTTTATGTTTGAAGTCTCCCTGTAAGGAGAATCCGTACCGGAAACGTCATGATGATCGCGTCCAAGCATCACGGGGCCTATTTCTCCTCTTCTGACCATTTCATTGAACTTCAAGGCTATATTTACCCGTCCTTCCGCGTCCTGATAAAGGATACGCGCTTGAGTCCCAACCACAAGCCCATTTTTTTCAGCATCCCTGATCCAGACCCAATTATCTTTATCTTGAAAACGCCTCTCAGGGTCTATACATTTCATCGCGGCATGGTCTGTTTTACGTAGGTCTTCCGGTTTTCCAGATAGACATACCCAACGGAACGGGCCATAGCCAAAATCAAAACACAGCGGGCCAAGTATATCCTCTACATAAGATGGGAATATGAACCCGTCATGCGTATTCTCTCCATTTTTTGCAACTTCTTTACAACCGGCGTCATATACAGCTCTTAAGAAAGCGTTTCCGTAATCAAAGAAATATGTGCCGCGTTCAGAAAGGGTTTTTATTAAATGAAAGTGTTTTATGAGCGATTCATCCACTTTTTTTCGGAACTCAGCCGGATTTTCATTTAACATTCTCGTTCTCTCTTCAAAAGTAAGCCCTTGAGGGCAGTATCCACCTTCATACTGAGCATGGCATGATGTTTGGTCCGACAGAAGCCCAATTCTTATATTATTTTTTACCGCATAATCGAGCAAATCGACAATGTTACCGTGAAAAGCAATCGAAACGGGCTTCTTGGTTCTGATGGAATCATCAGCCAGTTCAAAGGCTTCTTTGATATCCGCTGTTGCTTTATCGACCCAGCCTTGTGAGTGGCGGGTTTCAATTCGTGAATAATCAACTTCTGCAGTTATCGAGGTCGCTCGCGCAATTTTAGCTGCTTTAGGCTGTGCTCCGCTCATGCCTCCCAAACCAGAAGTGACGAACAAGTTCCCCTCAAGCATGTCGTCGCCGGTAGCGCCAAGTTTCATCCTTCCGGCGTTAAGGAGGGTATTGTATGTACCATGAACTATTCCCTGCGGTCCAATATACATCCAACCGCCGGCTGTCATTTGCCCGTAATTCGCTACTCCTAGCTGCATTGCCCTGTGCCATTCCTGCAAATTATCGAATAATCCGACCATCAATGCGTTTGTTATTATCACACGCGGAGCTTCAGAGCGTGAGCGGAAAAATCCTATCGGGTGACCGGATTCGATCACAAGGGTCAGATCGTGAGTCAATTCTTCCAGGTATTTTTTCACAAGCAGATACTGCATCCAATTCTGAAATACCTGACCGGTCTCTCCGTATGTTACAAGCTCATAAGGGTAAAGAGCTACATCGAAGGATAAGTTATTATCGATCATGACTTGAAAAGCTTTTCCCTCATTGCACTTGCTCTTATACTCATATATAGGTTTCCCAATAATAGCTCCTGCCGGGCGAAAACGGTATCCATATATCCTGCCGGTTGTGCGGAGTTCTTCAAGAAATTCAGGGGCAACTGTCTTATGAAACTCTTCCGGAATATATCGGAGCGCATTTTTCAAAGCCAGGACGGTCTCATTTTTTGATAAAGTATATACTCTATCGGGCGCTCGTCTATATCCAGGTAAGAATCCCGGGTTTTCCGGCAGTCCTTCAGGAAAATCAAGGCGAATTCTCATTGATTCGCCAATTTTAATATTTTTATCCATATACTATGCACCTCAATCCTTTTCCAGATACTGCTGTGGGCCTGCACCCATTGCAGGATATACACTTAGCTCTTCGTTTATTATTAGCTCTACTGGCTTTCCAACGTTTAGGCAAGTTTGGCTCACATATAAGCGGTCGGGACATTGAAACAAAATCAGCTATTCCATCGCTCAATATTTGTGATATACGCTCGTATGAACGGAATCCTCCTACAAGTATCAAAGGAATTTTTGAAATTTCCTTATATTTTTTAGCTGCTTCTATGTAATACCCCTCTTCTTCGGGACATGAAGGGTCAAATGTGCGAGTACTGTTATATTTCCCATCAGGGTGAACAGTTCCGCCACTCAGTTCAATGGCTTCAATACCTGAATTTTCCAATGATTTTACAATTTCGAGCATCTGTTCAGGTTCGATCCCGCCTTCAATAAAATCGGAGACATTTAGTTTTATGATTATAGGATGGTTTCCTATACGAATCCTGATAGCAAGAATCGTTTCAAGAAGGAATCGCATACGGTTTTCAAGGCTTCCTCCCCATTCATCATTGCGTTTATTGTAGAAAGGCGATAAAAACTGGCTTATAAGGTAACCATGAGCACAATGTATCTGCACACCGTCAAATCCGGCTTGAATGGCTCTGTCAGCGGAGTTTGCAAACATCATTATTTTATTTTTAACTCCTGTGCTCCCCATGGCAAGTGCTTGTCCACCACGGCTTGTATTTATCATTGAAACTCCAAACGATGGCATTTTTGTAAGTTCCGGCAGCGCGTGACATCCCCCGTGGTTCAACTGTGCAAAAATTTTTACTTTTGATTTATGAGCGGCTTCAGTTAATCTTTTTAATCCCGTTATATTTGAATCATCACAAATTCCAAGCTGCAACGGTGAAGCCTGCCCGCTTCTTTCAATATACGCATGGCTTGTTATTATCAACCCTATGCCACCTTTTGCAAGGGTGTCGATATATGAAACGAGATTATCTGTGACTTCTCCTTTCTCCGTCGCCAATCCTTCCCAGGTTGCAGAACGGACTAAATGGTTGGAGAGTTCCACATCACCAATTTTACAACTACTGAAAATATTCATTTAGATTCCTCCTCAAATACGAGATATCAGAAATTTCACCGACATTTTTTATATATTATATAATGATATTATTGAAAGGTGGGAGATTATGGACTATATAATAATCGGGATTGGAGTGGTAATTATCGTTTCAATGGCGATGGTTAACAGAACTGGTAATAATCCGCCTGATCCTGCTCTCAAAGCTGCCAGGAAAATAAAAGACTCCGTGCATATCACCGATGACGGAAGCCAGCATGGCGCCTATATTTCGGAATCTCATAATGTCGAAGGAGGAAACTACTCCAATCGGGATGAAGAAAGTGAGCCGGAAGAAAAAGAAAACGCTGCGATAGCCCAGGAATCACAAGAGCCAAAACAACATAAGCAACAGCAAAGCGGAACTTTAGACCTGATATGGGCGGGAAAAGGCGGCAGGATAGAAGTAAAGGGCATTGCCCTTCCGGGGCCTATGGTGTATTGGTCCAATGGAGCGCCGAAAATAAAAGAGCCTTCTGCTATAGACGTAACTTTGCCTGTCAAAATAGATGAAAATGCCGGACAGCCTGAGATTCCAAGTTCTTATGAGGTTATGAGCCCTGAACAAAGAGGGGCGTATCTCCGATGGCTGTCGAGGGGCAGGATGGGAGCGGCAAGTACGTCTTACTTCAGGTTATGGTTTTTTGGCATAGAAAGACGGGCAATATATGAAAAAAAAGACGCGGCCATTTGTCTTGGGGAAATTTCGTCACGGCTTCCGTCTTTGCTTGAAAACCCAGCATTACCTGTCATATTGAGATTCATGACATGCGTTGCTGTGATGATGAAATATCCTCCTGAAAGACTTGCTCTTGACTTGCGTCATATAACGAATTTGCCTCAGGATATCCTTAATGTCCTTCTCGCGCCTTACGCGGGGTCTGAAATGCGTTTGCCGCCTCTGATAGCTTACACGATAATGCGTAACGCTTACTCCGGTAACTCTCCTGTCAGGCATAACGATGAACAACTCTCCTTATTTGCCGCCACATATATGGAAACCACAGATATGGGAATGACCCTTATGCGTCCCAAAGCAATCGCTTACGTTACATATTTCCCGACAAATCCAACATTATCGGGACCAAAGCCGCTTACAAACATAGAGGCGCCGGATTTTTTCAAAGACTCATCCCAGTTTTCAACTTTAATCCAAATTTGGGATTACATCCGTAATGTAAAGCTTCAAAATCCAACTCCCGCTCCAAGAAAAAAACATAAACTCGTTGAGAAGGTAAAAACAGAAAACTCGGATCAGACAGACATTGTAAATGATGAATCAGAAGTTGAAGCTGAAAATATTCCTGTAACGCTCGACCAGCAAATGCGCTCCGATCTTGATTCTTTCATCCAGGAAAAACTTCAGGATCAGCATGAACCTCTCTTAATTTCTTTGCTTGAATTGTCCGAACTCATTGAACTTGAAGCCGGAGAACGCCCGACAGGCTCGCAAAGAAGAGGGATATCGGAAATCACAAGGACGGGAGGCAGGCTTTTAATACCTGAACTTGGGATATTAGGGAAAATCTATCATTGGGAGGACTTGGTTTCACCCGTTTGGGTAGAGATAGGTGATCGTATTTCAGATGCTTACCGCTGCGCGGCAATTCTTTTTGAATTTGCGGCGTCATTCACAGGAGGCGCGATAGACATAACCGAACGTAAATTATTCAGCCGTAAGCCAACTGAACGAAGAAAGAAACTTAAAGATATCCTTGAACGCTTGACTGTGCATTTTGAGCTTTCAAAAGAGGAATCAGACAGGATGGCTGTGCTAATGCAAATATTTGAGCATCAGGCGGTGGATTCGCAAAACCTTGCGGTAAGTTTTCAAAGCGGGTTGCAAGTTGAAGACAGGATGCTCTTAAGGGATTTCTTTTATAGGCTTTGCGCGCCAACCGGAGACTCATTCGCAAAAGAAAGGGACGAATTTTTAACATCCCTTTCAGCTTTGCTTGAAGTGGAGGGGCGTCCGCAACCGGTAGCAAAATCAAACATTTCAATAGGGGAGGCCCTGATAAAAGCTCTTAAACACCTTTTCAGATCCGAAGAGTTGTCGGATCATGACCAGAAAAAGAACCAGGAAGAACCGAAAGAAGGAATCATAAAGAATAATGAGCAAATCTAAAAGCTCTAAGAGCCTGATATCCGAAATATTACCCTGGATACTGCCATATAAGAGAAAAATTATTTTTGCTCTATTGTGCATGGTTATATCGTCTCTTTTAAATGTCCTGCCGGCATGGCTTTTCAAAACTATAATAGATGACGTCCTTCTTAACAAGGATAGAGCAGCGTTAACAGTGGTATGTGTTGCGGCCGTATTGATATTTGTGTTTAAGGGCATAGCGTCGTATGCACATCAAGTGCTGATAAACTGGGCGGGGCAGCGCGTTATAATGGATTTAAGAATAGCTCTCTATGATCATACCCAGAGAATGTCGCTGCGTTCGATTCACGGCTCAAGGATAGGAGAGATGATGTCGCGAATAACGAATGATGTTGGGATACTCCAGACCCTTATGACAAATACCATAGTAAACCTTATAGTGAACGGAGTTACGTTCATCGGTATGTTATGCGCCATATTCTGGCTGAATTGGAAATTGTCGGTAACAACAATCCTCATGCTGCCTCCGGTTGTGTGGCTTTTATTATACGCGTCAAGAAAACTAAGGCACACAGGGCATATCGTCCAGGACAGGATAGCTAACCTGACCGCTATAGTACAGGAAGCTTTTTCGGCGATAAAAATCGTCCGCGCTTTTGCGACTGAAAGTCAGGAACTTGAACGTTTCCGCACGGGAAACGCCGAAAATTTTACGGCGCTCATGAAAGGGGTAAGGATTCAATCAGTGTTAGCGGGCGTTGTAGAAGTCCTGCTAATAGCGGCGCTGGCGCTTGTGGTATGGTTCGGCGGTAGAACGGTCATAGAAGGCGGATTGACT
>Ga0123353_10004531_pt1 | contig 17911 bp, 14 predicted proteins | sample TergutLab28metaG_3_FD_92763 | JGI IMG/M metagenome (GOLD analysis project Ga0123353, IMG submission 92763) | Labiotermes labralis P3 segment gut microbial communities from Petit-Saut dam, French Guiana - Lab288 P3 | ecosystem: Host-associated > Arthropoda: Insects > Digestive system > Gut ... | reverse complement strand
TGTTATCGTCCTGGTGTTCGCGGCGTCGATATCCACGCTATCATCGCTCGTCATGGCTTCCGCGTCGACCTTGACGCTTGACTTTCTTAGAGGGCATGTCATTAAAAAAATGAGCGATAAAACACAGCTGCTTTTGATCCGGGCATTGATTGTCGTATTTATTATAATATCGTCGCTGATCGCGATCGTCCAGTATGAGAGCGGCATCACGTTTATTGCCCAGCTTATGGGAATATCCTGGGGAACTCTGGCAGGGTCGTTCCTCGCACCTTTCCTTTACGGGCTATACTGGAAACGGGTGAGCAAAGCGTCGGTTTGGTGCTGTTTTGGTTTCGCGACTGCGTTGATGGTTCTGAACGTTTTATTCGGAAACAGTTTTCCCGGGATACTGAAATCGCCGATAAATGCCGGCGCATTCGCCATGATCGCGGGGCTCATAATAGTACCGGCCGTCAGCCTGCTGACAAAGGCGCCGGACAGGACCGTCGTCGACGAGTGTTTTTCATGCTACTCACAGGAGAGGAAAAAATAAATGGAGAGCTACTACCAGCCGGATATTGAACGCATGCCACGCAGCGAAATGATAAAACTGCAGAGCGAACGGCTAGCGGCCCAGGTGCGGTATGTGTACGGTAGAGTGCCGTATTACAAAGACCTGATGGATAAAAACGGCGTCAAGCCGGATGAAATCAGGTCGGTCGCGGACCTTGGCAAGCTTCCGTTCCTGAAAAAAGACGATCTGCGCGAGACATATCCGGCCGGGTTGCTGGCGGTTCCTCCCGACGAGGTGGTCCGGATACACTCGACAAGCGGCACGACGGGTAAACGTGTGGTGACATACTATACCCGGGAGGATATCGGGCTCTGGGAAGATTGCGTGGCGCGCGCGCTTACGGCAGCCGGCGCTTCAAACAGAGACGTGGTGCAGATAAGTTACGGATACGGCCTGTTTACAGGCGGCGCCGGACTCGACGGAGGTTCTCATAAACTCGGGTGTATGACGCTGCCGATGTCGTCCGGAACCACCGACAGGCAGCTCCAGTTCATGTGCGATCTCGGAACGACTATACTGTGCTGTACGCCGTCATACGCTGAGTTTCTGGCGGAAATGATCGAAGAATCCGGGTTGCGCGGAAAGATAAAGCTTAAAGCGGGTATTTTCGGAGCTGAGGCGTGGAGTGAGGAGATGCGCGCGCGCCTCGAGGAGAAACTGGGTATCAAGGCATACGATATCTACGGGCTGACCGAGACTGCCGGGCCGGGCGTATCGTTTGAGTGCTCCGAACAGTCCGGGATGCATATCAATGAAGATCATTTCATCGCCGAAATAATCGATCCGGTCACGGGAGAGGTTTTACCCGAAGGTGAAAAAGGGGAAATAGTCTTTTCATGTATAACAAAGCGGGCGTTCCCGCTCCTGCGGTACAGGACGCGTGACATTTGCGTATTGAGCCGTGATGAATGCCCCTGCGGAAGGACTCTTGTAAAGATGTCGAGACTCATGGGCCGCAGCGACGATATGCTCATAATCAAAGGCGTGAACGTATTTCCGTCGCAGATCGAGACGGTTCTGATCGAATATGGCCTTTCGGCCAATTACCAGCTTGTCGTCGACAGGGTCAACCATTCCGACACGCTCGAAGTACGCGTAGAACTTACGCCGGAAATGCTCGCCGGCTCCGGAACTGTCAGGGCTATAGAGAAGCATGAAAGAGAACTCAGGGAGAGAATAAGGAACATCCTGGGGATCGGCGCCAGGGTTTCCATGGTCAATCCAAAGACGATCGCCCGAAGCGAAGGCAAGGCTATCCGCGTTATCGATAACAGAAAGATTTAACAGGAGGCCTGATCATATGACAATAGAGCAACTATCGGTATTTCTTGAAAACAAAACGGGGAAACTCGTAGAAGTGCTGGAAACCCTTTCAAATGCGGGAATCGACCTGCGGGCCCTGTCGCTTGCGGATACGGAAAACTTTGGCATACTGCGTATAATCGCGGATAAACCCGCGCTTGCGAGAGAGGCGCTGCAAAGCGAGGGGTACGGCGTGGAGCTTGTCGACGTGATTCCCGTTTCCGTCGACGATAAGCCCGGGGCTTTTGCGTCGGCGCTTCGCGTGCTTGCCGACGCCGGTATCGGCGTCGAATATTCGTATGTTTTCATCGCGCCGAAATATACCACAGCGGGAAAAGCATATGCGATCGTATGCGTCGACGATAACGCCGCTGCGATCAAAGCGCTTAACGATAACGGGATCAGCATCGTGCCGGGCTCGGATCTGTACGGTATGTAGAGCTGCGGCGGACAATATCATCAGCGGGTCAGATTATGATTGAGTTCAGGGGTACAGCAGCCCGCGTATCATAGCTACGGCGCGGCGTGTCATCTCGATTTCATCATAACCTCCTTCGTTTTCGTACTCAGCCATGATATAACCGTCAAAGCCTGATTGCGCGATGACAGGCAGAACAGTCGCATAAGGTATACTGGCTTCCTCAAGCTCCTCTGAGATATAGTGGACCTTGCCATGAAACTCCACACAATAAGGTAAGATGCGGCGCAATCCGTCCAGATCCGGGTTAGCACGGAATTGCACAAAGCCATACATACCTGCCAGTGCCGCCATAACAGCTCCATTAGCTCCCGCATCCTGGAGCCTCCGCACCGCTTCGGGTTGAGGCACGTCTTCGTATCGCATTTGCTTGGCCAGTTCCAGCAGTTCGGGCTGTGCGCCATTTGCCAACGCCCGATCCCAGTGGGGCTTATTAGGACGCGTGGCAAAACACCCGAAATCGGGTATAAAACCGAGGTGCCTGGTACCGCAAGCCTCGATGAGTTCCAGATATTCCAGCATTTCGGGGCAGGAGGGGTAGGCGGGGTTGTGTATCTCAATCCCGACCTTCACATCATAGCTTTCGGCATATGGGGCGAGCCGAATAAAGGCGCGCGGAGGCATCATCCACTGCTGCCGCATGGCACGACAGCCTAAGCGGGCGGCATTTCTGATGTCGCGCAGCGCCATAGCCACCATTTCGTCGTCCGTGAGATCACGGTCATGGCGCAGGCCCTTGTCCATGTTAGCAGCGTAGCAGTGAGGAGCGATACTGTATTTTTCAGTGTAGCTCCTAAATAATGAGACGTCCTCATCGGTCAGAAACGGATAGTGTGGCAGCATCTGGGTCGCGACGATTTCATATCCCTCGCTGCCAAGCCCCTTAGCTGCACGTATGCAACCCTCCAAGTCTAAATCACCTTTGATATAGCCGGCGGTAAAGCTGAAAAGGATGCAGCCGATTTTTACGTTACCCATTGTAGGCCTCCTGTCGTTCAGCTAGCGGCAAGGTCTTGCTACCGCAGCTATCTATCGTCATATACTGATGAGGGCCGGTTTCCATGTAAGGCGAGCGGAAGTAGAGTGTGACGTCGACAGCGTAAGCGCCGGGCGCCAGTCCGCCGGGCATTTCAATTATAACGGTAGCGGGGTCCAGGATGTTCCAAAACTCGGTGTAGCACTCTTTCAATTCGCAGAAACCGAACACACGCTCGTTTATGGACAAACTCAACCGCTCCTGCGCTATCTCCAGACCGTCTATCTTGACCTCGAACTGATCAATGACCGATAAAAACTGCCCACGGTAATAGCTCAGGCGTATGTCAAACTGACAGCCTGTGACTATCCCGTCCAAAACAGTGTTTTTCAGGCTCCCGTCACAAACGACGTCAACGAAGTTGATCCGCATTGCGAATCTCATAATACTGGCCAAACATACCATCTCCATTTCATTTATAATAAACACATTATATCATTCAATGATCAGTCCCAGTATCGTCACTTTTTACGAAAGACAGGCAATTTTTAACCGTCTGCCGACTCTGTAGCAAATTAAAGCGTACATGAAGCGAGGTGTTTATATGGCTCTGATCGAGCACTATGGAAGGCCCGTCGCCTTATTCGGTAAAGTAGCAGGCGACTTGACGGCGCAGTTGATCGCCAACGCGCCCTCACTATTCCCCGATAACTCGCCGAGCGGCTACATCGCTTTCTGCCTGCTCGGCCCTAACCTTGAGGCACTGGGGGAAGAGACGATCCTTCCCAGAGATATGGCGCCCGAGCGCCTGCCCGCCAAGTTTGCAATAGCAACGCACAGCCACGACTTCAGCTGGTGTCATATGGAGAACTGCGTTGTGTTTGTGCTCCCGGTATCGGCGGAGCGCCGAGCGGGAGGGGATTCCATCATTGAGGAATACTCCTCCGAGGCGGAAAACTTTCTCTCTATTGTGGAGGCGGATTTTGGCATCAGCCTCACCGTCAGTGTAAGCGTACCCTTTGATTCTCTGGAAGAATGCGGGTGTGCGGTACGCGACGCTCTGGTCATGGCGGACTTTTCCTGTTTCATCGAAGCAAAGGTCAACGTGATAGACCCTTTTTACTATAACGGCATGAAGCGATACTTATCGCGAAAGTATCCGGAGTACCAACTGGTTAACTACGAGCGGCCCCTCATCGCCGCCGTTTTAAGCCATAACTACCTGCATGCGGAGCTGGTTCTGAATAAGCTCCTGATCGCACTTCTTTGCGACCCTGTTTGGGTATTCCCCGGCACCCAAATGACTGTATACCATGCATGCCGACTGGTTATGTCGATGTCATCTATTGACCCCAGAGAGATGTCCGACCAAATCCCCCTGTTTGAGGAGATTTTTAATCTAATGCGCCTTTGCGGCTCTTTAAGCGAGATGCAAAGCCTCATCCATCAATTCTTTAATTCAGTGCAGGACTATGTCAAGAACAATGAGACAATCACCCCGGCTACCGAAAAAATGCAACGTATTATCGGTTTTATCAATGATAATTATAAGAACCCCTTATTTGACGCCAGTATGGTCTCAGATCATTTTGATATCACGCCTCAATATTTGTCGCGCGCATTTCGTGAGCAGGTGGGGGTCAACCTTTCGACCTATGTACAAACTGTGCGTATCTCAGCCGCGAAGGATTTTCTGCGCAATACAGAGATGACAGTGGAGCGCATCTCCGCAGAGGTTGGTTATATCAGCGGGCAAAATTTGCTGCGCCTTTTCAGAAAATACGAGGGGATCAGCCCGACAGAATATAAGACGATGGTGCGCGAGACCGGCCGGGAGAAAACAGCGGCATATCGATGAATCAAAGTTAGAAAGTGAAATATTGATGGTGAACCTTAAATATTGACACAACACAGAAGCAGAAAAGCGTGGTACGATTAAGTAGCCAATAACTTATGGGAAACAGGTGCATCTTTTGTAACAATTGATCAAATAAAGGAGAACCATAATGAAAAAGCTGCTTTATGTCCTGCTGGCGTTAGCGATGCTATTCAGCCTTGCGTCCTGTAGTAACACCGAACAAAACGCCGCGTCGCCCGAGCCCTCCGTACCCGCCGCATCTACTAATCCCAATAATCCAAACAGTCCGCCCGCCGCAAGTGTTTCACCGGCCCCCCCTGTTGTCATGGAAGACCCTGACCCTGTCACCGTAGTCCTATGGGCAAACGGCGCGCCTCCTTCCGCCGAGGCGGTAGCCCGTGTAAATGAAAAGATCAATGAGATCACCATCCCTGCGATCAACGTTGAAGTGGATCTTCAAATCTGGGACGTCGGATCCTACATCGGCACAGTGGCAACTGCGGTGGGCGCCGGCGACGATATCGACCTGATGTGTACATTCCCGGCGGCTGCGCCGCACTTCTCTTCAATGTCGGCACAGGGTATGTTACTGCCGCTGAACGATCTGCTGGAAGAGTATGGGCAGGATATCCTGAAGCTCATCCCCGAGGACTGGTGGGGCGCGTCCACACGAAACGGCAAGGTTCTCGGTGTACCGCTATTTGCGAATAAAGCATATAACTACAGTATAATGTTCGTAAAAGAGTGGTTGGATGAGACCGGGTATAAACCTGAAGACGTCAAGACAATGGATGACATTTACAATGTTCTGAAGGCGTTTCAAGCCAATCATCCGGATAAAATACCTCTGAGCGGCGACAATCTGACCCTCGACTTTACATATCCGGGATATGACTTCATTATGAACAGTTACTATGACACTTTGGGCGATGCTACAGCCATCGCCGCTGTTGTGCCCTTTACCGCCGACGGAAAGACAAACTACAAAGTGGTCAGCCGGTATGAGACCGCAGGATTCCAGGAAATGCGTAAAACCCTGCAAAACTGGTACAACGAGGGCCTTATCGACAAGGATACCATTACCTATAACGGTAACGGCGTAGCTCTGACGGTCAACCCGAATGTGTTTGCCTGTATTAATGTGGCTGTCCCGGTCACACAGGGTATCGTCAGAAAATCAAGCCTGAATGAGGCGATCCACGTTGATTTGATGGATGGCGTGCTTACCACCGCAGGTCTGATTCAAATGACCTGGGCGCTGCCGGTCAGCTGTGATGTGCCGGAAGCCGCGATGAAGCTTATGAACATGATGTATACAGACGCGCGCCTGGTCAATTTGATTGACTTTGGTATAGAGGGGGTGCACTATGTACTCAACGCTAACGGACAGATGGAGTTCCTCCCGGGTATTGACGCCAACACCAGCGAGTATTATCCAAACTGCTATAACTTTGTGACGAACACCCTGCTCGCCAACACTTGGGCGGGCACCGATCCGGATGTGGCGCAGAAGGACTTGATCGCAATTCAAAACAGCATCACGTCTCCGCTGCTCGGCTTCTCCTTTGACACCGGCAAAGTAAGCGACATATACGCGCTTCTTGGCCCCTTAGGCCATGACGAGTATGGGCCCGCCATTTTCACCGGCGCCGCGAAGGACTCGTACTATGAAGAATTTATCTCCAAGCTCTATGCCGCAGGTTTACAGACCTTCATTGATGAATTGCAGTCCCAGGTCGACGCCTGGGTCGCCGCAAACAGATAATTCTACTGTGTGAATGCAAGGTATTACTGACCTTTTAAGCGGGGGACGGTTCATTCCGCCGTCTCCCCGCTTTTTCATTGATGAGGTGGACAGCGTATGAAGAAAAAACAAATCCTCACGACTCTTCTGCCCGTGGAGGGTAAAGTACCTATCGACCTTCTTATAATTGCCGCGCTTTCTGCTTTCTCGTTTTTCGGACCTTTCGCGACCTATACATTCAACAGAAGATCCTTTGACTTTCCGGGATATTATTTCCTGACAGGCGTCGACGTCGCAAACAAGACCGTACATATCGCTCCCGTACCCATGCAGCTTGTCTTTTCAGCGTTTATACTCCTGACTGTTGTGACAGCCCTGCTGTTTCGACGCATCTCTCCTAAAACAGGCTCGGCGGCAATGCTGATCATCGGCATTTTGCAGATGGCGTTAGCCGTACTGACAAAAACACAGCTGACAAGCATCCTGGCCGGACTCAAAGGCGTCGGCGCCGGCTGGGGCTTAACTGTACTGGGATTATGCGGGATGGCCCTGATTATTCGGGGATTCTATACCCTGTACAAGCTCGGCTCAATGACAGCGCTGGACTTTATGGTGCTGCCTGCCGGGCTGTATCTGCTGATCAACAACTATTTCCCTATGTTTGGGCTTTTTATCGCGTTTAAAAATGTCGACTACAGTGTGGGGATCCTAAACAGTCCCTGGTGCGGTTTTGACAATTTCCGCTATCTGTTTTCCACCTCGGACGCGTGGCTCATTACGAAAAACACGCTGCTGTATAATTTCTCTTTTATTATCATAGGTAACCTGCTGGGAATCTGTATCGGTTTATTTTTGGCGAACCTGCTCTCCAAGCGTCTGCAAAAGTTCTACCAGACCGCTATCCTGCTGCCGCAGATCATCTCTTATGTCATCGTGGGTTACATCGTTTTTGCGTTTCTTAGCAATCAGGCCGGGATGCTGACAAAGGCCCTTGAGAGAAGTGGATCCGGGATCAACTTCTATGCCGACCGGACCTGGTGGCCGCTCATTCTGAGTATTGTATATAACTGGAAACAAATCGGGTTCAGCGCGGTCTTATACCTTGCGGCTATCAGCAGTATCGACAGCACATTATACGAGGTTTCCGCTATTGATGGAGCCGGGAGATTGCAACAGATCCGAAGAATAACCCTGCCCATGATAAAGTCTACGATTATCACCCTTGTGCTGCTGCAGATCGGACGGATATTCTACTCGGATTTCGGCTTGTTCTATCAGGTGCCGATGAACGCCGGCATGCTGTATAACGTCACGCAGACGATCGATACCTATGTCTACCGGATGCTTATGACAAATAACCGTATCAGTATGGCTTCGGCAGCCAGCTTCTACCAGTCCATCGTCGGCTTTGTGTTGATTCTCGCCGCCAATGCGGTCGTACGGCGCATCGATCGTGACGTCGCGTTATTTTAGCGAGGTGTAGGGTATGGATGATCGTCGCATTTTGACAACCAGCGAGAAGACAGAACAATTTATCATACACTTCGTACTTGCAGTGTTTACTCTGGGGGCTATTCTTCCCTTTATCCTGTTGCTGGCGTCGTCCCTTTCAAATGAGCAGAGTATCGTGACCTCCGGATATACTTTCTGGCCCAGATCATGGAGTACCTATGCTTATGAGTATCTGTTCATAGCAAATGGTAAGGCCATTCTGCGTTCGTATCTGATCACGATGTTCATTACGGTATTTGGAACCGGTTTGAGTTTGCTGATCACGCCCATGATTGCCTACGCTCTTTCCCGAAAGGATTATAAGAGGGCGGCCCTTGTATCATTTTTTGTATTTTTTTCCATCATTTTCAGCGGCGGCATAGTTCCGTCATACACGATGTGGACCAGGCTGTTCAATGTAAAGAACACCATATGGGCTCTGGTATTCCCCAATTTGCTGACAAACGGCTTTTTGATCATGATCGTCAAGAACTTTTTCTCCGCCAATATCCATCCTTCCATTATTGAAGCCGCAAAAATCGATGGGGCGGGTGAATGGAGAATTTACTACAGAATTGCCATGCCCCTTTCACTGCCCATTCTCGCGACTGTGGGCTTGATGATCGGGCTTGGTTACTGGAACGACTGGGTAAATGGCCTGTACTACATAACCAATACCAGCCTGTACAGCCTGCAGGTTTTTTTAAGCAGTATCCTGCTCAACGCGCACGCTATGGCCTCTATGGGCGGCGCCGCGGCGGCGACTATGACTTTACCGGCTACCACGGTGCGCATGGCTATCGCCGTGATAGGCGTGGTTCCCATATTGGTGCTCTATCCCTTTTTCCAGAAGTATTTCGTTAAAGGTATTGTCCTTGGCGGCGTGAAAGAATAGTACACAAGCAAGTCGCGAAATGTTGATCTTGGAAGGAGAATTTTTTATGAAGGTGCTTGGATTATCCTTCGGTCGGAAAATGAAAAACTGTGAGATTCTTGTCAAACAGGCGCTCCGCGGCGCCGGGAATGCGGGCGCGCAGGTTAGCTTTCTGCGAACCATAAACCTGCGCGTGGACCACTGTATCGGCTGCGGCGCATGCAGCAGCGGAATGCGTGCGGGTAAACAGATCAACTGCTGCCTCAAGGACGATTACCACATTATTGAGGAGGCCATCCTGGACGCGGACGCTATTCTCGTGGCAGCGCCGGTATACGTGCTGACGCCGGTAGGGCAATTTTTAAATTTCGCAAATCGTTTTGGCCCGGCTCACGACCGTATGGCGCTGGAAGCCGAACGGGATAAACGCACTAAAGAGGGTACCGAGCCGCTCGATGAGCGATGTCTCCATCGGCGGTACATTGCCTATATATCCGTGGGCGGCGCTCACACAAAAAATTGGGTTTCCTATGGTTTATCCGGGATGCATCTTCTTGGCTTTTCCACATGGATGAAACCTGTTGGGCACATCGACGCTTATGATATGGGCTGTACGGGCAGTCCTTTATTGGACAATGACTTAATGGAACAGGCATTCAATCTGGGAGAACACATCGCCGCCGCGGACGAAGATACAGGGTGGTTTGGCGACCCCGGGTACTGTCCGGTCTGCCATCTGAGTCACATTACCCTGAGCGGAACAACGACGGTGGAATGTCCTCTCTGCGGCATCACGGGAGAGCTTATCGTAGAAGGCGACGAGGTACGCGTGGATTTTCCGCCGGAGCAGCGTTCGCGTTCGCGTTACACAAGGGAGGGGCTCCTGGAGCACTACCTGGAGATCCAAAGTTTTGGGGCTGTCGCAGGACCCAAGCTCGCTGCCGGCAAAGAGCTGATTGATACGCAGCTAAAGGAGTTTGAGGCGTATTTAACCTGAGAATAACGGCGTAGAGGTCGCAGTCTATGGATAAGCGGTTATTTGAAGTCCTGAATGGGACTCAGAACAACTATTTTTTGCCCTTCTTCTGGCAGCATGGCGAGGACGAGGCCGTACTGCGCACGGAGATGCAAAAGATACATGAGGCCGGGATGGAAGCAGTCTGCGTGGAATCACGGCCACATCCGGATTTCGCCGGTCCGCTTTGGTGGCGCGACCTCGATATTATCATGGACGAAGCCAGGCAGCGTTCAATGCGGGTTTGGGTGCTTGATGACGCGCATTTCCCCACAGGTTGTGCCAACGGCGCGATACGTGACCTCTTCCCGGACAAGGGAAAGCGCTATTTGATGTGCAAAACAGTCGACGCCGACGGCGAAGGTCCCCGGTGCTTTTTCGTGGATGGATGGCTGAACCGTTTTGACTGGATGCAGCCTGACGAGAAACTTTTCATGGACGACGAACTATTCGCGGTTGTGGCGTCCCGGCGGCTTTCCGACGGGACCGGCGTGGATGGCGAGCTGCTGGATTTGACCGCGCTTGTATGCGGCGGGACCCTGTACTGGGATATTCCCGAGGGGTCGTGGCGTATCTTCATCATAATCATCACGCGAAATTGGGGCGGCAACCCGGACTATGTCAATATCATTGACGCGGATTCGGTTAAGGTGCTGATCGACGCGGTGTATGAACCGCATTATGAACGCTATAAACAGGACTTTGGAGACGCCTTTGCCGGATTCTTCTCTGACGAACCGGGGTTCGGTAATACTAAAGGCTTTAGGTTTGATGAGGTTATCGGGCGTAAACTGATGGTTTTGCCTTGGTGTATAGAACTGGGACAACTGCTGGAACAGGAACTTGGGGCAGATTTCCGGCGGCTATTACCCTGTCTGTGGTTCACAGCCGGGGAGCGGACGTGGGATATACGGTACGCTTATATGAACCTTATCACGTCATTGTACGAGAAAAACTTCAGCAACCAGCTCGGACAGTGGTGCGCGACGCGCGGAGTGGAATACATCGGGCATGTCATTGAGGATGATAACGCTCATACGCGGTTGGGCGCGGGAGCGGGACACTTCTTCCGCGCGCAGGCCGGACAGCATATGGCAGGGATCGACATTATCGGGCGGCAGGTAATTCCCAGATATGTGGAGTACTGCGGGCCGGTGGACAGTATCCAGCAGGATAATGAGTTTTTTCACTTTGGCCTTGCCAAACTCGCCTCATCTATGGGGCATATCGACCCGAAAAAACGGGGGCGCGCCCTATGCGAGATTTTTGGAGCCTCCGGCTGGGCTGCGGGGCTGAAACTGTATAAATGGCTGGTAGACCACGCGCTGGTACGAGGCGTCAACCACTTTGTGCCGCACGCTTTTTCTCCGAAAGAGTTTCCTGACCCCGATTGCCCGCCGCATTTTTACGCCCGGGGCTGCAACCCGCAATACCGATATCTGCATATTCTCACGCGGTATACCAACCGGTTGTGCCATTTACTCTATGGAGGCACGCATGTTGCGCCGGCTGCTATCCTATACCACGCTGAACTGGAGTGGAGCGGCAAGAGCATGTTCTATCAAAAACCCGCCCATGTTTTGGCTGATAACCAGATAGACTATGACGTCTTGCCGATTGACGCGCTTATCAAGCCTGAAAAATACGGAACAGCATTTGTGGACGGTACGCTTCGCGTGAACGGCGAAGAATACACTTCCTTGATTATTCCGGCTTGCGAGAGGATCCCGCCGGAGGCGGCTATAGCGATCCAAACAGCCATCGACGCGGGTGTTGCGGTTTTATTGATTGATCCGCAGCCCGCGGCGCTATCGCTAAGAGGCTGCACTGTCGTTACGTTGAACCGTTTGGCGGACGCCTTACGGAAAATGGGGAGCGTTGATATTCATATGACCACTGCGCAACCGTATTTAAGGTACTATCATGTCCGCCATGAGCGGGCGGACGTCTATATGTTTTTCAATGAACACCCATCGCAAACCCTTTCGGCAGCGGTACAATTCCGTCAATCGCAGCCGGCGTACCGATACGATGCATTTATCAACGCCGTCACACCGCTCGAGATGCAAGATTCACAATGGAATTTATCGCTCGTTGCATATGAGTCTGCGATCGTACTGTATGGGGAGATCGATCCGGAACTGTTGTCAAAACCGGCGCCAATGCGTGTCGCAAATATGCAAACGGTTGAGGTTGAAGGGAGGCTTTCCTTTGACAGGCCGGAGGATACCTTTGAAGCGAACTTCCGGTTTAAGGGCGGCGCGTATGATGCGGCATTCTTGGAACTCGGCGAGGTATTTGAAATCGCGCGGGTATGGGTCAACGGATTCGACGCGGGTACGCGAATCTGCCCGCCATACCGCTTCGACGTCGGTGCTTTTTTACATAACGGCGAAAACCGGCTGCGAATCGAGGTGACCGGCACGCTGGCTCACAAGGTTCGGGACCTGTTTTCCGCCGCGGCGGCCGTCGAGCCAACCGGTCTTAACGGGCCGGTCAGCCTGACAACATATCAGTATTAGAACCTTATGGACTCGAAGAGCTAACAAAAAAACGAATTTATGAAGTCCATAAGGTTCTAACACCGCGCGAATGCGCGGTGCGCGGCGCGGCCGCGAGAGGGCGCAGCGCGCAGGGAGGATTCATTTCGCCCGTGAGCGCGCAAGCCCGTGGGTTGTGGGGCGCGCCCCACGTTAGGAGCGGGAAGATGCAAACGCAAATCGTTAAAACCACAAATGGGCCTGTGTGCGGAGTTATTGAGGACGGTTGCAATGTTTTTAAGGGCTTACCCTACGCCAAGCCACCTATCGGTGAGCTGCGCTTTCGCGCGCCCGGGCGGCCTGATTATTCAGGCGAACTCTTTATTGCGGATACCTTTGGAAACCGCAGCGCTCAGCTACCATGGAGCTCCCCCGGCGGTTTTTACGAACGGGAATTCTACTGTGACGCTGTTTACAAAACGCCCATCTCTGAGGACAGCCTGTATCTGAACCTATGGGTCCCTTCGCAGCCTCATGAGGAACCGCTTCCCGTGCTGTTTTTTATTCATGGCGGCGGTTTTTTGGGAGGTACCGGCCACGAGCTTGAGTTCAGGTCTTCAGCCTACGCGCGACGCGGAGTAATACTGGTCACAATTAATTATCGCGTGGGCATCTTTGGTTTTTTAGCACACAGGTGGCTGATGCAGGAGGATCCGGCCGCCTGCGGCAATTATGGCGTCCTGGATCAACTTGCAGCTTTGGAGTGGGTCCGGGAAAACATCGCGGCATTTGGCGGCGACCCGGCGCGCATTACGATCTGCGGTCAATCCGCGGGCGGCGTAAGCGTGATGACCCTGCTCGGCAGCCGTTTGGCAGACGGGAAATATACGGGGGCGATAATCCAAAGCGGCGGCGGATATCCGCAGCTTCTCACTGATGGAAAAACGCTGGATGAAGCTTTAGCCATGGGAAAATTCGCGATGGACGCCGCCGGCGTCACTACCCTGCGCACGCTGCGGCATGCCGGTATGGATACCTTATTATCCGCACAGGAAGCTGTCATGAGAGAGTGTGAAAAGTCGGGAAATCCTCTGTTCTACGGTCCTGTGATAAACGGGGCGGTGATCGCCGCAGCGCTGACTGAGTTATGCCGGACGGACCGGTTATACGACGTGCCCGTCATCATCGGAAGCACAAAGAATGATGTTACCGTAACCGAAAAAGAAGCAGCTAATGAAAACAGCAGATTACATCAAAGCTGCGTGGAATTTAGTCATATAAGACAGGAGAATAATCAGTCTCCGTCATATGTCTATTACTTTAAGCGGCAGTTGCCCGGCGATAACTCCGGCGCGTTCCACTCCGGAGAATTATGGTATACATTCGGGACGCTGCGACATTGCTGGCGCCCTATGGAGCCGGAAGATCATACGCTGTCAGGGCAGATGCTTGACTATTGGAGCAATTTTACTAAAACCGGAACTCCAAATAATGAGGGACTTGAACCCTGGCAGCCCTGCTTAAAAAATGCCCCTTTAATAAAGATATTTTAATAAGTCAACTTAGGAGGTTAACATGAAAAAACTAAAGCTCGGTATCATCGGCTGCAGCGGCATCGCAAACCAGAAACACTTACCCGTACTAAAAGAACTGAATGAACTCTGCGAGATCGTCACATTTTGCGACCTGGTTGAGGAGCGCGCTGTCAAGGCTGCGAAGGAGTACGGTATCCCGGGAGCAAGCGTGTTTACGGACTACCGGGAACTCGTGGCTCTGCCGGAAGTGGATGCGGTCTATGTTCTCACGCCTAATATGTCGCATCAGCCTATAGTGGTAGCCGCTTTTGAAAACGGTAAGCATGTCCTATGCGAGAAGCCGATGGCCGCTACGACTGCAGACGCCGAGGCGATGGTCGCCGCGTGGAAGAAGAGCGGGAAGAAGTTTACGGTAGGGTATCAGAACCGCTTCCGGCCGGAAGTGCAGATGCTCAAGAAGACCTGTGAAGCCGGAGAGCTGGGCGAGATATACTACGCCAAGGCCCATGCCATTCGCCGCCGTGCCGTGCCTACATGGGGCGTCTTTCAGAATAAAGCCTTACAAGGCGGCGGTCCCCTGATCGACATCGGTACGCATGCTCTGGACATCACGCTGTGGATGATGGACAACTACGAGCCGGAAAGCGTTATGGGAAGCGTCTTCTACAAACTGGGTTCCCTATCGCAAGCAGTAGAGGGTAACATGTTTGGGCCTTGGGATCCTGAAACCTTTGAGGTAGAGGACTCAGCCTTCGGGATGGTTCGGATGAAAAATGGCGCTGTTGTGAATTTAGAGGCGTCCTGGGCGATAAATATGCTTGATTCCAGAGAGGCGTCCACGACCCTTTGCGGCACTCTGGCCGGCGCGGAGATCCGCTCCGGTATGAGTTATCCGGTTGACAAGCTAATAATAAACCGCAGTCACAACGGACTCCTGACTGAGGAGACTATCACAGGGACGGGCAATATAGCCTATTTTGCGGGTGGTAGCGATGCACCCGGTAATATTGAGAGCAAGCAGTTTCTCGAGAGTATTATAAACGATACGGAGCCGTTGGTAAAACCGGAACAGGCCCTTGTGGTAACAAAGATACTGGACGCTATTTATCGCTCCGCGGCGGAAGGGCGGGAAGTCCTTCTCTAGTAAAGGAGGAAACACATGACGGAGAGAGAAAACTTTCTGATTGCCTACAACCACGGAAAACCGGAGTGGACGCCGAACTTTTTCGACGCTTATCACCCCGTGGGATCAAGATTGCTGAACAATAACGGCGAACCGATGAAAGGCGGGCGTGACATGTTTGGCGTCAATTGGCTGGTCACGCCGGATACGGGCTATCAAGCTATCGCGGATCCGGGAGAGCATCTGTTCGACGACGTCACGCGATGGCAGGAGTCTGTTCAATTCCCGGATCTGGACGCTATGGATTGGGAATCGGCGGCAGCGTCCGATCTGGAGGGTGTTGACCGGAAAGAAAAAATTGTGGCTTTTTTTGGCATCGAGGGAAATTACCTGCGATTGCAGTCTATGATGGGGATCTGCGAGACTCTGGCTGCTATGATAGAAGAGCCGGAGGCGGTTTATTCTTTTTTTGATGCATATACAGATTTTAAGATACGATCTATCAAAAAAGTCGCGCGGTACTATAAGCCGGACGTCTATGTCGACGGTGACGACGTCTGCTATTCGACAGGGTTATTCTTCTCCCCGGAGTTGTATAAGCATCTTATAAAACCATTTGAAATGCGCGCGGGTAAAGCGGTGCTGGACTGCGGCATGATTCTAGAGCACCATCTGTGCGGCAAGTGCGAGGAGTTGATTCCCGATATCATCGAGCGGGGCGCAACTGTTTGGCAGACTGCCCAGAGTATGAACGACCTTGCAGGCATTCAACGGCAATACGGCGACAGGCTGCTGATCCACGGCGGATGGGATTCATACGGACCGCATAATCATGACAATGCAACAGAAGAGCAGGTCAGGTCTGAGGTGCGACGCTGTATCAACGAATACGGTTTGCAGGGCAACTACGCGATGTTTCCGGTTATGATCGGAGACCCAGCGGACGGCAGCCTCCGGAAAAAGCGTGAATGGGTCAGTGACGAATGTCACAGGTATAGATTTTGAGGAGTAGCATAGAGGCGTCGCCACACCGACGCTACGAGAGCGACCATTACATTTGAATAGGAGGTATCACTTTGAAACTTGGATTTGTCAGTGCGATTTTAGGAGACTATGACTTTGAAAAGACTATCGGCACCGCGGCTGCGCTCGGGTATCAATGCGTGGAGCTGGCCTGCTGGCCCCGCGGTAAGGCGGATCGTCGCTACGCTGGTGTATGTCATCTGGATGCGGACGACTATGATCCGGATTATGTGAACCGCTACTGCGGTGAAAAACAGGTGGAACTCTCCGCCCTGGCTTATTATCCCAACTGCATGGACGGTTTTCCAGAGGCGCGGCAGGCTAATATCGCTCATTTGAAAAAGGTGATTGCAGCCTCCGCCCGCTTGGGCGTCAACATGGTCACGACTTTTATCGGACGCGATCAAAATAAGAACCTGGAAGATAACCTTGCGCTATTCGGGGAGATATGGCCGCCTATTGTCAGCTATGCCGAGGAGTTGGGCGTCAGGATCGCCATCGAGAACTGCCCCATGCTGTTTGACGCCACGCAATGGCCGGGGGGGCAAAATCTCGCCGCTACCCCGCTGATTTGGGAAAGGATGTTCGACGTTATCCCAAGTAAGAGTTTTGGTCTGAATTTTGACCCCTCTCACTGCGTCTGGCAGATGATGGACTACATCCAACCCCTGTATGACTTTAAGGATCGCATCTTCCACACTCATTTCAAGGATATAAAACTCTATCGTGAGAAGCTCGCAAAATGCGGTACGATGGCCTATCCGCTGGACTACATGAGCCCGAAGCTCCTCGGACTCGGCGACGTGGACTGGGGCGCCTACCTATGCGCGTTGACCGACATACGTTATAACGGTTATGCCTGCATCGAGGTCGAAGACCGCGCCTTCGAGGACAGCGAAGAGGCTGTAATAAACTCACTGATTCTCAGTAAACGGTATATAGAGCAGTTCGTGATCTGACACGAGACCTTATGCGGAAGGAAGGAATCCGGGATGGAGCAGTACAGCCTGTTTGAACTGAAATTTCAGGGCGATAGACCGGTCGGCTCAGAAGCGAGCATTGATATGCGTGCGGTCTTTGCCTGGCGGGATGAGTCCGGAAACCTAGCAATCAAAGAAGTCAAGGGTTTCTATGCCGGTGATGGCGTCTATATCGTGCGTTTTTTACCGGAAGAGCCGGGCGAGTATACCTGGAAGGTGCGGGGCTGTATTCATGCGCAGGGTAACGCAGAGTGCAAAGCCGCGGATCCCCATAAGCACGGTGTCGTCCATGCTGAGGGTATTCGTTTTGTCCATGCTGACGGGACCGCGTTCCTTCCATTTGGAACCACGATTTATGCCCTTGCCCATCAAGAGCAAGGGCTGATCGAACGGACGCTTGAATCGTTAAAAAACGCGCCGTTTAACAAGGTGCGCCACTGTGTTTTCCCAAAACATTTCTTTTATAACCGAAATGAACC
>Ga0123353_10004530_pt1 | contig 17911 bp, 17 predicted proteins | sample TergutLab28metaG_3_FD_92763 | JGI IMG/M metagenome (GOLD analysis project Ga0123353, IMG submission 92763) | Labiotermes labralis P3 segment gut microbial communities from Petit-Saut dam, French Guiana - Lab288 P3 | ecosystem: Host-associated > Arthropoda: Insects > Digestive system > Gut ... | reverse complement strand
TTGGGTAATTCCCCGGCGTCTGAGTTCTAATAGCCGACGTTTCGGAACCCTCTATCAGTTCCATCTTCATAGGCATCCACCTGCCTATGAAGATGGAACTGATAGAGGGTTCCGAAACGTCGGCTATTAGAACTCAGACCCCGGGGAATTACCCAAAAGAAAACATATTACACGTACTATTTTCATTGCAGAGGAAGCCTTGCCTTCTGAGAAGCAAGTATTTGATCACATAATCAAAAATATTTCCGCCCTTTGTTGGAACCGGAGGATCAAAGGCGTGCGGTATTTGAGGTTTTGACTTCTGCTTTGTTGAGGATCTGGTTCTCGTAGGATGTGGCGCTGTGTGGCTGCCTGAGCTGCTACCCGAGTATCGATAAATCGTAGCGCCTTCGTCTTCAGCGTTGCGCCGGCGCGGAAGGCATGATGCTTGTTGAACTGTTTGACCCCGAAGATGAACGCGCTACATTCCTTCGAAGCGTCGGTAACTGTTCACCCTGCCACACAGCGTCGTGTCCTAGGCGACTTTAACCGCCAACAAAACCTAAGTGCAAAGCTCAGCTATCGCCAGAATAAGTCGCCGGTCTGAGGCACTCAGGTTAGTTAGCAATGACTTCAGTGCGCTGTAACTTGTAGCGCCCAGTAACTCAGTGGCAGAGGGAGCAAGCATTCTCCGTTGTGGGGAAACCTGCTTCAAATCTCGAAAATTGTTTATCCGGGCTTTGTACATGAAATTGTCACTTTTATGTGACGCTGCAGTTTGCTTTTGGAAAATCCAATGAAGCAGCTTTTTATACCGGATCTATGCTAATAAGTGTCACAGTTCGAATCCCTCTACATCTTTCTCTAGCTGTTAGACATACCCCTTCACCGCACTTCGCTCTATTTTCTTCAGTAGTGCAGCCATTCTGTTCACACAAATGCTGATACTGGCAACACTGACATGCAGTAGAAATTTGGTTGGGGTTACATAGGCCAGTACGGCTGGAGAAGAGTACGATAATGGGAAACCTGCACACCGTCCATGGGACTTGTTTCCATGGCTTCATTTTAGCGACGTATCCTAATCGGTGGCACTAGGTTGCTCGGAGAGACAGGGACGGGATTAGCCATCAAAATACGATTTAGATCTAGTGCTTGCAGCAAAGGCCTGCTAACGGAACACTTACGTAAGAGTTCACAGCCCGGCCATATTTAGCGTTTCTTTTGTCCCTGTCCGGATAACCGAGGCTGTCGCGGGATATCGCGGAGAATGCAGGCTTTCTATACGATAGGGACACCGTGTTCGGTGGGCGAAAGGCGGTAGACTGTATGTGCTGAGACAAGTGACGGTACAAGTTCAAATAGACGTGGCCTGTATTGACAGCTTACGGCTGACGGAAACGTGAAGGGCTTTCTTTTATCGTCGGTCGGCGCACAGCAACGCCGCTTTCCAATTTACGGCTCCAGTACAGCATTTAAAGAAACACCCTGTGTAAAACGGGGAAGCACATCCTAGAGTCAGCGGGGACACGTGTCCTGTTGTGACATTCCAGACACACTCAGGGATTTTGTGATTTGTCAAAAACAACGTTTCTGACACTAGAGCTTAAGTTGCTGTGTGTTCACAGTTTGTGTTGTGAGAAATTTGTGGGATTTTGTGCTCAGGTTTAGCTTGTGGGCTTGACATGAATATGTTAATGCAAATCGGATTGTTATGTGGGTTGAAACGTATCTCTGTTTGCAGTCAACATAATGTTACTAATGTCATGTTATATCACACAGCTAATCTAATTCAATTTCAAACCATGTCTGACGTCCCTCTATCAACTAAATGACATGCGCTGTTAGCTTAATATCTTGTACTGTTTCAGTTTCATCATATTTCTACTATAAATGTGTATTAAGCATGAACCGGCACGTCTTCAGAAGTTAGGAAATATCCTCAGCGCGGAAATCTGTTGGCGCTTTCCTTCTGTCAGTGGCCTTGTAAATGTTCTGCAGGCACAGAACTAATCGTGTTCCAGTGCTATGATTGGACCGCCAGGTGTTAATTTTCAAGCAGCACGCACCTCACGGAGAACACCGTCTCCAATACAGAGTCCGCTCACATCATAGTGAATTGTGACGTTCCCTCACAGCCGCACTTAGTGCTGCTCCTCACACCGCCGAACTTAGTGCTGAACCCCACACCGCCGAACTTAGTGCTGCTCCTCACACCGCCGCAATTAGTTTTGTTCCCACACTGCCGCACATAGTGCTGTTCTCCACACCGGCGCAATTAGTGCTGCTCCCCACACCGCCGCAATTAGTGCTGTTCCCCACACCGGCGCATATAGTGCTGCTCCCCACACCACCGCAATTAGTGCTCATCCGCACACCGCCGCACTTAGTGCTGCTCCTCACACCGCCAAAATTAGTGTTGCTCCACATACCGCCGCAATTAATGCTGCTCCACACACCGCTAAATTCAGTGCTGCTCCTCACACCACCGCACACAGAGCTGCTCTTAAAACCGCAGCAATTAGAGCCGCTCCTCAAACCACCGCACTCAGTGCTGCTCCCCACACCGCCGAACATAGTACTGCTCCCCACACTGACGCAATTAGGGCTGCTTCCCACACCGCTAAATTTAGTGCTGTTCCAAACACAGCTGCACACAGAGCTGCTCCGCACACCGCCGCACTTAGTGCTGCACCTCACACCGACGCAAACAGAACTGCTCCTCAAACCACCGCCCTAGGTGCTGCACCCCACACCGCCGCAATCTGTGCTGCTCCCCACACCGCCCCAATTAGTGCTGCTCCCCACACCGCTAAATTTAGTGCTGATCCCCACACTGCCATACATAGTGCTGCTCCCCACACCGCTACATTTAGTGCTGCTCCTCACACCGCCGCACAGAGAGCTGCTCTTCACACCGTCGAATTTCGAGCTGCTCCTCAAACCGCCGCACTCAGTGGTGGACATCACACCGACGCAAAAAGTGCTGCTCCCCACACCGCCGCACATAGTGCTGCACCACACAACGCCGCAATTAGTGCTGTTCCTCTCACCGCCGCACTAAGTGCTGCACCCACACCGCTGCACTCAGTGCTGCTCATCACACCGCCGCACTAAGTGCTGCTCTTCACACCGCCGACAAAGTGCTGCTCCCCACACGGCCGCACATAGTGCTGCTCTTCACACCGCCGCACTCAGTGCTGCTCTTCACACCACCGCATTTAGTGCTGCATTTCACAACGCCGCAAATAGTGATGGTGCTCACACCTCCGCAATTATTGCTGCTTTTCACACGGCCGCACTAAGTGTTGCTCCTCACACAACGGCACTTAGTGCTGCTCCTAAAACTGCCGCAATTAGTGCTGCTTAACACACCGCCACAGTTAGTGTTGCTTCTCACACCGCTACACTTAATGCTGCTCCCCGCACCGCATAAATTAGTGCTGCATTTCACACCGCCGAACTCAGTGCCGCTCCCCTCACGGCCGCACTCAGTGCTGCACCTCAAACCGCCGCAATCAGCACTGCTACTCACACCGCCGCAATCAGTGTTGCTCCCCACACCACCGCATCTACAGCTGCTTCCCACACCGCCGCAAATAGTGCTGCACCTCACACCGCCGCACTCAGTGCTGCTCCAAACACCGCCGCAGGAAGTGATGCTCCACACACCGCCGCAAACAGTGCTGCTCCTCACACTGCCGCACTTAATGCTGCTACCCACACCGCCGCAATTACTTCTGTTCCTACCACCGCCGTATTTAGTGCTGCTCCCCACACCGGCGCACATAGTGCAGCTCCCCACACCGCCGCAATTAGTGCTGGTGCACTCAACGCCGCAATTAATGCTGCTCTTCACCGCCACATTTAGTGCTGATCCAAACACCGCAAAATTTAGTGCTCCTCCATACACCGCCGCAAACAGAGCTGCTCCGAACCCCGCCGCACTTAGTGTTGCTCTTCACACCGCCGCACCTAACGTTGCTCACCACACCGCCGCACTTATTTCTGCTCCCCAAACCGCAAAATTATGTGCTACTTCTGGAACGTCGCACACAGTGCTGCTCCTCACTCCGCCGCAAATACTGCTGCAAATAACACCGCCTCCCACACTGCTGCTCCTCATTCCGCCACACTTATTGCTGCTCCAGAAACCGCCCCACTCATTGGTGGTCATCACACCGCCGCACTTAGTGCTGCCCCCCAGCCGCACTTAATACTGATCATCACACGGCCGCACTTAGTGCAGACCCAAACACCACCGAGATTAGTGCTGCTCCTTAGACCACCGCAATTATTTCTGTTCCCCCCACCGCCACACTTAGTGCTCCTCCCCACACTGCCGCACTTAGTCCTGCTCTTCACACCGCCCCAATTAGTGCTGTTCCCCACACTGGCGCATTTAGTGCTGCTCACCAAACCGCAGCAATTATTGCTGCTCCACAACCCGCCGCACTTAGTGCTGCTCCTCACACCGCCACAATTTGTGCTGCTCCCCACTACGCTAAATTTAGTGCTGCTCCTCACACCGCCGCACTCAGAGCTGCTCCTCACGACTACGCAATTATAGCTGCTCCTCAAACCGCCGCACTCAATGATGGTACCAACACCGCCGCACTTAGTGTTCCGCCCAATACCGCCGATAATAGTGCTGCTCCCCACACTGTTAAATTTACGCAGCTCCGCACACCGCCGCACACAGAGATGCTCTGCACACCGCCACACTTATTGCTGCTCTTCACACCGCCGCACTTAGTGCCGTTCCTCAAATCGCCGCAATCAGGACTGTTCCTCACACCGCCGCAATAAATGCCTCACTCCACACCGCCGCAGTTAGTGCTGCTGCCCACACCACTAAATTTAGTGCTGCTTCTCACAACGCCGCACACTGTGCTGGTCCTCGCACCGCCGCAAATAGTGCTGCCCCTCACACCTCCGTCCACAATGCTGCTCGTCACCCCACCAAACTTATTGCTGCTCCTCAAACCGGCGCACTCAGTGGTGGTCATCACACCGCCGCACTTAGTGTGGCTCCCCACACCACCTAACTTAGTTCTGCTCCCCACACCACCGCACATATTGCTGCACCTCAAACCTCTGCCATCAGTGCTGTCACCACACCGCAGCACTCAGTGCTGCTCCTCACACCGCCGCAAACATTGCTGCTCCTCACACCGCTCCAATTGGTGCTGCTCCCACCCCGCCGCACTTAGTGCTGCTCGTCACACCGACGCACCCAGTGCTACTCTCTACACCGCCGCACTCAGTGCTGCTCCTCACACCGCCGCACTTAGTTCTGCTCCACACACCGCCGCACAAAGTGCAGCTGGGTACACGGCCGCACATTGTGCTGCACCTCACACCGCCGCACCCAGTGCTGCTCCCCACACCGCCACACTTAGTGCTGCCCCCTCAAACCACCGCAGACAGTGATGCTCCTCACAACGCCGCAATCAGTGCTGCTCCCCACATCGCCTCACATATTTCTGCTCCACACATCGCCGCACATAATGCTGCTCCTCACACCGCCGCACTCAATGCTGGACACCACACCGCCGCAATTAATGCTGCTCCCCACACGGCCGCACTATGTGCTGCTCCTAACGCCGCCGTACTATGTGTTGCTCCTCACACCGCCGTACTTAGTTGTGCTCCTCACAAAGCCGCACTTAATGATGCTCCCTAAACAGCCGCACTTCGCGCTGCACCTCACATCGCTGCAATTAGTGTTGCCCCCCACACCACCGAACTTTGTGCTGCTCCTCACATCCCGTACTTAGTTCCGTTCCCCCCACCACCGTACTTAGTGGTGATCCCCACACCGCCGCAATTATTGTTGCTCCGCTCACCGCCGCACTTAATGCTACTCCTCACAATGCCATAATTATTGCTGCTTCCCACACCGCTAAATTTAGTGCTACTCCTAACACCGCCGCACTCAGAGGGGCTCCTCACACCGCCGCAATTAGAGCTGCTTGTCAAAAGGCCCTCAGTGCTGTTCCGCACACCACCGCACTTAATGCTGCTCCCCATACAGCCACAATTAGTGCTGCTCCCCACACCGCTAAATTGAGTGCTGCTCCACACACTGCCGCACACAGAGATGCTCCGTACACCGCCGCACTTAATGCTGCTCCCCGGACCCCCTCAATTAATTCTGCTCCATACACCGCTAAATTTAGTGCTGCTTCTCTGAACTCCGCACTCAATCCTGCTCCTCACACCGCAGATATTGCTGCTCCTCACACAGCTTCCCTGTGTGCTGCTTCCAATCGCGCCGCACTTATTGCTGTTCCACAAACCGCCGCAGTCATTGTTGGTCATCACACCGCCGCACTTATTTCTGTTCGCCAAACCGCCGCACTTAGTTCCCCCCCCGCACTTAATGCTGCTCATCACACTGCCGCAATTGGTGCTGTTCCCCACACCGGCGCAATTAGTGCTGCCCGTCACACCGCCGCAATCTGTGCTGTTCCCCAAACAGACGCAATCAGTGCTGCTGCTCACACCGCCGCACTTAGTGCTGCTCCCCACACCACCGCACACAATGCTGCTCTTCACACCGCCGCACTTAGTGCTGCACCTCATCCCGCCGCACATATTGTTGCTCCTCACACCGCCGCAATCAGTTCTGCCCCCCACACCGCCGACCACATTGCTACTGCTTACAACGCCTCTCTCAGTGCTGCTCACCACACCGCCACACACACTTCAGCTGTTCACACCGCCGCACTCAGTTCTGCTCATAACACCGCCGCACTTGGTGCTGCTCCCCACATCGCCGCACTCAGTGCTGCACCTAACAACGCTGCAATCTGTGCTGCTCCCCACACCGCCGCAATCAGTGTTGATCCTCACACAGCTGCAATTAATGCTGCTGCTCGCACCGCCGAATATAGTGCTGCATCTCACACCGCCGCACTCAGTGCTGCATCTCACACCGCCGCTGTCAGGGCTGCTCCCCACACTGCCGCACTGATTGCTGCCCTTAAAACCGGCACTCTCAGTGCTACTCCTCACACCGCCGCACTTACTGCTGCTCCCCACACCACCGCACAACTTGCTGTTCCTCACACCGCCGCACTTAGTGCTGCTCCCCACACCGCCGCACAAAGTGCTGCTCCTCAAACTGCCGCACTGAGTGCTGCTCCCCACACCACCGCACTTAGTGCTGCTCCTCACAACGCCGCACTTACTTCTGCCCCCGACACCGCCGAGATTAGTGCCGCTCGTCACATCGCCGCACTTAGTTCTCTTCCACCCACCGCCGACATTAGTGCTGGTCCCCACACTGCCGTACTTAGTCCTGCTCCTCACACCGCCCAAATTAGTGCTGCTCCCCACACCGGCGCAATTAGTTCTGCTCCCCACACCGCAGCAATTAGTGCTGCTCCGCACACCGCCGCACTTTTTGCTGCTCTTCACACCGCCACAATTTGTGCTGCTACACACTACGCTAAATTTAGTGCTGCTCCTCACAACGCCGCATTCAGACCTGCTCCTCACAACGCCGCAGTTAGACCTGCTCCTCAAACCGCCGCACTGAATGCTGCTCCCCACACGGCCGCACTTAGTGCTGCTCCCCATACCGCCGCACTTATTGCTGCTCCCCACACCGCCGCACATAATGCTGCTGCTCACACCGGCGCACTCAGTGCTGGTCCCCACACCGCCGCACTTACTGCTGCTCCACATACCGCCGCATTTATTGCTGCTCCCAACACCGCCGCACTTATTGCTGCTCCCCACACCGCCGCACATAATGCTGCTTCTCACACCGCCGCACTCAGTGCTGCTCCTCACACTGCCGCACATAGTGCTGCTCCTCACACCGCCTCACTCAGTGCTGCTACCCACACTGCCGCCCTCACTGCTGCTCCTCACAACGTCGCAATCTTTACTGCTCCCCACACCGCCCCACTCAGTGCTGCTACACACACCGCCGCATGTATTGCTTCTCCTTACACTGCCGCAAATAATAATGCCCCCCACACCGACACACTTAATGCTGCTCCTCTTATCGCCGCACTCAGTGCTGCTACCCACACCGCCGCAATCACTCCTAATCCTCAAACCCCCGCACTCTATCCTGCTCCCAAAACCGCCGCACTTAGTGCTGCTCCTAAAACTGCTGGACTTTGTGCTGCACCTCACACCGCCGCACTCGGTGCTGCTCATCACACCGCCGCACTCATTTCTGCTCATCACACCCCCGGCACTCAGTGCTGCTCCCCACACGTCTATATTTAGTGCTGCTTCTCGGAACGCCGCACACATTACTTGTCCTCACACCGCCGCAATTATTGCTGCACCACACACCTCCGTGCTCAGTGTTGCTCCTCACCCCACCGCATTTATTGCTACTCCTCACACCGCCGCACTTAATGCTGCTCCACACACCGCCGCACTCAGTTCTTCTCCCCACACCCTCACACATATTGCTGCCCCTCACACCGTCGCACTAAGTGCTGTCACCACACCGCAGCACTCAGTGCTGCTCCTCACACCGCCGCACTTGGTGCTGTTCCCACCCCGCCGCACTTAGTGCTTTTCCTCACACCGCCACACTTAGTTCTGCTCCACACACCGCCGCACTTAGTGCTGCTCCGTACAACGCCGCGCATTTTGCTGCTCCTCACACCGCCGCTCTCAGTGCTGCTCCCCGCACCACCACACGCAATGCAGCCCCTCAAACCGCCACAGTTAGTGATGCTCCTCACAACGCCGAAATCTGTGCTCCTCCCCACACCGCCGCACATAATGCTGCTCCTGACACCGGCGCTCTCAGTGCTGATTCCCACACCGCCGCAAATATTGCTGCTCCCCACATCGCCGCACATAATACTGCTTCTCACACCGCCGCACTCAGTGCTGCTCCCCACACCGCCGAACTTGGTGCTGCTCCCCACACCGCCGCACTCAGTGCTGCTCCTCACACTGCCGCACATAGTGCTGCTCCTCACACCGCCGTACTCACTGCTGCTCCTCACAACGTCGCCATCATTACTGCTCCCCACACCGCCCCACTCAGTGCTGTTACACCAAACGCCGCTACTCCTTACACTGTCGCAAATAGTAATGCTCCCCACACCTACACACTTAATGCTGCTCCTCATACCTCCGCACTCAGTGATGCTCCCCAAACCGCCGCACTCAGTGCTGCTCCTAAAACTGCTGGACTTAGTGCTGCTCTACACACCGTCGCACTCAGTGCTGCTCCTCATACTGCCGAAATTTGTGCTGCTTCCCACACCATCGCAGACACTGCTGCACCTCACACCGCCGCACTCAGTGCTGCTCCTCACACCGGCGCTCTCAGTGTTGCTCCTCACACCGCCGCAATCAGTGCTGCTCCACACACCGCCGCACTTACTGCTGCTCACCACACCACTGCACATATTGCTGTTCCTCACACCGCCGCACTGAGTGCTGCTCCTCACCCCGCCGCACTTATTGCTGCTCCTCACACCGCTGCACCCATTGCTGCTCCCAACACCGCCGCACACGGTGCTGCTCCCCACCTCGCCACACTCACTGCTGCTTCTCACAATGCTGCACTTAGCTCTGCTCCCCACACCGTCGCACTCAGTGCTGCTCCTCACACCGCTGTACTCAGTGCTGCTCCCCACACCGCCGCACTTAGTGCTGCTCCACACACTGCCGCAAATAATGTTGCTCCCCATACCACCGCACTCAGTGCTGCTCCTCACACTGCCGCAGTTAGTACTGCTCCCTACACCGCCGCACTGAGTGGTGCTCCCAACACCGCCGCACTCACTGCTGCTCCTCACACCGCCGCAATCTGTGCTGCTCTCCACACAGCAGCACTCAGTGCTGCTCCTCACACTGCCGCACTTACCGTCACACTCAGTGCTGCTCCCCATCCCGCCGCACTCCGTGCTGCTCCCCACACCGCCGCACTCAGTGCTGCTCCTCACACCGTCGCACTTAATGATGCTCCCCACACGGCCGCATTTATTGCTGCTCCTCACACCGTCGCACTCAATGCTGCTCCTCACACTGACGCACTTAGTGCTGCTCCTCACAACGCCGCACTCAATACTGCTCCCCACCTCGCCACACTCACTGCTGCTTCTCACACTGCCGCACTTAGCTCTGCTCCCCACACCGTCGCACTCAGTGCTGCTCCTCACACCACTGCACTCAATGCTGCTCCCCACACCGCCGCACTTAGTGCTGCTCCACACACTGCCGCAAATAATGTTGCTCCCCATACCTCCGCACTTAGTGCTGCTCCTCACACTGCCGCAGTTAGTACTGCTCCCCACACCGCCGCACTGAGTGGTGCTCCCAACACCGCCGCACTCACTGCTGCTCCTCACACCGCCGCAATCTGTGCTGCTCTCCACACAGCCGCACCCAGTGCTGCTCCTCACACTGCCGCACTTACCGTCACACTCAGTGCTGCTCCCCATCCCGCCGCACTCCGTGCTGCTCCTCACACCGCCGCACTCAGTGCTGCTCCTCACACCGTCGCACTTAATGATGCTCCCCACACGGCCGCATTTATTGCTGCTCCTCACACCGCCGCACTCAATGCTGCTCCTCACACTGACGCACTTAGTGCTGCTCCTCACATCGCCGCACTCAATGCTGCTCCTCACACCGCAGCTCTCACTACTTCTCCCCACACCTTCGCACTGAGTGCTGCTCCTCACACTCCCGCACTTAGTGCTGCTCCTCACACCGCCGCACGTAATGCTGCTCCTCACTCCGCCGCACTCAGTGCTGCTCCCCACACCGGTGCCTGTTCACTATCTGTTACTTTTTTTCAGACTGGAACAAAGTTTCGATTTTCTCGACGGACTTCAGTAAAAGTTTTTGACATCCATTTTCACGGAAATCTGTCCAACTGGAGCTTTGCTCTTAGATACGGACGGACGGACAGATGGACGGACGGACGGACGAATGTACAGACGGCATTGCATTCTCTACGCACCATTTCTGTCCCTGTTACTGACAGCGGTACACTTATTTCGACATTGCATTCTTTACGCACAATTACTCTCCCTGTTCTGCACGTAGCAGCCACCACGCAAAACGTCCACCGTTTATGCAGTAGTTCTTTGCTTTTTTGCGGATTAGTTATTTCCGATACAGTCCATTGCGAGTGGTCTAATGCGCTGTATATTTGTGTGCAACTGACTGTGTCCGTTCTAATCTGCACCGGTGTCGGTGGTTGCCCGTTCGTGGCAGAGTGCATTCGTGTGTGTGTGGACTGGTCTAAACCGGCTCACGTTGTGTTACGGTAATGGGCCATTTTAAATTCCGCACCTTTATGCTTATGTGCTGACAAGCAACAGCACACCACTAGAGGTTTAAGTTTGTTTTATGAGTGTGGGATTAGCTGTCGGCGTTGCGTTTATCTTCAAGAGTCGGCATGTCCCAAGTGTTCCTTCCAGCCTGAAGAAACCCCCGAATAATTCCTCTGTAACCTCTTGACCCTTGGATATGGAGGAACTACTCCGTCGATGCTTCGGTACCCACTTACAAAACACACGTCTTCATATTCCATCAGACAGTTTAATTGGTTAAATGTTTCAGTGTGATTAATACTGTATTGTCTTCCACATGCGGTTGGGAAATGTGCTTAATAGCAACAGCTGTGTACAGTGTCTGAGTATCGCTACAGATACAGCACAGCAGGCTGTGTACACAGACAGACACCCCCCACACACTTAGGGCATGAAAGTGGAATGAAATGATGTTAGCCGTTCCATGAAATGTACTGCAGTGCTACCAACATTTTTATTATATTGAATTACGCAAAATTAATTGCAATGCGTAGAATTTTGTGTTTTTCTCTATTATCATTTGAATATACTTGTTGTTGTTGTCACTGACAATAATAGCAGAAAATAACTGCCCTGTGTTTTGACAAGTTCAAAGGATAAATCGGCCAGACCGTAATCCTACGAAGTACGAATTTGTGGATGATAAAACCGTTTGTTAGTCCCGCAATTTGGATTGGCCACTGACTGTTTTTGTTTCTGATGTTTCGTGCGAATTAATTATCTCTTTTACATTGTCATTCGCCACAGAAGCACGCTGCAGGATATCGCAGACTGTAGGCACAATATTAACATTTATATCAAAGGACTGTCAAACCGAAGGGATTAATATTTATATGTTTAAATATGAATATGTGTTTACCGCGCGTGTGGTGGTGGTGGTGGTGTCTGCATCTGTGTAGGGTGTTGTTACATGTAAGGCACGTAACAGAATTGTGGCTTGCCAATAGTGTGACTCTAAATCCAATGACAATTATATGCCAATAAAACGAAGTCTATAGCAAATTTTGGCTGGCTGTTCGGTGTGCCATGAAGACGTGTTGGGGGAGTCGAGGTACAGCTCAATTCATTAATTAATTACCTTGGAACTAGATGGAGGTGTCTGGCAAGCCTCACGCCGTGGCTGCTGTACCGCGCCGTCACTACGAGACTCGGTGGGACCCAGGTCGGGTCTGCTGCACAATTTGGAGGGAGAGAGAGAATTCCTTTCCCCGGCTGGGATTGGAACCGTGAGTCGTCCAGCCGTAGCGTTGCTGCTGTACCGACTGAACTGTTCCCCTGTAGCAGTGCGTTGGTAACGTGTTCCAGGATGCCAGTAAGATTGAGTTATACGTTTATGGAGTAAAGAAACATGCGGCATTTTGGGGACGAAAATAAGGGCGTCCGCCTTGACCCCACACACTTGCTCAGACAATTCCGAACGTTACACACACAAACACACACGCGCGCGCGTCTGTAGGCTCAACAGCGCTCCTCAGAAAGAACTTTGCGCGTTTATGCTAATCGCGGAAAGCAACTATTACTTGCGTCATGTCTGTCTGTCCGTTCACGTGGCACAGCAGGGCACCCAGTGGACAGATTTTCGTGAAATTCTGTATCGGTTGTATTTTACTACAATATGTCTACTCAATTCAATTCAGGAATTCCATTCAGTAATTTCTGTTTGTTACAGCAGCGGTACAAACAACTGTCGGTATGTTCTGAATTGTCAGTAAGCCATTTGACTGCACTCAAAACAGCGTCATTTTTAAACTGCATCAAATGTAGCGCTTGTTTGGTTTGTAAAGCTACAGTCAAGTACAGCAAAGTGCAATGAAGTGACGGATGGTGGGAATGTTGTAAATGAATGAATGAATAAATAAATACAGAAATTTAATTGTGGAATCTGAAAGTGCGAAACAAATTGGCCGGTCTAAACTTGGGTGGCAAGACAGCACTAACATTTTGTGTTTACATAATTAAGATCTGAGGCTATGGATTGGATTTATATGGCTAAGATAAAGATCATGGCCGGCAACTTGTGCAGGCGACGATGAAATGTTCATGTTCAATAGAGGGCAGGACGATGAAATGTTCATGTTCATTAGAGGGCAGGACGATGAAATGTTCATGTTCATTAGAGGGCAGGACGATGAAATGTTCATGTTCATTAGAGGGCAGGACGATGAAATGCTCATGTTCATTAGAGGGCAGGACGATGAAATGTTCGTGTTCATTAGAGGGCAGGACGATGAAATGTTCATGTTCATTAGAGGGCAGGACGATGAAATGTTCATGTTCATTAGAGGGCAGGACGATGAAATGTTCGTGTTCATTAGAGGGCAGAGAATTTTTGACCAGCTTTTGGATTAAGAGAAGGGGGAGGGGGGATCATAATGGAAGGTTAATGGCGTAAAGTGAGTAGCAGCTGGCTACAAGATGTGAGACTGCTTGTTTGTGTGTGCGTGTGCGTCGCTTTTTGTACGTGAACATATGGGTCAACAGTACACACGTTAGCCTTAAACACACACATACACAAATTAGCCTTAAACACATAATAACATATACACATTAGCCTAAAGCACATGCAGTCACAATACAGACATTAGCCTTCAGTACCCGTTACTAAATATCTGTCCTTTTTCGATCCTTTCATAAGTACGTACGTTTTCGTGTCAGCCTTGGCAGTGCCACTTATTAGCCAGCAAACTTCTGACTGTTCACGATCGCTGTTTTTCGTAACATTTTGGAGATTTTAAACTAGCATTGCAAAACTGAGCTGTGTTCTGTAGTTGTGTTCATTCACGTAGAAGTGGAAGGAAGCACTCAGATACACTTTCGATTACACGAACATTTCTACGCCTCTGATACACCGTCCATCTTTGTCAGCGGGTGACGAAGACAGGTGACCACTGCTGGGATTGCTAGAGGCTTCAGTGTTGTTTGTTCATTTAGGTGCTACAGTGTGAGACGTGCGTTAGTGTTTAGTGCATAAGGGGGATACGGCGTAGTTAGTGATAGAGCACTGGAGAAAACTGCATAATGAGGAGCTTCATGAGTTGTAGTCCTCCCCAGATATTGTTCAACTTACCAAATCAAGGAGGTTGAAGTGGGCGGGGCACGTGGAACTTTAGGGAAAAAGAGATTTTGTTGGGGAAACTGTAAGGTACGGGAACAACTGGAAGACATAGTTGTAGATGGATCTGTGTTAATTAGACACTATGAAGATGTGGGGCAGACTAATCATGTGAGTGTGTGTGTGTGTGTGTGCGCGCGCGCGCGTTCTGTGTCTGTAAGGATAAGCATTGGAGGGATGTAATTGGTCATCTTTTGTACCTATATTCATGATAAATAGGCCATACTCCTGCGAACGCTTTTGTGTGTCATAGTCCTACAGTGACGTCACAGTTTGTAGCGTATGAGTTCCTGAGGGTCAAGTTGATAGCGCGATAGAACGTACAGCTGCATGCGCGAATTTTGCAGTGATGATAGTTTGTGGTTTGCAGTGCGTTCATGTTTATTGATGTAATGCTGTCGAGTGACGAAGTCGTACAAGAATTACTTCTGCAGACCACATTACATTCTGCATAATCACATTACATTTTGCGTGAACACATTACATTCTGCAGGTAACATCACATTCTGCAGACCACATTACACTGCAGACCACATTACGTTCTGCATGACCACATTACATTCTGCAGACCACATTACATTCTGCATTACCACATTACATTCTGCAGACCACGTTACACTCTGCATGACCACATTACATTCTGCCGGCCATATTACATTCTGCGTGACCACATTACATTCTGCAGGTCACATTACATTCTGCAGACCACATTACATTATGGAGGTCACAGTACATCCTACAGGTCACATCACATTCTGCATGGCCAAATTATATTCTGCAGGTCACATCACATTCTGCATGACCACGTTACACTCTGCATGACCACATTACATTCTGCAGGTCACATTACATTCTGCATGACCACATTAAATTCTGAATGACCACATTAATTTCTGCAGACCACATTACATTTTGCATAAACACATTACATTTTGCATGAACATATGACATTTGCATGAACACATTACATTCTACAGGTCACATTGCATTCTGCAGGGCCACGTTACATTCTGCAGGTCACATTACATTCCGCATGGCCACGTTACGTTCTTCATGACCACATTACATTCTGCATGGTCACGTTACATTCTGCATGTCGCGTTACATTGTGCATTCTGTAAGGACAATACAGTGCAACCCACCACAACAGCATAACACTGTATGTCACAATGAGGCCATCGTCAGGTCCAATACGTGCGTACGAACATGTGAGAAAATGTTAAATATTGACAAGATTTCGATTACATTGTAGAACGATTGATTGTTCCTTTGATAATACAACACATGACATGCCAGTATTTTGTGACGTGTTGTTATTGTTGTGTAGATGCAGCTTAATGAACTGTGAATTGCGCTCATGTGATTGTAGAGCTGAGATAAGTGTTTTGGTGAAGGCGCGGCGCGGCGCGACGCGGCGCAAGGTGGAGGCTGCTGCCGCCGGTCTGCCTGCAGGGTCAGTGTGTTCCTTTTCTACTTTTTGTCATAAAAACGGAGGAAATGTGATGGAGGAGAATATAATTTGGGAGAGACTTTACTTGTGATGACTTGCTAATTGGGTTTGCTGATCCTTGTTATGAGAAAACCGAAAGTTGCAGCGACAAAATCCAAAGGTGAAGTCTGACACACCTTTTAATAATATTAATAATAATAATAATAATAATAATAATGAAGCCGCATGTTTTGTGCTGTAGCGTTGCTAGATGATTTGGCTTAGCAGTAAGCAGTCATCAGGCTAATTGGCTTAAAACATCCAGAGGTGATGTTACAGCTTTGCAATCAGATGTGTGTCGTTTCAGAATTAGATGTATTGTTTCACCTATAAAATACGATCCTAAAATTGTCCCTGATGTGAAACAGGCAATATTAAAGTTGACTTCGCCTGCTCTCCTGCTGTGCCGCCAGCTAACTGTTTGCTCCGCTCAGAGTGTTTTAAGACTCACACCGACTGGCAGGCAAAGCGATGAAAAAGTGACAAATGGATTAATCAGGGGTGTCTTTAGCGTCTTGTTCATTGTGAAGACGGACGCGCCAACTGCATTCACACCGTGAATCGCCTTGTTGTTTGACCGGTCCCTGTAATTAGTTCTTGCGAAGAAACTTCACAACTTGGCACAGCAGATATTAATGTTCAACAGGAAGTGGACGAAAGGAAATTAAAAAACTTCACGTGGGCAATAGCAGACGTCTGCAGGCGACAAGTCGGTGGGTACTACCAACGTGACGCAAAGAAATATCCTTCGCACAACAAATTACCATATTGCGTGCGCTCTCGCGCGTCGCCGTGGTGAGCTCCACTTTGTGCTGTAATTGCGTAATGAAGAGTGAATTATCTTATGCTACCTGCAAATTGCAATTTATAATCGCCAGCGCTGAACGGGATATTAAAAACGGCGCTGGGAGACTGAGCGCAAGGCTTTGCCATCTCAGATGTACGTTTAACGTCGCTGAGACAAGCAGGAAGGCGATATGAAGTTGCCTGACGTGACTCAGCGAGCAAATGTGACGGAGGAAGAGGAGAGTGGGGGGAATTTGTTAGTGAGGGTACAGAAACTGTGGGACGTGACCCTTTGTCGTTGGTCGCCGTGCCGACGATCGCTGTAGCTCCATCTGTAGTGAAAGCCGACAGTCGACGGTTCTGCACGGACTGCTGGACCCCGAACATTGAGGCAGGCAGCAGCACGTTCTCTCGAAACGTCGGAAACTGCTGGCCCACCGGCATGGCGTCATATGCCGGGAGACTTGAAGCGAAGCTTCAGCAACACTGCTGTGAGAACCTACAATTTCGCGACGAAATTTGTGGGATTTGTACTATTCGAAAAATAGTGGGCTAATTTGAGGACGGTAAGATGGGCTGAACATACAGCACACAAGGGAGCGAAGAGAGCTGAGTGGAGATTTCGGTAAGGAAACGTAAGAAGATACCACATGAAGTGTTAGGTGGAGCTGACCTCCACGCAGTGCTCACTTTTAAGAACACTTGGCTTGACATGTCGTTATGGCGGGGCGTTGAATTCAGAATCGAGACAAATTTAGATTGAGCAGACACGCAAGCAAGCAAGCAACTAACAAACTAACTGACTAACTAACTAGTAAGTTACCGACGTCATGGAGCAGGTTCCTTCTTCCTCGGCTACAGAAAATTTCCCCGCATTTAATGCAGCCCAAAGCTCTATTACTGACGCTGCAACAGACTGCTGCCACTTGTCCTTCTCCCGAGCCAAATGAATTCACTCCACGCCCTCCCCTCTCCTCCCGCAGTCTTTAACATATTTCTCTATATTATATTCCCATACATTCCTCAACCTTCCAGGATTTCACTTTCTTGCAGTTTTTCCCCACCGAAAAGCTACGTGCATTTTTCAGTTTTGTGAATCCTTCTGGTAATCCCTGCCCCTTAATTCCAAGCATCTCTTTCCGAATGCCCCTGTGCCACAGGGTGCTCCTTAATGACATATACCAAGTGTTACTCGCACACAAACAGCTGGTCAAGGTCGTATTATTTGGG
>Ga0123353_10004529_pt1 | contig 17916 bp, 17 predicted proteins | sample TergutLab28metaG_3_FD_92763 | JGI IMG/M metagenome (GOLD analysis project Ga0123353, IMG submission 92763) | Labiotermes labralis P3 segment gut microbial communities from Petit-Saut dam, French Guiana - Lab288 P3 | ecosystem: Host-associated > Arthropoda: Insects > Digestive system > Gut ... | reverse complement strand
CCATTTTTCTCGAACTCGCAAACTTGGGCTACCTTCGGAGACGCTCGTATAGAAGAATGGGAGAATATTCGGTACGGTCGTTACTTCACGAACACCAAATGCCTGTTTTCATAGAAGACTCCTGTGATTGTCAGATAGGCAGGTTTACAGTATGATTCGGGGCGGTCGTCAAAACATTGGCAATTTTTCTAACGCTTGTGTCATATCGACCGGGTCAACGTCGATGTACAATTTTGCGGTCAAGAGCGGCGTAGAGTGACGCATTAGCCGTTGCACAGTCGTTAAGGGTACGCCTTCCCTCGCCAACATCGTCCCGAACGTCTTGCGGAGCGAATGAACGTCGATACTGCGACCGTCCGAACCGACACGTTCAATTCCCGCCGCTTTCAAGTCTCCATAAAATGAGCGGTGGATAGAATTGCTGTTGTATCGAAATATCCGTTCTTGCGGCTGTATGCTGTGCAACTCAATCCATTCTTTGACCAACAGTACCAATTCGGGACGTACCGGTAACACGTCCGCTCCTTTGTTTTTCGTCTTTGCGGCTTCGACGGTGAGCCGGTTGCGTTCAAAATCTATCTGATTCGGCGTGAGAAGCGATAGTTCCGTTGACCGCAACCCGGTGCCGAGCAGTAGCCGATAAGCCAAAGTACGTTCCCCGGATTGTTTTTTTGTTCTGCATTTTCTCTCCGCCGCCGCTTGCAACAGGCGTTCAAATTCATCGGCGGTCATTGCTCGGCGTTTTTTGCGTTGTCCAATTTCCGGGTTCAATTTCCGCATGGATTTTAACGGATTGCTCGATAGGAGTTCGACATCGACAAGGTACTGGACAAATGATTTGACCGACGTAAGGTAGTGGTTGATCGTGCGGGACGTGTAAGCCTGCGCCTCATTTTGCTCCCTCTTTCGGATTTCGTTGGCAAGCCAGCGTTCGATAGTTTCACGGCGGATTTTGGCAAGCGAGTCGATGTTACACGCATGCAGTAGCGACAAAACCTGCTGCAAAGTTGTACTGATGGATTTTGGTGTGTTGCCGTTCGCAACCATTTTGGTTCGGAATCGATCCAGCGCATCATCAAGGGTAATGCGTGGGGTCTGTGCCTTTGTCAATTCTTCACGGGTAAGAACGCCGGATTTGATTCGGGCGACCTCTGCCTCGTATCGGGCAAGAATCTGTTCCGCCGCACTGCGGTTTTTTGTTTTGGTAGAGACCCGCCGCACCTTTCCATCCTCATCGGTAAATTCGGCTGACCAAGTATCGACTTGGTGGCTCACCGTGTCCTTTCCTGAAAGTTTTCCTGTCCTCTTTTTCCCTTTGACCGTCCACGTTACCGTTCCGGTTCTCCCAATCTTCGCACCCGCTGGGAGCGGGGACTTTGTCCAAACCCTGATTAATGTTCCCATGATTCAAAAAGTAGCAGTGAAAGTAGCAGTGAATTCAGCCCCCAAGCGTTCCCAAAGGATACAAAATGCCTCCGAAGTAGTCAAGTGGGGAGAGACAAAAAACAGGACCAAACAAAGAAAAAGCCCTAGAAAACAGCACTTTCTAGGGCTTTTTTGCCACTGGGCGATGACGGGTTCGAACCGCCGACCTTCTGGGTGTAAACCAGACGCTCTAACCAACTGAGCTAATCGCCCTGTCCACTTCCAATATCAATTCACGCGCCCCCAATTCGTCCGTCGACTCCCGTAAACGCTGCAAAAAATCAGGATACGTCAACATCCGACTCAAACGCGTCAAAATCCTTAAATGCCGACGATCATCCATCGAACAAATCAAGAAAAAAACATCCGTCAAGCCCGTCACCCCGCCAAACGGTACACCGCTCGGTACAACGCCCAACACCAAAAACGTGTCTCCCAATAGACTCGGCATCGGTCGGCGAGGGTGAAGAAGTGCCACTCCATTGTCCAATGCCGTCGTGTGCAACTCTTCACGAGTCTTGACCGCCTCCGCCATCGCATCCGTGTCCCAGAGCAAGCCCGTGGTTCCCGCTAACTGCACCATCGAACGAATAACAGAATCCCTCGTCCTTGCCAACAACGGCACCGCTATCGCACCAGCAGGAATCAACGAAGCCAATGAAATGTCGTCTTCCTCCGTTCCCGGCGGAACCGATTTTTCTAATGCCTCTTCGACTCGTATCAATTCTTCCTCGTCCGAAGTGCCGATGCGTTGCTCCAGCCAACGATTCACTTCCTCTCGCGAAAAAACGTGTTCGCCGCTCACACGCCGACTGGGAATCGCACCCCGATCCACTAACTTCCGAATCTGAGCATCAGGAAGATGAAGATAACGCGATAACTGCTGTAAGTTCAAATTCGTGTGGGGCATAGACCGCTTTTATTGTAATCCATAATGCAATTTTTACAAGAGGTTATCGATTAACCATGAAAGCCGGGTGCATCAATGTTGTCATTTGACACCGACGTGTTTTTGAATCATTTCGATCAAGGTGCGGTTATCAATCGGTTTGGCAATGTAATCATCACACCCCACTTTGAGTGTCTTTTCCCGGTCGCCGGCTAGGGCGTGTGCCGTTACCGCAATGATGGGACGATTATAACGGTGTCGGCGCAAATAGGCGGTTGCCTCGTAACCGTCCATCACGGGCATCTGCATGTCCATCAGAACCACATCAAACAGAAGCCCGTTGTCCATGTCTTGCGTAACTTTTTGCACACCCAGTGCTCCATTGTCGGCGAGTTCGACTTGCGCTCCCGCTTCCCGAAGTAGTGTAGCGATAATGGCTTGATTGACTGCCATGTCCTCTACAACAAGAATCCTCACATTCCGAAGCGGTCGGCTTATGCCCAGGGGGACTGCCGAGTCGGAGGCTTTTTTCGGTACCCTAATATCGAGCCCTTCATGCAACTGCGATCCCTGCACAGACTCTTTTCTTTCGCCTAATATCGGAGGAGCACCTTCCGGCACGTAAACATTCAATACCAGTGAAAATGTACTTCCTCGTCCTGGGGTACTTTCGACGTTAATCATTCCATCCATCAACGTTGCCAGCCGCATGGCAATGTTGAGCCCTAATCCAGCACCGCGCTTCGGTTGCGGCAACGACGAGTCCATGTGTTTGAATGGCTTGAATAATTCTTGAAGATGTGACGGTGAAATGCCAATACCAGTGTCGATCACGCTCATTTTGAGTTGTATCGATGAAGCGGCAAAGGAACTTTTATATTTTGATGCTGCGCCGGTATTCAAAAAGGCGGGATTCACTACCGCCGACGGAGAATCAATATCGTGTGCTTCACAGAGAACAGTAATCGTTCCTTTTTCTGTAAATTTAACGGCGTTGCTAATGAGATTCGATAGAATTTGCCGGATACGCACCGGATCGCTTAAAATAGTCTGCGGAATTCTTTCGTCGTGCTTGATGATAAGGTCTACATGCTTGGCAATGACGTTCGGCTTTTCCGCATGGCACACGTCGTGGATTACTTGCTTGATCGACATGGGAACGGACTCGATCTCCAGCAGGTTTGCATCAATTCTGATATAATCGAATACATCATTGATGATGCTGAGCAGATCGTGGCTGTTTTTTTTGATGATGTCGAGAATTCCCTCGGTTTCTTCTATGAGTTCGGCACTCCCATGTTGGTGACTCCGCTGGATAAGGATTTCGGAAAAACTGGTGAGAGCATTCACCGGTGTCCGAATCTCGTGACTCATCGCGGCGAGGAATTCGCTTTTTGCTTTTACTGCTGCCTTCATATCCTTATTGGCGGCGATGAGCGCGTCCTGAGCCGCCTCTGCGCGACGCAGTAATTGACGCAACCAGACACAGGCAACAGAAAGGAGCATGATCATTATCGCCAATACGGCCACTCCGAACAAGGCATATGTTGTCGCTGTCATGTCCCCAAAAAGATGTCTATGTACAAAAAACTATTCCGGTAGTGTACCATTTTTGGGACAGAATACAATCCCTTCGGGGAAACAGTCGGCGGGCGTATGTCCACCGCTCCTTTCTCCTTACTTCTCTCTCCTTTTTCCATTCCCTGCGATTTCGTCCATGATTTTCATTTCCGCTTTGTTTTCTTCTTCGAGATATTTTTCGTAACGTTTTTCCTTCAATTTTTCGACGATTTTGAGTTCCTTGTTGGCGGCAACCACGAGGGCGCGGCGGCGTTCGATTTCTTCGTCAATCATCTCCATTTTTTGCTTCAAATCGGCTTCGTTGGCTCGGAGAAACATTTCTTGCCGACGAAAACTGAGCAGATACTCGACATTGACCGTCTGTCCTGCCTGCATTAACTTTCGGGTTGCCGCAATGCCTTCCGCCAGTTGTTTTTCCACATCTTGCAAAGCGTCTTCGATAATACGCCGCGCATGATACGCCTTTGCCAGTTCCGCCTGACATTCCTTTAAGGCGTTGTCCCGAATAGTAATAAGAGGGTCAAGACGAAAGGTGAACATGGAGTTAGAAGTCTTTCACTGTATCTGTTGTCGATTAGTCCGAGCGGACTCGGCAGGGAGCAAAATTTCCATACCTGGCTTCAAGTCCCTAACGTCTTGGATTCGATCCGAATTCATGGCGTAAATTTCCCTCCATCGGTTCGTGTCCTGTAACTTGTCCGTCGCCAATCGAAAAATCGTATCCCCTTCCTGAACGATGTACCGCACCGTCGGGCGTTGTGTCCCTGCTCGGCGTTGCTGATTATAGTACGTTCGCAGATACTCCGCCGTCGGAACCTCTATGACAACTCCCTCCGCTGGATTCCAACCGATTCCTAGCGTTCGATTGTGTTCCGCCAGTGCAGAATAGAGCAAACTCGTGCCGTAAAACTTATCGCTGATTGTCATGTACGTGTCCCCTTGCTGCACGACGTATTTTTCCATTTCCGCAGGAGAACGTTTGATTTCCGAGTTGATTCGGTTTCGGAACGTCATTCCGCGTTCACCACTTCTTTCGCTGCCGGTTTGGCTCTTCCGATACTTGGGAAGAGCCTCGCCAAAGACCGCCTGTGGTGGGGCATGTTCCAATACAGGGAGCCGGGTCTCAAGGTCGCCGGAATTCGGGTCTAACTCATCGACCGGCATCAATGCCCTAAACTGGTCGGCGGCTTCGTGGAGAAGTGAATTTTCCACGTTTGTCAGCGATGCCGTTTTCGGTGTGAACCGCAGTGCCGGTTCAGTGGCGGCGGTTGTTGCAGTTAATTGAAGACTTGACGGTTCCGATGCCGACTCTTCCCTAAGTTCACGAACTTGATCCCACAGTTGCCAATCCATGAGTTGACTCTCCGCCGACACAATTTGCGATGCTTCTGCCGCCGTTGCCAGAGCATTCGCGGGAACAGGAACTGCAACAGGAACGGCAACGACCGGCACCGATGCCGCCGCTATTGGAGCATCTCGTGGAATGGCAGGGACGGATTCGTTGGCATACACGGAGCGAGCGGGAGAAACTTCTGCAACGAGCGGTGCTGGCGGAGCGGGAGGCGGAAGAACTTCCTGTACCGTACCCGACGGCGGAATCTGCGGAACGATTTCCCGCATGGGTTGGACGACCGACATCGTTTGCTGGACGGTCGCCTGCGGCATGGCGTTCACAACAGGCGGAGTGGGTGCTTCACCGAAATTGGGATTGGTGCGTTGCGTTGGTCTCCTGTTGTTTCCATCTCTGTACTTGGCGGCGACCGGTGCGTTTGCTGTCGCTGGAGCAGCACCAGGGGCGACAGCAAGACCGAGCGAAGGTTGCGTAGAATCGAGGGTAGCGAGTGGCTGTAACTGGTGTTGCGGCTGGGACTTTTGTGCAGAATCAAGCGGTGAAAGCGGTTGCAGTGCTGCCAAATTCTGGGTTGTCGAATTCTGGGAGGGCGTAGGAGTGGGCGGCGCAGGCGGAGCGGAAGCAACCGGTGCCGGTCCAAAAGGATCGCTGGCAATGCGAGGAGCGGATTCGGCAATTGTCGGTGTTGCCGTCGATGTTACTGGTGGTGATGCCACTTGGGCAAACGGGTCATTGTTAACCTGTAACCCCTGCGAGGGGGACGACCCTTGCGAAGAGTGTCTTGACTCTGGATTCTGTCCAGTGGCAACAGGTTCAGGCTGTCGAGGCACTGCTGAAGCGGCAGTTTCCGCTATCGGTGCCATATTTTCGGGTGGAAGAAGTGTTGGGGGTTGTTCGGACGAGGCAAGGAATTTTCCATCAGTCTCAACCGTCTCCGCTACTTCGGGCGGAGTGTTAGTGTTAAAGACCAGCGACTTGACGGCAAAGTATCCGCCGCCGATGATCAACAGGGCAGCCGCAACGGAGGCGGCTTTTATGCCAAGACTCCACCATCGGGAAGGGGCGAGTTCATCTTCGTCGAAACCATTGTTTTCCGAGGTTGTTTTCCCCTTGCTGCCATAATGGGCGGCAGTGGGCTTTTTCGCTGTTTCGTCTGGTACTTCGGCTTCGTCTTCTGTATCCCAGCGAATCACGCAATACGAAGGTATTTTCCGCAGTCCGCTCCATGTCCACTGGACGACCGAGCGGCAACCGTTCCATGTTTTGGAGACTGCCGACTTAGATAATGCTGTCAATTTGCCCAAGCATCCGCCCAAAAACGTGCCGATACCGCCGAAGTTAAAGGACGATGCCGCTTCGTCTTCGTCGGGATCGTACACTATCGGTTTGGGATTTTGGCGCACAGTGGTCACAGTTTTATTCGCCTCACCGATTGGACGAGGTTCCTGAAACTGGGGCTTTTCGGAAAACCGATTGTGCTTGTCTCGCTTTGACATAGATGGTGTCCACTTTATCGTCAGGAGAAGGATATAGAATTTTGCCAAAAAAGGAAAGAGCGATTTAGTGCATTTGGAGAAATGGGCACGCAAATTCACGAGCGTTCATGAAATCGTGTTTAATTTGGGTAAATTAGAGAAGGTGGATTGACAACCATTTTCTCTCCGCCGCTCTGACATCACCTTTTTATAACGGGTGCGTAAATATCCTCTTGCGCGATTGGGAAGTATAGGTAAAATAGGGGAATTACATTTCACTTTCCCCCTGAAAGGAGTCATTCTTGAGTCATTCATCCAGCCATCCCATTTCCGTTTCGCCACAGTCCGAAGCGGAAGCCCTCGTCGTCCAACACGCCCTCGCCTGAAGCATCAGTGGTAAAAATCGTAACGTAGTGATAATCACGTCGTCGGTGACGTATTCTCGTTCGGGGTGGTCGAATGTATTGGGATAGCCCGGCTCCAGTGGCTTTACAGTGGTCAATCCCCAAGCGGTCATCGGATTGACCAATCCGACGGACACTCCCCACTGAAAAAGTGTAACAATGCGGCGGACATAATCGTTGATTCCGTCTCGGCACGACCGGCGACTCTGGACAATCGCCTGCCATGTCAGGTTCAGGTAAGCGGAGGTAAATTCGTCTACGGGGGTGCTACCGTAATGCTCTACCAGAAAATCCATTGTGGCTTGCCGATACTTCCTAAAATTATCTGGACTCTTGGTTGCCTCTGCGTTTTGTAAGAAGGTAAGGGCGACTTCCTTGACGGTGATGTCAGCAACACCTCCCCCACTGCTGGCTAAAGAAGGGGGGCTCGTTCTTCGACTGGTCGGCGGTAGTTTTCGTACCATTCGATTTCGAACCGGGCGTATGCCTCACGGGATTCGGGAGAATTGCTTCTGCCCGGCAGGTAGGATTTCTTTCCATCGATCCGAACGTAAGCCTTCTTTTTCGTTTTATCGACAGAATACTTTGGTGGTCTTGTTTTTGCCATGTGTGTACCCCTCTCGTCAAAAACGTCTCCAGAGGAGACGTTTTTGGTAGATACAATGTCAAAAAATCAAAACCTAAACAAGCCGCAAACACTTGTATTTCAAGGCTATAAGCCTCATTGACCCCGACGGGAATCGAACCCGTGCCGCGGCCTTGAAAGGGCCGTGTCCTAACCGCTAGACGACGGGGCCATCAAACGATAGAAAGCGAATTATATCATGAAAGGCTATAAATACAAGGGGGAATGTTAGTTTCCCTATTTTTCATCTACAGGTATGGGTTTGCACCCCCCGCGACTCCTGAAATGAGTGAATTATTGGCATGTCATCAGCCTTTTTGTGCTTGAAACGGGTCATGGAATTTCTCTAAACTGTTTATTTTATCTATTTTTCGCAACCGGAAAAGTTGGTACATATGTAAAATATTTCCAAAATTCGTATTTTACCATTCCAGACTCAAGGTTCTCTTGGAATAAAGACGATACCCACCAATGACCCTGAAAAAGTTAAGGCGTGCGGGAGGCACATTCAGGGATGAGTCAGAAGCCGAATGGGAGAATTTGGGCCGTGTGTTGGCCCGTCGGGACTGACACAGTTACCTATGGTTTCTCTTTCGAGAGACCAGCAAAACGAAAAGGAGAAATTACCCAATGAAAATCAAAGTTTTGATGGCTACCCTGGTATTCACCCTCATGCTGGGTGTACAGGGTTTTGCGAACCCTTGCGACATGGCATGCGTTGATCCATGCAGTGCCTGCAACCAGTACTCGAAGTCTGGAGACTTGTTCTCCGGTCTCAAGAGACTGGTCAACGGTGTCGGTGTCCGGGGCAACAGTTGCGATCCTTGCGATGCCGTTGTTGCCTGCAATCCGTGCGATGTCGTAACCGATTGCGATCCTTGCGGCGATGTTTGCGGTACACCCAAATTTAGTTTGGGCGGACGTTTGCGTAATCTGTTTGCCTCGCATGGATGCAATCCGTGCGATGTTGTTACCGATTGCAATCCGTGCGATGTCGTAACCGATTGCGACCCGTGCGGTGCCGACAATGGTTGCGCCCCAAGAGGGTTCTCGTTCCGCGGATTATTCAACGGATTCCGTTTCCATAGCGGTTGCGTTTCCGATTGTGGTCCGTGTGATATGGTCGGCAACTGCGGTCCCTGTGACGTAGCCTGCAGTCCCTGCGATGCGCTCTGTAGTCCCTGCGACGCAGCTTGCAATCCGTGTGATGATGTGTGCGGTGACTATTGTGGTCCCCGCGGACGTTTGTTTGACCTGCCACGTTTCAGCCTTGGCAAGCTGTTTGGCGGATTCCGTTCAGTCGGTTGCTGTGATGATAACGGGTGCGGTCCGTGCGATGTAGTACAACCTTGCGACGCTTGCTGTCGTTAAATAAGACGCTTCCTTGCCTCCCAAAGCCGTAGCAGGTTGAATTCAATCGTCAGATAAGAAGAACATATGTCCGAAGCCCCTCGCTGTTTTTTCAGCAAGGGGCTTTCTTTTGGAATTTATTTCTTTCATCGAAACCGTCCAAAGGCATCCACGAACAATTCCGGTTGCTCCATCGGCGGTAAATGCCCCGAATCGGGTATTTCAACATATATCCCGCGCTTTGCCGTTTCCGTAAGTTTGCTCATCTCCGAAGGGGGAGAAAATTGGTCTTCCGATCCGCAAATGACCAGTACCGGAACAAGTAAAACCGGTGTTCCCGACCCTTGTTCGTGATAGGCAAGACAAATGGTCTCTAAATCGCACTGTTTCATTAGACCCTACAACTGATACAAGAATGATAATTGGTCTTTTTCTGCCCATACGGAACCGATCCAATGCTTCGTCAATGGTACATTCATGTTCCTTGCTACGGGCTCAGTGAACTATGCTCCGAACTTCCCCAGTTTTCCGGCATGCGCCATCGCCATCGGCATAATGTACATCGCCTCGAACTGTCCCAGTCCGCCCAATACCGCTGCACGCTCACTATACTCGTCCTTTGCGTCCGTTCTTGCCAAGTCCGAAACGATCAACGTCGGCACAGGATGGAAACTGTGCGATGCCATCGTCGCCGGTGTGCTGTGATCGCCTGTTACCACCAAACACGCCGGCTTTAGTGCTGCCACACGAGGAATAATTTTGTCGAACTGCTCGATCATCTTGACCTTTTCATCGAAGTTGCCGTCTTCGCCTCGGCTGTCCGTATATTTGAAATGCACGAAAAAGAAATCGTAGTTTTTCCACTCTTTTTCCAAGATGTCGATTTCTTCGTCAAGCGTGGCGGCATTGCCGACGAGCGTCATTCCCGCAAAACTCGCCAGCCCTTTGTACATTGGATAGACAGCAATACATGCTGCTTTAAGACCGTACAGTTCCTCGTAACTCGGCATGTGCGGCTTCTTGGCAAAGCCCCGCATCGTATGGTTGTTCGCCTTCGGTTCCGATGCCAAAATCTTGACGGCTTGATCGTGAAACTCTTTCGCAATTTTCGCCGTTTTTTCTGAGGCGGCACACTTTACACCGGCATGAACTTTGGGTTCCATCACTGGCACGCCCGTCTTTTGCGGATCGGTATCGGCAACGGCATCGCCCAGCCCCTCGCCTCGGAACACGACCACGAACCGGTGTTCCTTGACCGGCTCGACAATGACCTCCACGCCCGGAATTTTTATAACCTTCAATTTTTGTACCACGGCGGCACTTTCGTCCGACGGAATTCGACCCGCCCGACGGTCGGTGATGTTGCCAGACGCATCGGTCGTGCAAAAATTGCATCGGATTGCCACGTCGTTGTCGGTCATGCTAAAACCGATTCCGGCGGCTTCCAAGGCACCGCGACCGATGATGTATTTGAGCGGTTCATAACCAAAAAGTCCCAAATGACCGGGACCGCTGCCGGGTGTGATTCCCGGCTTGATCGGAATGGAAAGTCCTTGCACTCCGATCTTTGCCAGTGCGTTCAGGTTCGGCGTTTTGGCGGTTTCCAATTCGGTGCGACCGCCCGGTTCTTGAGCGAGTCCGCCAATGCCGTCGGCAACCAGCATGACAATTTTTCCGTCGTTCGACTCTTTCAAACTTTTAATGAGATCGTGAATGTCCATTGAGTATTCCGCCGTGCGGCAGTTTTAGAGACCATGTCATTAACGCCATCATACCCGGTGGGAGCGGTCGTTGTCAAGAGACCGATTCGAAAAACCCGACCGACGTTTCATTTTTTCCAAACCGACAGAGAGCCCCCATCTCGCCAAAACTTTGCTAGAATGGACACCTACACTCGAAACTATTTTCCCCATTTCACGATGCGATTTCCTCTTTCGTTGACCATGCACATGGCAACGTACATTTTCCGAAAAAAACTAGGCGGCACGCCGAAATTTCCACTCGTTTTGATGCTGGAACCGCTTCACGCCTGCAATCTCAAATGCAGCGGGTGCGGACGCATTCGGGAATACGCCGACTCACTCGGACAGCGGCTCTCGGTGGACGAATGTCTCCATGCCGTGAACGAAAGCGATGCACCCATCGTGAGCATCTGCGGCGGTGAACCGCTACTCTATGCCGACATCGTTGAACTGTCTGACCGAATCCTCCAACTCGGTAAGCACATTTACCTCTGCACCAACGGAATTTTGCTCGAAGAAAAACTTGATGCTTTCGTACAACTGGCGCAGAAAAACCGGCGGACGAAACGACAGTGTTACTGGAATGTCCACATCGACGGCACCGAAGAGATACACGATGCCATCGTCGAAAAACCGGGAACCTTTTCCAGAGCCTTGTCGGGCATTACAGCCGCAAAAAAGGAAGGATTCTATGTCTATACCAACACGACGTTGTACAAAAAGTCGACTGTCAAAGATCTCGTTGCTCTTGCCGAACAACTGCAAGCCGTGAAGATCGACGGTATGATGATCGCACCGGGCTATGGGTACGATGCCGTGTACAGTGATGCCGCTTTTGGAGACCCTTTCTTTTTGAATAGGGCAGAAATACATGCATTATTCAAGAGAATTCGATTGGACATGAAACAATACCGCATCACGGCAACGCCTCTTTATCTCGATTTTTTGTGCGGAGAGCGCGAGTTCCCTTGTGCGGCTTGGGCAAATCCGACGTACAATGTCAAGGGTTGGCGAAGCCCTTGCTATCTGATAGCGGATAAACATTATGCAACTTACCGGGAGTTGATAGAGCAAACGGATTGGTCGAAGATTGGTCTCGGTAATGACCCGCGTTGTCAGGATTGCATGATGCACTGCGGTTACGAACCGGCAACAGTGCTGTTCGGCAACCGGTTGCGTGATCTGCTCCGAATGGCACTTTGGCAGATGGGGAAATAATTCTCGACTCTCCATCCGCCGCGGCAACAAAGTGTATGGGCGCTACCGCTTCGAGAACTGCGTTCCTTTTCGTGCTTTTCGGAGTCCGTATTTTTTACGTTCGACTTCTCTGGCATCGCGGGTCAGAAGTTGATGTTCGCGAAGCACCGGCTCCGTTTCGGGATCGTACCGCTTGATCGCCCTTGCGATTCCGAGTTTGCACGCATCCGCTTGTCCCGTCGTTCCGCCGCCTTCCACTTGGATCAAAACATCGACGGCACTCTCTTTGCCCGTTAGCATCAGGGGAGCCTTCACGGTATTCCGCTGCTGGGCGGTCTTGAAAAACTCGTCCAGTTCCCGAGCGTTGATGCTGATTTTTCCGCTCCCCGACCGAATTCGCACTCTGGCAACGGAAGACTTGCGCCGCCCTGTTCCGAGACAATCATTCTTTCCGTTTCCTTCGATGAGATAGTTGCCAAACTTAACCATAGTTGTATTTCAAGTCAGAGTCTATTTTGTTGCCAATTCGAGAGGGATCGGCTGCTGTGCTTGGTGTGGATGCTGTTCGCCGCTCTTATAAACTTTGAGTTTCGCCAGCATTTTCACGGCGAGTTTATTTTTGGGGAGCATTCGTCGCACGGCTTCGGTGAGAATCCGGTCGGGATGCCGATTGAGTCGTTCTCGTGCCGATTCGCTCCGCTGCCGAGTCCAGCCTGTCCACCAAGTATATCGCTTTTGATCGAGTTTCTTTCCGGTCAAGACGACTTTGTCGACGTTGGTGACGATTACGTATTCGCCGGTATCGACGTGCGGAGTGTAGGTCGGACGATGTTTTCCCATCAGGATCATTGCGATTTCGCTTGCCAGGCGACCGACAACTTTATCCGAAGCGTCTACCAGATACCAATTTTGCGGTACTTCGCCCGGTTTTGCCATGTACGTTTTTGCCGTAGTCATAGTTCTCTTTTTGGTCTTTGTTTGCCGACCCAACGCTCCTAAAAAACAATTCCGCGTTGATTCTACCACATTTCGGCGGTTAACAAAGGGGGTCAGACTTGCCCGGAAAACTCGCCTGAAATACTGAAACTCCTACGGTCTTGAAAATCGGCTTATTTTTGGTACAATGGAGAGAATGGGAAGGGTGTTAGTGGGGCTGTTTGTTGGGCTTTGTTGTGTAGTTTTGTCGGCTGCCGCCGAGGGAAGTGCGCCGATGACGCTGACGGCAAAAGAACATCCCTGGGGAAGTTATCTGCCGAATTCCTTTTGCGTGGTTCAAACGACGACCATCGACAACATTGATGGTCGGGCTGTTCCTTCCTCGAAAACAGTGAGAACGATACTCAAAACCGTTGACAGAAGCGGCATTACGCTGGGAGAAACTGAAACGTTGGAAATCGGCGGAAGGGTCGTTCCTAAACAACCGCAAACCGTTAAATATGATTTTTTTCAGGAGCGTATTCAAGAAAATGTGCGAGTCACGCAAGGGGAACCCGTCAAAATGATGGTCGGACACAAAGGAGTGCCATGTGCGGTTCGAATTTATGAACAAGAGACATCAGGGGGGCATCTTACCACAACGATTTGGTACTCCTCACAAGTTTTTCCCTATGTTCTTCGGGTCGAGAAGATTCTCAGTAGTGAAAGAACTGGAGGGCAAATCATCCGTGAGTCCGTAACGCTTGTTCAAGAGACCTCTGCATTACGAAACATTCGAGGGGCTCGTAGGAACCGGACATACACTATGCAAACCGTAGAAAAGGCAGGAAACATCACCACAACGATGGATATACGTTGTTCGTGGGACTTTCCGGGCGGTTTTCTGGAAGCGAACACCATCGAACGGGATGCTCAAAACAAGGAAATCCGCCGTTCCGTTTCCCGAATGACCAACTATCAGGTTTTTGAACTGATGCCTGTTCCGGCGCAACGTAACCGTACTTGGGTGCCCGTCGAACCAACGAATTGACACCAACGAATTGGCGATGCTACTCTTGCCCTGTTGCCTCGTTTACTATTGCGTCGACTCTTATTGTCTCTGTGGCATTACTTTGGTTTTGTCGGTCTGGCTTGACATTATTCCGGTACTGATCGATGAGCCAAGATCCAGCAACCGATAACACCAACGAGAGGATCACCACACTGGGAACGCTGATCGTCACTGCACGATGGCGCATCATCAACCACCGAATTTTTGTCCAGAAGGTGGGTTTTTCCGCGGCAATCGGTTCGTCGTCAAGCCACCGGCACAGATCGTCAGCGAACTCGGAAGCCCCTTGATACCGATTTTCCGGCGACTTTTCCATTGCTTTCAGGCAAATCGATTCCAAACCGCGCGGAACGTTCGGCTTAACGTGGGAAGGCGGAGTGGGATTGCATTTTCGAACCTTCTCCAAGACTTCCTGCGTCGAACGACCGGAAAATGCCGTTTGACCTGCCAACAGATAATACAAAACGGTTCCGAGACTGAACACGTCCGCAAGCGGACCGACCACTCCCTCTTCCGCCATCGCTTGTTCCGGCGACATAAAGGCGGGAGTGCCGACAATCGCACCGACCATCGTTAATTCCGGGCGCGTCTGCTTCGTTCGGTGAACAATCGAAATGTAGGAATCGTCCATTCTCGTATTGTAGAATTTGGCAAGTCCCCAGTCCATGACAAGCGTTTCGCCATACTCGCCAAGCATGACGTTAGCAGGTTTTAAGTCCCGGTGAATAACTCCTTTGCTGTGGGCAAAGGCAATTGTTTTAGAAACAGAAACGAGGCGACGAATGAGATTCATCAGTTCCGCCGGAGTCGGGGCACGGTGATATTTTTTTATTGCGTCTTGCAACGTTTCTCCTTTTATCATCTTCATCGTGTAATAGGGAAACCCCTCTTCCCCCAGATCGAGCCGATAAATCGGTACGACACCGGGATGTTCCAACTGGGCTGTGATTTCCGCTTCGCCGATGAACCGCAGGACGATACTGTCATCGTCGGTAACGTGGTGGTGGAGTTCTTTGAGTGCCACTTCCCGCTTGAGGTAGGGGTCATAGGCAACGAGAATCTGTCCCATGCCCCCTTTTTGGTGCTTCCGTAAGATACGGTGAAGGCCATATTCGCTAACTCCAGTGTAGGGAATGACCGGCAACACCGGTTTTGCAATGGGACGCATGATCCTTTGGGAAAGATCATACCTGGAGCCGCGAGAACTACTTCCGGGAGAGGGAGTACTGGCTCTCTGCACATCAGACGAATTTTTGGGGGGAGCGTGGTTGACCTCAAAGTCATCGGCGGGACTCGTTACTCCTCTAGAGTCTGCTTTACTACCTTCGGAAACATTCAAGGGTGGCGAAGTGTGTACGAGAGTGGCCTCGGGGTCTTCCCCCGCATGCCGTGTTGCAATATGGGGAATATAGGAGGTATGTCGTGCTTGTGCCCCTGTTTGAGAGTCGTCCGCCGCAGCAATCGGTTGTTCATCTTCAATGAAACGATGTATGTAGTCTTCGTCCACATTCACTCGGCGACCACAGCGCGGGCAACGAAGTTGAGCATCCGTCTGTTCATCGGACACTTCTACCTTGTTACCACATTCACAAGTGAAAGAACTCTTCATTTTGCAAAAAATGAGCCGGAAATTATGGAAGCAATACACGCTTCCCTACCGACCAACGTTAATTAGCATACTCCCAAAATACGACAATGTCAACATAGAGAGACAACATGGAGAAACGGAAATCTAAGAGAGCAAAACGACAGGGACGACTCCGTCAACATAGTTTATGCTATACTACACCCAAATGGGTAAGTGTTCCCCTAGTGTCATGCAGTTTGCTCCATATGCCCAATCCATTCTGGAACTCGACGGTCTCCTCGAACCGCTACGGTCTCTTGCCGAATCCTGCGGCGTACCCTCTCCCGAACAGCAAAATTGGTACGCTCTGCTCAAACACAAACTCGTTCCTCAACTGAACGAAAAGCCCTACCTTCTCGTTGCCGTCATGGGAGGAACCAATACCGGGAAGTCCCTCGTTTTCAATCATTTAGCAGGCGAAACATTCAGTGCCGTCGATTACAGGGCATCTGGTACGAAACATCCCGTCTGTCTCGTCCCCAATACAGGCGGGACCACTCCGTTTGGCTCCATTCTTGCCCGGCACTTTGACACATTTCAGTGCGTAACTTGGTCATGTGCCGAACAATCGCTCGAACTTTCCGACGAAAACTTCCTCTATTGGCGCGAAGGCAACAACGTTCCCGACCGGCTCATGTTGCTTGATACGCCCGATTTTGATGCTGACCGTGAAGTCAACTGGGATCGGGCAAAGTCGATCCGGCATGCTGCCGACGTGGTCATTGCCGTACTGACCGAACAAAAATACAACGATGCTACCGTGCGCCGGTTCTTCCGTGAAGCCGCCGATGCCGGTAAGCCAATCATCGTTCTCTTTAATATGATTGATTCCGCCGGCGATCAGCAACACCTTTCCCGCTGGCTCGAACAATTTTGCCACGAAACAGGAGTGAAACCGATTGATGTCCTTGCTGCTCCTTATGACCGGGATCGTGCGGAAACGCTGACTCTACCTTTCTATGTCTTTCGGGATACTAATCTGCACCGAAGATTTGACGAGGTAGGCAACCGACCGCCGGACGGTTGCGGCGGCTTGGATCCCTGTGCGGAGTACCGCACATTGCCGCCCGGCGGTCGGCAACCTACCTTTGTTCCCGTTGACCTCAAGAGGGAGTTGAGCGACTTGCATTTCGATACAATCAAGACGCAGACCTTGCTCGGAGCGATTAACGTATTAGACGATCCGAAAACCGGTGTGCAGGCGTATCTTGATACCGTTCAGCATGCTTCATCTTTGTTTGCCGAAGCATTGAAAACGTTGGAAAACATTGGCGAAGCGGAAATTCAATGGTCAGGTTTGCCCGCGTCGATTCTTGCCGACGAGGTTCGGAATTGGTGGCACTCGCACAGACCGGCGTGGTCGCAAAAGATCAATTCCGTCTATCGAAAAGTCGGCGGCGGATTGACCTGGTCGGTGCGAAAAACCGTGAACTATTTCAAGGGGAGCAACCAAGCAGTACCGATCATGACTCTTGAAGACTTTCGTATGACTGAACAGCGCACGGCAATAGAATTTGTCGAAAAAATTATGGACAAATTAGCGAGACTTGCCAGTACGGACAATCCGGTCTTGCGGCGTGAGATTTCGGAACTGACGAGCGGTGAACATCGTGCGGTGTTGTTGCAGCGTGCTTATTCCGTATTGGATTCGTTACCGCCGGTCGATCAGGATTTTCGGAAACTGCTTCACCAGCGATTGACGGATTGGGCAGCGGAGAATCCGAAGACGACGGCGTGGATACATCTATTGGACAATGTGATGACAGCGGCGCATCCGTTCGTTACGGTAGCGTTGGCGGTGAGTGGCGGTTGGGTAGTGGCAGGTGGAGCGATGGTGGCGGTGGCAAGTGGAGCGACGGTCGCGGTGGTCGGAGAAACGGCGATTCAGGCGGGAGCGGAGGGAATCGCAGGAAAAACGGCGAATCTATTCTGGCAAATTCAGGAGGATTACGTTTTAACACGTTCGAAATCTTTTGCGGAGGGATTCCAAAGGGAACTGTGGCAGGACATCGTGTCTCGCTTGCAGGCGGGAGCGTCTGTGACGGAGACGGACATATTTCGACAATGCAGAAACTGGCATAGCAGTCGAACGGTGTGAGATGCAATTTCTGCTGGAGTACCAGTTTTCGCCGGAGTACCGGGTAATGTCCCGTTTTCATTGACCTTGCCAATTTTCACAGGACTTGCTATATTGTAGTGATCTATTGGACCAAGTCAAGGATGACTGCGATGACTTTGATAGCCCTGAAATGTCCTTCTTGTG